>Ga0310691_10003933_pt1 | contig 17174 bp, 19 predicted proteins | sample 176DNAGHGlowgp2_FD_203887 | JGI IMG/M metagenome (GOLD analysis project Ga0310691, IMG submission 203887) | Sheep rumen microbial communities from Palmerston North, Manawatu-Wanganui, New Zealand - 1766 DNA GHGlow gp2 (v2) (version 2) | ecosystem: Host-associated > Mammals > Digestive system >...
AAAACACTTTCTGCGTACTTTCGGAGCTTTCGGAAACTTAAAACATCTTCGCTCCTTGCGCATTCTAAGTAGCTCACGATCGATTCTTGCATATCCGTGTAAGATTGCTTCTCTCTGCGCTTGCATATCATATTCAATTTCTTGAATACGCTTCTGTAATTCCTCTGTTCGATCTAGCACAGCTACATGACCAGATTCATTTAAAGTTAACGTGCCTGTTCGATTCAAATTTCAACCTCCTCATTCCAAAACTTTTCTATTTCGTGTGTTAACATATCCATATTCTGGTAGCAGAATGATATGTTGTATATAATTGTTTTTAAAGGGCAACCTTCACAGGGCCACTTACCTGGAATGTGTTCGTGTTTCTTACAGATTTCTTTCTTTTGTTCATGAGTTAATTCTTTACGCTGTATATTCATCATACTCCTATTGTGTCTAACTATTTAGTAAATGTCAGCAGTACTCCCCTTGTAACTTTAGCTTCTATGTGATCTAAGAATTGTTGATCTGTTTGCAGATTATAACGTTTTTTGTAGTCTTCAACTGCAGCCCTGAGCTCATCACTTAAGATGCCGTTGACACCTTTCGCTTTTATTCCTTTCGGCTTAGACCCGTCAGGATTCTTGTAAACAGGCATCAAGTACTCATTTTCAATCAGCATACACTGTATCCAGGCGATATTAGATTCTGTCATTGAATCATAATCAAGTGAATCTGGTCTATCAAATTCACTGACATCTTCGACAGATAATCCGTACCATCTAAATGTTGTTTCTACGTCAGTAGTAAGCTTAAATGGTAAGAAATCACCCGCTGCACACATGCACTTTGAAAGCACTTCAGCCCCTTTTTCTGCATTTTCAATAGGCACTTCACAAATCAGCTCGTCATGCACTGGTAACAAAAAGTTTCCGTTAAGTTCTGCCCACTCATCATCATGTTCCAATCTGAGCATAGCCATTTTTGTTAAGTCGGCGGCACTCGTTCTACATTTATATTTATATAAACACTGACTATATCTTCTATTGTACTAATTACAATAGTCTACCATTTGGACTGGTAACTCGTCTTCCAGCCTACTCCCTCACAACAAGGGATAGTCGATACACCTTTATATTTCTAATGTCCATGAATATCCTAAAAATTTTGCACGTTTACCATTTTTGTTAAATTTATCTGCATAGTATTTTATCTGAGAAGTATCTCCCACATTAAACTTGTGTGGTTTATCGGAATGTTCACAAGCATATTTAGCTGCATCTGAAAGAGATTCAAATATCTTAATTACTTGGTCATCTTCAATCATACCTACACGAGTTTTTCGGCTTTCGTTGTACTCTCGACAACCTTTCATGCATACATCTAAATTTGATAATGTAATTCTTCTGCAAAGTTCTTTAGTTTCCTGAGAATGTTTTCTTCCAGAACTTAGCTCACGTTGTAAATTTCTAAAATATTCACTTTTACAAATTCGGGAATGCTTAGCAACTACTGCAGGATCATCCATTGGATTTGAATCGCCTCCACGAGAGACATTATATCCGCCTTCTGAATAATGAGTATGTAATTGTGCGATGTAGTATTTTTCCCAAAACTCCCAAGAATCGTCTTCAACCTCAGCAATTAATTCAGTCTTGAAATTTTCTGGACCATATTTATACATCGCGCATGCTATATAATTTCTTTCACCATGTTTATAAGCATTTGCATGTTCGTTGAATCGTGCTAAGCAAGTTTTCTGAGTTTTACCTACATATTGCTTCCCGTTCAATTTATTAGTTATCACATAAATTGATATCATTTGCATGACCTCCTTTTAGTTTAGAATTATTTAAGGTTTGACTAAAATTTGGTCTAAGACTTTACTAAAAATATACTTGGCACGGTATTGCCTGCTATCCATGTTTTGGACCGTAGGTTCTCTTAGTCAGCTGCTTCGTCTTTGGTCTATGGCTACATATCTTCTTTCGGACTTCATGTAGCAGTCTTATTCAACTGATACCGTTAGCATTGCTCAAATCTGTTAAGCAACACACCTCTGAGTAATAGAGTTAGATAGATAAGGGCGGCGCCGCTGTTCACCCTGGATTACTGAATTTCCTGTGATGTATACAACTCCATGTCTTCTTGCTATCCATGTTTGATTGTTTGTTGTTACACACCAAACACCGTCTGTTGCTGTTCTGCGTTTTGCATGTTTTCCGCACACAGATGCTCGTTTTGTTGATGAAAGTGTTACAGCGTATTCACCTGCTTCTGTTTTTGTTACAGAAGACGCGAATCCTGCTTTGAAAATAAGATACTGGAGGACATCTACTTTTCGTTCTGTTTTACATATGAGCGTTTCCTTATCTATGGATTCAATATCTCGTACTTGGTCTTCTGTTGCCAGCATAGCTTCGAGTAATATTTTTGATTGTTTTTGTGATAGCTGCGATACAAATTTGAATGTGAACTCCCTTGGAGTTACGCATTGTAACTTAGCCCAATCATGCTTTTCAGGGTCGAGCCATCCGAGTATAGTCAAGTCTGCATCTGAAATAGTCGAACCAGATAACTTATTATCGGCTACTCGAATTATAGGAAAACTGGGACTTGACGTGGCTGCAATTTCTTCTGTTGTTTTGAATGTAATTGGTCTCCCTGATTTTTGAGTTACCCATCTGTGATTAAACGTCGACGAAGCAGAGAAGTTACCCATTTCAAAATCAACAACTTCTGTAGGTTCATTGTAGATGTGAACTGCAAGAATAGAGTCCTCCTCCACTTGGTTTCGTTCAATAGAATACGAAAGTATCTTATCTCCGTTGTTAATTTCGTTGTATTTTCTCCAGCCCAAAACAGTTAGAATTTCTGTTTCTTTATCAACACAGTTGAAGCACTGTCGAGAGGCCTCCTCTATCTTGTAACTGTTGTTAATCACCTTGATTTTTTGATCAGCAAGCTCTTTAGTTCGCTTAACTATCTTACCATACCACTTTAAGTTATCAAATTCTTTCTTAAGAGCATCAACAATTCGCTTAGGTATCTGCTCTTTGTTCTTAAGGCTTTCTGGATCAAGTGGGTCAATATCAGGGTTCACATAGCCTTCCATAGGCTCAAATTCAAATTTAGGCAACTGCATATTAGGATGATGACGACGCCTACCTAATATTGTCTCAGTGTATCCCTTTTTTGTTGCGTCAGATTGAGCTTTTGCAATTGCTCTTGCGATAGCAGGGAAACCTTTCATCAGTGAATCTTGTATCTTTTGAGCTTCTTTAAGTTTCTGTTCTTGTGTCATATCATCTCTAGTTGCAAAAAGAGATTCTGCAATAGATTGTACTGACATTCCATAGGTTATCGTGTTTTTCTATTATTTCTAATAGCACTGACTATATCATTACCGTGCCTTAAACGGTACTTTGCGCTTCGTCAGGTAACTCATCTCCCTGACTACAATTAGTCGATTGACCTTCTTTCTTCTTCCAATGATATCCGTAAGCTGTACATTTTGTATTGCTGCTTTTGCAAACTTCGGCAATTCTAACCGCGCATGTATCATATCGTGCTGAACTTAAATGTTGCGACACTACCCATCTACCTGCATCATTCAGATTGAAGAATTCTGTGACAAAATTCCAATCTTTATCATATTGCAAAATAGGGCAACCTGAATTATTATTCCGTATAATATTCTTTACTGCATCGGAATGATGTTTTCCATAGAATGGATTTTCTTGCCCTGTATACTTTCCTAATCGTTTTTCTCGGATCGCATCTTTCCATTCTTGTTTAAAGGGTCGGTTTTCTTTAAGCATTCGAACTCGGCGCGTTTCTTTTCCTTCGGGAGTTAAATTAAGCGGCCGGCCTTTATGGAAATCGCTCATTTTCTGCCTATCTTTGTCAGTAAAGATATACCCAACAGTTCCGTGGCCTCCACGAGTCATGTTGTATCCATCTTTACCATCTAGATAATATGTTTGATACTGAGCAATGTATTTCCTTTCTGCTTCTTCATGCAGTTCTTTCGGTTCATCGGGAATATTACTTTCAAGTAGTACTGAATGAAAATGTTCCATCCCGTATTTAATCATATCTGCATGAATTTTAGTAGGGCCTCGGTCAGAATGCTGTTCGGAAATTGCATCTTTCCAATGTTGTTTAAGTCTCTCTAGATAACCTAATCGAGAAACTCCTACGTACTGCTGTCCAGTTATATCATTAGTTATCAAATACGCCTCATACATCTAAGTACCCCTCCCTTGTAAGTTAATCCTAATTTGTAAGTGATACCTAAATACAAGGTTGTAATTTGATTTGAAAGCTTGGCACAGGATTCTCGCCAACACTACTTGCTGCGCATTCCCTGTTAGCACAAGTGTTAACTGCCATTTCCTGCAGCTACTAATCGTCACTTGCACACCTGTGAGTAATACAGTTCACAAAGTTTTTTTTCTCAACGGTCTGTGATAATAAGGCTCCCGCTGAGTGGGCGTAACTTTCCGGGTAAGGTGCGAAGCCGATCGGCTCACCCAAGTTAAGCACCTTACCCATACTTCGTCGTGCTTTTCCTTCCGGATTAACTTCACCGGTCTTAGGATTGAACTCAAGACACTCTTCGTAAGGTACACCTAAAGCAATCGATGAAATTGTAGCGTAAACATCTTTGCCTGTGTTAAATGCTTCTACCCATTGTGGGCATTGTGATACTGTTGCTGTTAATTTCGGCTCCTGTTGCGAAAAATCAGAAGACATCATCACATAAGCGGGATGCGTTACTTCTAAAGTTAAATTCATCTTCTACCTCCTTCTAACTTTCTTTTATTTCAGCTTGTTCAATGTCGTACATAGCATCCTGTACCATCTTGAACAATTCAAAACCAATTTCACCCCATGTGAACCCATCTTCTCTACACTGTCGGATTGCATCATGAAGCGGATCTTGTAATTCCGGGATGTTATTGCTTAAATACAGGCTATGCTCGTCGCGTCTATCGCGTTCTTCCTGTTCTTTATAAGTCATTTTCAACCTCCAGTTGAATTGTTGCTCTTCCTTTAGATTTAACGATCGACTGAACTTTAGTTTGAATTTCTGTTGTCCCGTTCTTCATTATGACTACATCTTCAAATTGAAGATCCTTAACTTTCTTAAGACCATCAGGAGTCGGGACACTATCTTGATAAATGAGTTCAACTGTTACCAAGTTATCAGCCGATTCTAGTTTGAGTACTTCGGTTTGTTCCGGTGTTGCTCTGAACATATGTCTGATATCTAAAGCGTGCGACGGGATATTCTGCAAATTCACTAACTTGTAATTTTACAAATTAACGGACTATCTCTTAAAAAGACCCTAATGACTAGTATTAGCGATCTAGTGTCAGGCATTTGGGCTTTCGCCTACTCCGGTATCGGATAGTCTCTGAACCTTGCACGGAATCATCATTTTCTTTTCAATTTGATGCAATCGACTATGACCGCCCATCTGAATTAGTGCTAAATTATTAATGTTGTTGTTCAGCGGGTTGTGATCTATATGATGTACTGCAAACCCTTGCGGAATTTCTGTAATCCCTAAAGCTTTACACATCACTACAGAGTGTTGAAAAACATAATCAGAACCTTTTCGTCCAGTATACCATTCAGGCTTCTTTACCATAAGATAGCCCTGTCCGTCGCTAACAACTCCTCCAATCCAGTTATGATGTTGCTCTTGAGTCACACCTTTCATGGGGTTGTTATCTCCTAATTTAGAATATCGATAAAGTTTAGATTTGCGCCGGTTGATCTCTTCTTCTGTAAAGTTAGCTCGTAAAATTTCAAGCACCATGTAATATTCTAACTTGAGCTCTTCGCATAACTTTTTCATCGGAATTTCAGTGTCTTTGAAAAAATGAATGGCTTGTGCTATTTTCTCGTCTGTAATTTGTCGAAGAAGTCCTGTTCGTTTTTCTGGGTGTCCTGGAGCAATATTGTGTTCATGCATCACTCTACGAATGGTATCTTCAGAGACTCTAAATTTATTAGCTGTTTGAGCAACTGTATGATGTTCAATTTCCATGAATAACCTGATTGCATCGATTGTATCATTGTCAAATATGATTCGCCTCATATCATGTACCTCCTGCGGTAGATATATGTGTGCCTTGGCTGCTGATTATACTTACACCCTGCAGAATAAGTTAGGCTCGGCTTAGCAGTGTAAGTCCTTCCAGCAATTAACCTGATTTTATGACCCCAACAGCCGTCTAGGGTCAGCAGAATTGTGTACATTCACACCTTCTGCAAAGAAATTGTGATGCTTACTTACTTCTATATCGTAAACATCATATTCGCCTAGTTCTTCAATCCCGATCACTTCTGCTCTTTCAAGTGATAAGGTCATAGCTATCCTCCTTTTTATTTAGTATGTAAAGCTGATCTCCTTGTTTCAGCTGTCCTGCATTTATCCACGAATACTCGTTAGCTCTTACAGGATGTTCTGCTGTGCAAATCAGCTCTCTTTCGTCTCCATTGGTTAACCGAATTCGGATCTTAATACACTTTCTGTGACCAGTTAACCATTTATTAGTCACTACTTCTGTTTCTATGCGACCTGTTTCTGATAAGCAATAAACATTATCTCCTATCCGAATATCTTTGATAGGTTTCTCGCCTTCTGTAGTATCTATTAGTTGAGAGCCTTCAATACAAGACATCCTGCCCGTATCCGCCCCCAAGCTCTTAAGCGTTGAATGAACTCTATGATCTGAGCCTAGTACTCTAGGCATTTTATCTACGTAAGTACCAAGAAGTTTGACATCACCGCGTACTTTAAGGACCTGTGATGCTGCAGGGTCTTGAAGCTCTTCAAGAACTTCTTTACCAGTCGATTTCACAGATTTACCTAAAAGTTTTTCCACTAAGTACTTAACATGAGGATTAGAATTTGGATTGAAATCTGCTCCGGTCCTGAAGGGCCTACTGCGGTTTATTGCTATGTCCTTAGTATCAATCAATTCTTGAATCAGCCTTGCAAGTTCTGCTTCATCTCTGTGAAGGGCTGTTGTATACCGCTCATGTAGTTGCATTGCAATTGTATCGTCAAGATACATTCCACGTCGATGAAGCATTGCACATACTTTAACCATTGGAAATTCTATGTTCCAAACGAGATTTGCAATCTTTTCAAGATGATTTTTCTTACATTTTTCGTGTGATATAGTAACGAAAGGTAGCTGCCACAAGAATAATTCATAAGTTATTTTTGCGTCGTTTGCTGCATATAGAGCAGCCACTTGAGGTTTACAATAAGGAAATAACTTAGGTGAGAAGAAGTCTGAGAATTTCTTAGGGTCTACTTTTCCATGCATAGGATACTTCGCATATAGCCCCTTCAACGTGTTATCCATCTCATTTTCTTTTAAGCAACGCCAAGCAGATATTACGTCGTAATAGAAAGCATCTGTTAAATCGACTTTAAGGTCCTTGTAGATCATTGCTAAGTCGAAATCGGCATTTGCAAATATCAGTTTAACATGATTATCTACAAGTCGTTGAAATTCTTCTCCGACTTCTTCATAAGTAAGCTGATTCTTAGCGAGTGTATCGAAAAGCGGAGTTACATGCTTCATTGGAATGTAGCATTCAGGTAACCCTGGAGTATACAATGAAGCTCCGACAATCCAATCTTTGATTCGGTCAAGTCCTGTTGTCTCCGTATCGATTCCGGCGTATCCGTTCTCAATACATTTAGTGACATAATCATGCAGCTCTTGTTTTGTTGTTATTAGAATTGCAGGAGAGTCCTTGAAGTAATCCATAACCTGATTCATCATTCGATTCAAGTCGTCATTCATACTTCTTGAATTTGTAGCTACGACCGGTTTGAGTTGTTCATTACTCTTTGCTGCAATGCTATTTATCTTCTGTGTCACTGCGGAGCTGAATAAGCCCATTGATTATTCTACCTCCTTAAAAAAGAAAGATGCGATCGGAATTTGACCGCATCTTTATTATTCTGTATTTTGTTCTATCTTAGAAAACAGGATTATCTAGATCGTCGTCACCACCGGGAACGGCTTCCTCACTAGGAAAGTCTGCTATAGGTGCCGGAGCTACGTCTGCAGAATTATATTCAGGCATAAGATCTGCGTTATATTCAGGCATATCTGCTACAGGAGGTGCAGTTACCGGAGGCTCACTGTAGGTAGGTGTAGCTACATTAAGTTCGGGCACAGAGGGTTCAGCTGCTGCTCCTCTGGGTACAGGAGTATATCCGTATTCCTGAAGGTTAGAAGTGTCTGACGATGCATTAAGTGCATTGGCCATCTCTGTGATTGTCATTTCTTTGCAGATTGTGTTGTAGTAATCCGGAAGTGATATGCCTGCGTCTGCAAGGAGCTTTTCGTAGGGTCTAGAAGAATTCCTTCCAATAGGCACTATTGAGTACTTTGTATCGCGAGAGCCTGCTGCACCGTCACGAGTGATTCTGAATACGCATTCTGAAGGATTGGGGAACTTAGAGAATACATCTGTCTGAAGCCGCTGCTCAAAGAAAGGTGTCCTGTCCCAGAACTCGATCTTGTTCTTATTGATATTGTAAAGCGGAATAAAGAGCTTTGTATCACGTCTGATTCCCCTTCCGCTCTGCGTAGGATATTTGCATGCAGGACAACCGTCTCCGCAACAATGAGCATATCCCTTGTATGAAGCTGTACTAAGATAATGCACACCTTCTGCGATTAATACATCTGCTGCACTTCTGTATAAGAAGATAACATCTGCATAATCTTTGTCGTTAGGTAAAACAAAGAACTCGCCGTTCTTGTCTTCCTGGTACTGATTGAATGACTTGAATGCCATAAGTAATTTCCTCCTCTTGGATTTTTGATTGTATTGTTAGCTTTCAACCATTCGATATAAAGTTTACATCAACTGGTTCTTATACTACATAACGATTTAAGCTCTTAGATCAGGTCAAACAAGATGCAAACTTGAGAATGTACTGTCCGCAGCTTGAATCTTTAGATAAATCTAAGAATTTTTCTCTGAGCCTAGCGATGATCTTCTGAGCCTCTTCCAATGAAACTTCAATATCACGTAATGGATCTGTTTTGTATTGCTTTGATCTAGGATTGAGCTTCTTAAGGTCTGCTGCATCTTGTGACAGAAGATATCTCAGAACTTTTTCTGCAGGCTGACCTTCGTCCTCTACAACTTGCCAAAACTCTCTTTCAAAGTCTCTTGCTTCAATCTGCTTGTCGGGGCACATACTGTAATCTGTAATAGTATCGAATAAATCAAGCTCTTCTCCGTCGTGTGAAACAATGCTGCTTGTTTCATTCTCCCATCTTTCTCTGTCACACTTTCTGTCGTGGCAGATACAATACAAGCAGTTATACGCTACCTTGTAGATGTAAGCTGGTGTAAATCTTTTAGGATTGTTCTCAATAATCGGAACATTCTTCTGTAGATATTGGCAGACGGTAGATACTCCTTCTTCACCTTCGATGAATTCATACAAGTTGCCTTCCTTAGCTTTCATCCAAGCAGTTACTATCTGATTGTAAAACTGAACAAATAAAATCGCTGCCTTGTGATCAGGGTTCTTAGTAGCCCATTCTTCAAAAGACAACGGTGTTGTATATCCAGTAAATTGACGATAGAGTAATTTTGCATCATGAAATGCTGTTAATGTTGTAGCCATATGCGTCCTCCTCTTGGATTTTGATTGATTGGCCTATGATAGTCTGATTGACTGATTGGCTGTTTAATAACTACAACATTATTATAATATATTTTTAACGAAAAATCAAGCCCTTTTTAAAATTTTTCTATATAATTTTTATAGTGTGTATCCGTTAGCCAGCAGCTCTGCTCTAACTCGGTCTGCAAACCGGCATGCGGTCTTGTCTTCTATTTCGTTGTACTCTTCCGATCTAGCAAGTGCGTTGTTTATGGATATCTGCAGCTCAGCATCTGTGATCTTGACATCACATTTCTTTCGATTAATTCTAAACTTAAACTCCTCCACACTTTTGTAGAAATAGTGGTTTATTCGAAGCGGACTTGCATTTTCAACATTGCAGAAAGGTCCTGAAAGGTAAAACCCGTTCTGGCTGACGGATCTGTATCCTGATAAGTACAGCGCGTAATGCGGATTGATCCATCTATCTACTGCTCGAGGATTCACAATAGATTTGATGTGACGATTTGCAGTAGTCTCACCACGTAATGTATAGTTTTCGATAACTAAACCCGACGGCTTGGTTTCGTGATGACCTGTACCGTAAACTTTCCAGTTTACACCAATCCCTCCGACCTGTCTTGATTCGTACTGAGAAGCTGCTTCAGTTAACTTATCGAAGACAGAATCGACTATATCAGGAAGTGGCTCATCTGGTACAGACACAAGAAATTCGTCTGCATCAATAAAAGCCATGTACTTAGATTCGTTCTTGAAATTGTCAATAGCGTGATTGTATGCTTGAAACATCTTGAGTTCACCATAGCATGGAATCAATGTAACTATATTTTGTTCAATGTAGGGTTGCAATACACTTGCCATTGAGCTCTGTTCGTTATTGTCGTAAATATAAAAGTGTTGCACTCCACACACTTTGTGAAATGCAACCCATTCAGCCACGTAAGGCTCTTCATATTTCATGATTGATACTAAAGAGAGTTGATATTTAAATTGAGTCATTCTCTGTACACTCCTTGCTATCAGTTAACTGCATTCTATTTCTCCTGAATTATTTCATAGTGCCTGAAATACTGTTGCATCGATTAATTCGAAATGCAAATTAAGAAATTTGCTGAAGCCGTGATTATGATCAATAGCATTATAGATAACTTCACTACTTTTACACCCTAATTTTCGTGCCATAGCAGATGCCTTATCAATTTGATTAGTTTCCTTGCATCTAACTAAATTACTTTTATTTGTATTAGGTCGAATATGATGATAGCTGCACCGTTGCTGCCGTTGCCTAACGCATTTTTGATGTTTCTGCTCATCGGTGTATCTCCAATGATGCTCGTTTACGGTCCCGCCATACTTGCATGCACTAATTATAGCACTATCAGTTAAGCCCGTTGCTATAACAGCTTCTTTCAAGGTCGAATAACTGACGCCAGATTCTATGCAAGTTACACCTGACAGCCTTTTTGACCACCTGCTACTTTCGTCATTATTGTAAGATTTTTGACAATTTTCTGCATGTGTTATCATCTGCAAATTTCCTATGTTATTGTTACTGTGATTATTGTCAACATGGTCTATAACTAATTGAGATGATGCAGGATAATCAGCTATATTTAGATTATTAAACGCGCAATATACTAATCTATGAACGTACTCCACTGATTTGCAAGTTGACAGCCTAACCGATTTTGGCACATATAAGCTTACACCCAAGTATCCGTTTGTAACATCAAATAACGGCAACAGTTCATACTTCCTGTACCGTATCTGGCCCACTTTACACCATTTACTGCTGTGTTCAGCTACTATATCAATTGCAGCCCGTATTCGACCATAGCTAGAAGCTTCATATAAATCCAGATACGGACCAGATATTGGTTTCCAAATTTCTTCAGTTAACTGCATTTGGAAGAACTCCTTTCTTTGATCCTGTGAGCTTGCTATACAAAAAATTATTTCTTAGGAACTTCCAAATTGCGCTACCTTTTGAAGGGTATGACAAGATGCGACGCCATACAGTGATAGGTACATCGTAGTACCTGTACACATCAGCTGGACCTCCATTTTTGCCTTTAAACTGGACATACACGTCGCCCTTTGCAGCTTTTCTGTCTTTAATTTCAATTCCGTATGCCCAGACGTTAGATGATTTAACTCGAACAAGATCTCTTGTGATGTTTCGAGTTGACCTGTTGTCTCTTGCTGCGAATATCTGTCTATATTCAACTCCACGATAAACTACACATGAGAAAATATCTTGTGGAATTAAGCTTTCAAGCCGATTGATGCAAGCAATTCCGTCAATGTACTTCTCAATCAGCCTGTTATTTTTATATAATTCGATATAGATCTTGTCATCCGTATCATTAACTTTCAGGGAGTACCCTGCAGGAAGAGCCGCTTCATACATCTCCATAATTGCAATTGCATCATCAGCATTCATGCCGATTGTATCTATTGAAGCATGTATGTAATCATGCGAATTAAGGAATGATTGTGCAGCTGTAACTGAGACGAAATATGAGCCCCATTGAGTTGGAACATTATCTTTGCAAATACAGAATGAATCGTCTTTGCATCTGATTAAGCTGTATCCGTTATCTCCTATGTATTTACTTGCAGTTATTTGTCTGAATTGCATTCTATAAACTCCTTAGTAAATAAAGTCGTATTCTGCATATTCTTTTGCAATGAATTTCTGAATCTTATCGAGAACCATTGCTCTTACAGCCTCTAGATCACCTAATTGATCGGGAGTTAAGATAAGCTGGCCGATTGTTTTCTCTGCTAGTGTGTCTTCTGTAAGATTGATTCTCAGTTTGTTCTGATAAGATGTAATATCTATTTCAAAATGCATTTCATTCATGGAATCAGGATCATGCGGAACTTGATAGTACATTCTCATCCAGACTGTACAGTGCATCGGCCCGAATTTTATCTTGAATGCACCGTCTATTTTGTTGTTTAAGTATTTTCCCACTTTGTTTATCCATGTTCCTGGATCTATTTTATTTGATGCTTCTATATATGCCCTCATCTTATTTATATTTTTCATTCCTTCTTGACGAAATTATTATTGACCCAAGTTACTACATCTGATATTGTTGAATTTACTGCGTTGATGGAAGAAGTGAGCTGACTGCTTGTTGCGTAATAAGTGCTTACCCAGCTTTCCGTTGCATATCCATTCAGATAACTGCTTGTAATGTACCCTTGCTGACGGACCCAACTCTGTGTTGCACATTCCCTTATATCTATTATACACTGATCAACCTTATTGTTGACCCCTACTAAATCAGACTGTAATGCATAGTTGCTGCTAACCCAACTTGTAGTAGCATACCCACTAAGTGACCCACTTGTCAGATATCCTTGCTGGCTAACCCAAGTTTTAGTTGCCATATCAGAAATCTGTGAATTCTTGACATAATCTGCTTCAATAGTAGAAACTCGTCTTTCAAGAGCTGCAACAGAACCTGAATTCTCAAGTGCTGCTATACGTGTTTCATGATCTGCAAGTTCGTTTTCTATGTCTGTACATCTTGTATTTATTGTATTCTTGAATGCAGTGAAATCTGTTTGTAGCTGGCCAATTGAAGTATCTTGCTGAGTGTTTTTTGTTTCAATATTTGTGCATCTTGTTTCTAGATTTGATATTCTTGTATCCTGGGCTGTGTTTTTTGTTTCAACGTTAGTTACCCGTGAACTTAGATCATTAATAGATTGACGAGTTGATTCAAACGACGTTTCTACATTTCGTGCAAACTGATTAAGCGCTGCGCTTACATTTCCGATGTTAGTTTCAGCTGTCGTCATTCTTGTCTGCAATGCGGAAATCGCTGTGTCTTGCTGAGTGTTTTTTGTTTCAATATTTGTGCAGCGTGTTTCAAGAGCTGTGCATCTGCCTTTAAGCGACGTTACGTCAGACTGAATAGTCCTGATGTCACCTTCAATATTTGTGCATCTGCTCTGAAGAGCTTGAATGTCTCCCGTGTTTTCAGTTATTTTTGTTTCAGCGGTAGATACTCTACTATTTGTATCTGCGAGGCCTTGTTCAAGAGCACTTGCTCTGCTTTCGAGATCGGCTGTTTCCTCTTCAAGATCGTCACAACGCTCTTCAACTACAACTGTTCTTCGTTCAATAGCTGTTGCTCTATTTTCGAGAGTTAAACATCTATCTTCGATTGTTGTACATCTAGCTTCAAGAGCTGTTGTTTTGTCTTCTACAACAGTTAACCTACGCTTGACTTCGGATAAATCACCGGCCCATTCCTTTTCCATATCCTCAAGACGAACCCATTCAACTTCGTTTGTTACAATGAATATGATAGGACAAGCCCAAGGATAAACCTGAGGGCCTAAAAAATCTCCATTTTCTGGATTAGTTGAAATGTCTTCAATATTGTAACTAACTTGTCCAGAAATAATAACTTTATTCACAAATCCGTGCAAATAAATATATACGTCGTCAACTAAATCCTGCGAGATAGCAAGTCGAATAAATCCCCTTTTAGTTAGATCAGGTTTGAGATTAACTGCAATTTCTGCGTCATTTACAGGAACAAGCAACTCTTCTGCTTGCTGAGTTATTACTATCTCACCGAACTGTGTGAGAAGTTGAGTATAGTAAGTCATTGGAACCCATTCACCTGGTTGAAATACTAAACCAGAAGTTATCTTTGCGTACTCTCTATATCGAGATTTAGATGCTTCTGTGATTGTCCCTGGATCGAGCTTAGCAGGAACATCTTCGGGTTCACCTGGAGTATGAGGACAACTATAAACTGTATTTGAAACTAAGTTACCGTAGTCTTCAACACGAAGAGCCCACGTATCATCGTCTAAAAGTGAAACTCTACCTTGAAATACAGATGCGTATAAGGCAGTACAACAGCACAACTGAGATTTTTCTGGCAATATGTAATCATGATACCCCTTTTGAGTTCCTGACGGTATCTTAAGCACCATTGAGCAGCTTTCGGAAAGATTACAAGTTAGCCACTCCTTCTCTGTCATCGGAATTGCAGTAGGGTCAGTAGATAATAATTGACGTACATATATATCGTAGCTACTGTAACCTACAACTCGCCCTTCATTGTAAATTTGTTTCATATCCTCTCATTCTCCTATCTTTAGGATTGAAGTCTAGATTCTAGTTCAGCAAGACGTCTTTCCAATGCTGATATTATTTCATCACGTTCATGAATTGCAGCATATACAGCCCCAGATGTGACAAAATTAGTGCTATCGGGGACAGGAACTTCATCTGTGATGATAATCCCTGGCTGAAGATTTTCAACTCTTGCTTTAAATGTACCGTCACCAATTTCTGGTCTTTCAACAATAACATAATCATAAGGCTGAACAGTATCAATTGTGGGTAAGTTTGCTATTATAGTTTGAGCCATTGCGAACCTCCTTAAATGGTCAATTCTATAGTGATCTTTACTTATATTTAAGGTCCTCAATGGTATTTCTTCAAACATAAGAACACAGCCAGATATCTCACTGACTGTGTTCTCATTACTAAGAAGAGTATGCTCAACAAAAGTCTGTTGTCAATAAGTTAAAACCCAAGTCTTGAATTCGTCTTCATAACCTCCTGCTTTGACGAATTCTTCAAGCTCTGCTTTCTTCATTCCGTCTAATCTAGACTTCGGAATAGATTCACCTGAAGGTTCCTGAAATTTTTCGATTATGAAACTAATTAATTGTGCTTTTGTTCCCATTTGTTAATCCCTTTCTACTCACTCACTTATACAAGCTGATTTATATTCGTCTCTGAGAGCTAAAAACGTTGCAGCATACTTAGCTCTTAACTTATCTAAATCTTTGAGATAGTTTTCACGAGTTGTTTCTATCTCAATCTGAATAGCTTCAGGGCTCTTCTTTCTTCTAAAAAGATAGCTGAATGACATATGATAGCTCCTTTCTCGACAATTCAGACCGGCTTGCAGATTGTCGTATCTTTACACTCTTTAACTCCAGCTAAGATGAACTGTATGTCTTTCACTTGCTTTAACGATTCAAATAAGTAACTAGCGTTTGTTGCATCAAGGTGATCAAGAATGTCGTCAATGATTATTGTTCTAACTTCACTGTTTGACTTATCTAATATACACATTATCAAAGCAAGTGTAAACAAGCAACGCTCTCCAGAAGACAGATAGTCGAATTCAATGTACTGTCCATCACGTTCCAAACCGAAACTAAACGAGTTCGCTTTAGATACAAGGTTGAACTTCGCTTTTGTGTCTGCGTTGAACATTGCAGTTAAGTATGTAGACATATCATTTTCTAAGTTTTCAAACGGTTCGTTCATCATCGCTGACTGTAAGCCGTTTGCATCTGTCAGTTTAGTCCAATCTTTTAAAATCTCCAATTCGTTTTCAAGCTTGAATTTGTCCGCGGTTACTGTAGATGTAAGCTCTGCATACTGCTTGTTAGCTTGAATCTTAGAAAGCTGCTCGCGAAGTGTCGTCAGCTTACTTGTTAACTGCAACTGATCTAATTCCGTAGGCTTCTCTCCAATATCTACTAACTGAGATTCGAGTGCTTTCACATTATCATACGTATGAGAGATCTGATTAATCTCGAATTCTGCAAGCTGAATTTCATTCTGATACGTCTGAATTTTTGATTGAATCTCCATATTTGCAAGGCGAGATTCAGTGACAATAGCTCCAATCTGCGACTGTAATTCTGCGATCTTATCTGGGCTACAATCCTCAAGTTCCTCTTTCTTGAATGCAATCTGTTTGTCTAACTCATCTGCTTCTTTCTTAAGCTTAGCTGCAAGTTTTATAGCAGTTTCGCACTGATTTTTAGTATAAGGGCAGATAGGCTCTGCTGTAGGTAACGCAAATCTTTTCTTAGTTAGCTCGGCGATTGCAGAATTAATGTCAGCAGCATCGGCTTGCATTATTTCAATCTGTTTTGTAAGTTCTGCAATCTTAGCATCTGCATCAGGATTTTTGTTTGTTAACTTCTTCTGTAAGTTTTCAATCTCAGTTTCTGCAGTTTTAATCTTCTCTTTGGCTGCAATAACTCGAGAATCTGTTTCAGCCGATTCCGCAGAAAGCGCTGCTTTTGCAGCTACTAGCTTCGCCTGTAACTGATCCTGCATAGATTTCTGAGCTTCGTAGGCAATGAGTTTTGCTTCAAGAGTTTCATTAACAACTATATCAGATCTAATTTCCTGCTCATCAAGAGTCTCAGCATCATCGTACCTTACAAGGGATTCAATAGTACCTTGAAGTTTAGCAATCTGTCCTTTAACAAATGTCTGCTCATCTTTGAAATGAGTATTGAGAGCTTTTACAAGTTCGATACTAGTTTCGGATCTTGATTTAATCCATTCATCTGCGTTTGCTATTAAATCATCGCATGCAATTGCACGTTTGCTTGCCTCTTTCTTAAGCTCATCGATAAGGTCCAAACTACTATTGGAACTAGGTAAAAATGAGATGAACCATTCTTTCAGCTTATTTGCAGTCATTGACC
>Ga0310691_10003934_pt1 | contig 17173 bp, 14 predicted proteins | sample 176DNAGHGlowgp2_FD_203887 | JGI IMG/M metagenome (GOLD analysis project Ga0310691, IMG submission 203887) | Sheep rumen microbial communities from Palmerston North, Manawatu-Wanganui, New Zealand - 1766 DNA GHGlow gp2 (v2) (version 2) | ecosystem: Host-associated > Mammals > Digestive system >...
GGGATTGTCATCGTATTCTGTCTCATAGCATTCTATATCTTCTCGCGCGGCTATCGCAAGGGCCTCGTGGTAAAAACGATTCGCTGGATAGGCCATATCCCCGGCCTAAAGGGCTGGAGCACGCGTTTCCAAGAGCGCCATGGTGATGCCCTGCTCAACATAGACCAACAGATAGCCTCGCTCCACGCCACTGACAAGCGGGCTTTCTACAAGAGCCTGCTGCTGGAGTACTTATCGCGCGTGGTGCAAAGTAGTGAGGTGCTCTTCATGCTGCTGCTCTTTGGCATCGACAATGGCGGCGGTTTCTCTGGCATCTGCATCACCTATCTCCACAGTCTGCTCATCGTGTCGTTCACCACACTGTTTGCCAATCTCATAGGCTTCCTGCCTATGCAGCTGGGCGTACAGGAGGGAGGCTTCGTGCTCTCCATCGCTGCTCTGGGGCTGTCTGCCGCCCTAGGCATCTTTGTGAGCATCATCTGTCGTGTGCGAGAAATCATCTGGATAGCCATCGGCCTACTGCTCATGCGCCTGCGCTAAAAGAACATAAATCTTATGTAAAATCTAAGAAAAATTTGGATGCAAAGATCTTAGGAAAGATTTCAAGAAAGATTTAGGTTCAAAATAAATCATCCATTAACTGTTACATTTAATTGTTTTAATCTAAATATTTTATGTTCGGAGTAATACTTGCTGCGGGAATGGCCAAGCGTCTGCGCCCGCTTACTGATACTAAGCCCAAATGCCTGCTGAAGGTAGGCGAGCGCACGTTGTTGGAACGTACCGTCGATGCCATGCTGCAGGCCGGCATACGGGAGTTTGTTGTCGTTACCGGTTACAGGGCTGAGCAGATACGTCACTTCCTCAACGACTATCTCTCAACCATCACCCAACACCTATCACCCACGGTGACATTCCTGCATAATGCCGATTACGAGCACAACAACAATATCTACTCTCTTTGGATGGCAGGACAAGTGGTCAGCGGTCAGGAATTTCTGCTGATGGACAGCGACATCCTCTGCGATTCTGCTGCAGTGGTGCGCATAGCCTCAGAGGCGGAGTCTGCACTGGCCGTCAACCGTCATGAACTGGGCGACGAGGAGATGAAAGTGTGCGTTGACGCCTGCGGCCGCATCACTGAGATTAGCAAGACCTGCCGCCCGGAAGACGCCATCGGCGAGTCGGTAGGCATAGAGAAAATCACGGCCGAGTATAGCACTGCTCTCTACCGCGAGCTCAACCTCATGATAGAACGCGAGGGGCTTATTAACATCTTTTATGAGCGCGCTTTCGAGCGCCTTATTCCGCAAGGCCATACCTTCCGCGTGGTAGACACCACCAGCTACTTCTCCTATGAGCTGGATACACCAGAAGATTTTGAGCGAGCCCAACAGCTCATGCCCCGCGAACTGTATTGACATTCACAGAAATAACTCAAAAAATATTTGGAGAAGAGGATTATTATGTATATCTTTGCACAGAAATACATATTATAGCCAGACCTGAACAAATAACTACTCACGGAGGAAATTAAATCATGAGGAAACCAGTTATGGCGGCTATTGCCGCCATTTCTTTGCTAAGCAGTTGTGGCGGTTCTGAGAAGAGTGCAGAATTGGCCTTCGAAACCGTCAAGGTAGAAAAAAGCGTGAGCGCCGGTCAGGAGACCGACGCTCCTAAGTGCAGTGTACGTATAGAGGTGGCGGCGGCCAAGGGCGACAGCACTAGTGCTGCAAAAGTCATCAACGACGCTCTCACCCACGAGCTTTTTTACATGGAAGGAATCCCCCTGCAACAAGCTGCCGACTCTTTTGCCAACAAATATACTGCCGAATACACTAAGAACATCGTACCGCTCTACCGCGAAGACCGTGACGACGAGCTCAAGCGCGCCTGGTATGAATATCACTATCATGTGAACAGCGAAATAGCAGACCAACATGATGACGTAACGGTGTATAAGGCGGTGATTGACTACTATGAAGGCGGTGCTCACGGCATACAACAGGAGCTGTTCTTTAACTTCAACAACAAGACGGGACAGCGCATCACGCTGAGCGACATCTTCGTACCCGGCTTTGAGCAGCAACTATGCGAACTGCTGCTACAGGCGCTTATCAAACAAGTGGGAGCCGAAAGCGCCGACGACCTGAAAGAGAAAGGCTATCTCTATGCCATGGACATGTTCGCCACAGAGAACTTCGTTTTAGGCAGCGATGACGTCACCTTCGTCTATAATCCTTATGAAATAGCACCATACGCCTATGGTTTGGTAGAGCTCACAATCAGTAAAGATGACTTGAAAAAGATATGGAAATAATCAAGAAATACTTTCCCGACCTCAGCACCACACAGCAAAGGCAACTGGAGATGTTGGACGGCCTATACCGTGAGTGGAACGCCAAGATCAACGTTATATCGCGTAAGGACATTGACAACCTCTACGAGCACCACGTGCTCCACTCGATGGCCATTGCCAAGACCATACATTTCCGCCCTGGCACTGAGATTCTCGACTTCGGCACTGGCGGCGGCTTCCCTGGCATCCCGCTGGCCATCCTGTTTCCCGAATGCCACTTCAAGTTGATTGACGGTACGGGAAAAAAGATTCGCGTAGCTCAAGAGGTAGCAACAGCCATAGGACTGACCAACTGCAAAGCCGAACACCTGAGGGGCGAGGACGAGAAGGGGAAATTCGACTTTGTGGTGAGTCGCGCCGTCATGCCCCTACCCGACCTGGTAAAGATTGTACGCAAGAACATCAGCAAGAGTCAGCGTAATGTTCTTGGCAACGGAATAATCTGCTTAAAAGGCGGCGACTTACAGGCCGAGGTTCACCCCTTTCAGCGGTTTGTTGAGGTAGACCCTATCAGCAACTTCTTCTGCGAAGAATGGTTTAAGGAAAAGAATGTGGTATATCTGCCATTATAATAATGATAAGACATGCTGAACATCAAACGATTTGAGGTAAACATGCTGCAGGAGAACTGCTACGTGGTAAGCGACGAGAGTAACGAGGCCGTCATCATTGACTGTGGTGCCTTCTATGAGCAGGAACGTAATGCTATTGTCAGCTACATACAGCAGCACCAGCTGAAGGTTGTACACCTATTGTGTACCCACGGCCACTTTGACCATAATTTTGGCAATGACACTATCTGGCGCACCTTTGGCGTGAAGCCCGAAGTGGCACAGGAAGACCTGGAACTGATGGACCTCAAAAAGCAGGCGCGCGACATGCTGGAATTTGACTATGACGGCGAGGTGGCTCCCGTAGGCTCCTTACTGGCGCCTGACGACATCATTACTTTTGGCAACCATCAGTTTGCTGTGCTGCCTACCCCGGGCCATACGCCCGGCTCCGTGACTTTCTACTGCGAGACCGAGGGTGTGGCTTTTACCGGCGACACGCTGTTTCGCATGAGTATCGGCCGCACAGACTTTCCTCGCAGCAGCTGGACACAAATGACCAACAGTCTGCAACTGCTAGCCAAACTCCCCGTCAACACCAAGGTTTATCCTGGCCATGGACTAGCTACCACCATCGCCGACGAGCTACGCTACAATCCGTATATGGTGGGAGCATAAACAGGTATCGGGGGCATAGAGCAGCAAAAAGTCTGCAGCTATGTCCCCGATACATCTTTCCACTTAGAAGCTGAAAGCAATGACGTAGCGCATACCCCACTTGGGCGAGGTAGGCAGGTCGTTGTAAGCCAGTCGTCGAACATACTCCACATGGAAGAACTTAAAGATGTTGTGGACGCCTAAGACCAGCTCTGCATAGGGTTTTGAGGGGTCCATCACGTTGACACCCTCTGGGAAGTACATCAACCGTGGATTGCCGACATTCTCAGGCAAAAGCGGGTTGTTCTTGTCGCTGAGGTCGCCCCAGAGGGTACGGATGGCGATGAACTCGCGCAGATTCCACTTCTTGATAATGGGCAGTCGGTTGAAGATCTTGCCGTTGAGATCCCATGAGAGCATTAACGAGGCATAGCGGTCGTTGACAAACTCCATGGTGTTGATACAGCTGAAGGTCTCGGGCAGGATGATGTACGACTGGTTGGCAGCGGGATGCACCAACAAGGGATAAGGCACTTGGTTCCACTGTATGCCGGCCTTGATGTGGGCGTCAATCTTACCCCAGCTGCTGCCCAGCCAGAAGCGCTTATAGATATGTGCCTCGGTATAGTTATAGTTATAGTCACCGCCGAGCACGTCGTTGAATCCGCGGGTATGGGCGATGCTGAACACCGGTGCGTCGAAGTTGATGACGCGGCGGCGCAACTTGTTGTTGATATACGTCTCGCCAGGGGCATAGCGCAGGCGGCCGGTTACCTCGGTGGTGCGCAGGTACTCGCCATTGCCGGTGCGGCGGTTGAGGTTCTGCCGCGGCTTGTCCATGGTTTCAAACGACATGGCGCCGCAGGCCTCATTCTCTTCACGCTTACCACTGAGGGTAAGCTTCAGTCCCCAGTCGGTCTCATACTCGAAGGTGGCCTGTTGGCGGTCGTAGAACATCATTTTGTTAGTCTCGGCCCACTTCAAGGCTACCATGAAGTTATCCTTGTCGGTATCCATAAAGCGGTCGCCGGGCGAGCATACGTCGCGTGATGACGACACCGTCAGCGTGCGGCGCGGAAATTCATGAGGCAAGTATTTCTTGCGGTTCAGCGAATAGGTGCCCTCAATATTGTAATAGTTGCGGTGAGAGCCCCATCCGCGGGCATAGTAGCCTGAGAGGAAGAGGTGCTTGTTGAGGTTGGCAGTGGTCTTCACGCTGATGCGGCTGCGCCATCCGTCAACGAAGTTACGCGTCAAGATTGTGTTCACCGGACAAATATCAATATAGTTGGGCGTACTTGTCTCCACGGAGTTTTCGAAAAGTGCTTTCAGTCCGAAAATGACGTACTTGAAGCCTTTTATGTTTTCAATATTGTTGATAAACTTGTCCATGCGGCTTTCACTCTTGGTAAGCTCCACCTGGCGGTACTGCTTCCAGAAGTCTTCGTCACGCATCTGAGCATCGGCTTCTGTTACCTCTTTCTGCATCCCCTTAAACAATTTCTTCGGCACGGGGTCAAACGAGTAGTCCGACAGTCGTGTGGTACGCGTCACATTAGCTTTGCTGAGCACAAAGCCAAAGAGGCTGAGCTCTGTCACCATGTCGTCCTTTGACAGCACCCACTGGCCATCGGGCAGCTGCTTATACTCTTGCATGATTTGCATCTCTTCGACAAAGTTCACTGTACTCTGCTTAGGCACTGTCAACTGCGCCCTGCGCAGGTGCAGCGTCGAGTCGTTGAGAATATAGATGTCGCCACGGAATCCCATATCGTGCTGGTTGTTGGGCAGGAAGTGCAGGTGTATGCACGAGTCGCGATCTATCTGCAGGGTATCCTCAATATAGAAGCGGTAGAAGTTGATACCTTCTTCGGAGATGGGCGACACAAAGGGATACTGCAGCAGCCGGATGCGGTCCTGATAGAGGTCTACGTCGGTAAAGACATCCTTCACCACGGTATTGATGATGTCGCCAGTCTGGAAGAGGTCGTTGACGCCCGTCGATGTCTGTCCCTGGATGATGGTCTTCTCCGAGCGCGGCTCACGGCGATAGATTTTCTGCGACACCGTCTCGTCAACACTTACGGGCAGCACCATCTTGCCCGTATAGCTGTTGGTCTCTACCTGGTCCAGCAGCCACGGATGGTTGCTGAAGGGTTTCTGCTCTAGCTGCTCGGGCTTCAGGTCATTGAAGGCCAAGGTGATTTTCTCATACTTCTGATACTGGTAATAGTCGTTAACGCCCAGGTCGGTCTTCTTCTTGGCTGCCACCACGCGGCGCATTAGGTCTACGGCGGGGTTGTTCTTTCGGCTATAGCGGTTGCGACGGGCCTTGACGGTAACCTCCGACAGCTGGCGTTTGTCAGGCTTCAGGCTGATGTTGAGCTGCGCCTTGGTCTTCTCGCTGATGCGGACGATGCGCGACTTATAGCCCACGGCGCTGAACGTGAGGTTCCAGCCTATATGGCGGTTGATGCGGTAGTGGCCGGTACTGTTGGCTATGGCCGAAATGTGGTGACCTTCGTACACCACGCTGGCAAAACCGATGCTGTCGCCGGTATCGGCATCGGTAACGACACCCGTTAAGGGCTGCTGCTGTGCGCTTGTAGTAAGCGTCAGTAGCATCAGCAGGAGAGCGAGCCACAGTGATTTGCGTTGCCTCTGCAGCAGTGGCAGCGGAGACCGCTGGGAAAAGTATTGGGTCATTTAAATGAGAAATTTGTAAACTTATACTCGGTGTAGTTGCCGGCCTTTTCGTTCATGCGCAGCGAGCGCAGCTCCGAGGTCTTGGTGTCTATGGTCAGCGTAAACGAGGTGAAGAGCATGCGGCGGGCCTCCTTCTTTGTGGCAGCCACGGGGGTGATGGTGAGCACTAGCTGCTGCCCCTGACGGTTCATCGTCAGGTCAGAGAGCTGGCTGATGTCCTTGGCGCCGCCGGCAAGGATGCTCTCGAAGACGGCCTGGAAGGTGACAAACTGGCGGTTCTTCTGGCTGTCGGTGGAGTGTTTCTTACCTTTCACAGTCATGGTAAACTTGTTGCCCTGCATCAGCAGGCCTTCTTTACCGCCGTCCATGGTGATACCCACCTCCGACGGCTGCTTCATCAGCAGCTTACCCGTGGCCGTCTCGTCATTGGCAAGGGCAGCCCGATGGGTAATCTTAGTGGCGGTGGCCGTCACGGTCTTGGCACTCTTATAACGGGCAACAGCCTTCTGGAAGTCGCCATTCTGAGCTACGGCCAGCGTCAACTGGGCCAGCAGCGTTATCAGCAATAATACTTTCTTCATACCTCTTCTTATTTTCGATTTACTGTATTTTCTATATTTTCGATTTCTTGCTTAGGCAAGCGAGCAAAGCTCGTGTCCGATATTTTCGATTTATTACCTTGCCGCGGAGAGGTAATCTCCCTTCACCCTTCACCCTTCACCAGAACATCAGCGGTGGCCTTGGCCGTCATGGCTACGCCTTCCAAGCCGTGGAGCATCACGTTCTGTCCGGTGAGTAGCAGGTTGGCGATAGGCGTGCGCACCGACAGGCTGGTAGTCAGCAGCGAACGACAGTCCTTGCGCAGACCGTAGGCCGAGCCCTGGGGCGTGAGCGTATAGTCGCGATAGGTCAGTGGCGTACTGGTATATATCTTGTCGACCATCGCCCCTAAGCCTAGTATCACCTCTTCGGCCAGCGCTATGCAGGCCTCAGCTATCTGTTGCTTCATTGCCTTATAGTCATCGCCACGGCGGCCTACGGAGGTCTGCTCCCACTGCTGGCACATCGCCCACGGCATCGGCGTCAGCAGGTCTATCAGCTCTACATTATCGTCACCGTCTTCCGGCACACGGGCACTGACCATCACGCGGTCAACCTCGTACCTCGCACCTCGTGTCTCGTACCTCATACCTCGTACCTCGTCCCACACATTAGCCTGCCTATAGACAAACTTGTTGTGGTTAAAGTACTTCAGGGCGTGCGGCTTTATTACCAGCGAGGCAGTGAACATGCCCATGGTGTTGTCGAGCGTGCTGATACGTCGGCGAAAGAGTCGTTTCAACACCTGGCTCTCCTTGACCATGCTGAAAGTCTGGGCTGGGTGCACGTCGCTTATAAAAACGTCGCCTTCCACCTCCAAGCCGTTGTTGCAGTGGGCTGCCACGATGCGCCCGTCGCGCTCGATAAGTTCGTCCACCTCGCAGTCTGAGTACAACTCGCCTCCGTGGAACACGATGCCACTGAGCAGTTGCTCCACCATCAAGTTGCCCTCGCCCGCCAGTCGCCAGCTGCTCTGTATGAAGCTGCTCTGTCCGTGGGCGAAATGGAAGAGCGGCAGCGACTCGCGCCGCAGTTCCGTCTTGAGCATTGTGCCAGCCAGCACGTTGATGAGCAGCGGGTCGCGGAAGTTCTCCGTCAAGTAACTATAGGCCGACACTTCGCCAATCTCCTGTATCGACGGCAGATGGCGCAGCAGGTCGGTATACCTGTAGAGGGCGTCACGCTCCTGAGGAAAATTCTCTGCCAGTGTCTCTGCAAAACGGTCGTAGCCCTCGGCATAGCAGAACGTCTCACCACCGATGGTCACACGGTCGAAGCCATCGGCATCCAGCCGCCGCCACGGCAGGTTCATCAGTCCCAGCTCGTCAAAGAGGCTGTGCAGGGTCTGTCCCTCTGCCAGTCCTCCTACGTAGTGCAGACCGGTGTCGAGCCAGTGCTCCCCCCGCCGGTAGCTCTGCAGGCATCCGCCGGCTTGGTGCTGACGCTCCAGCACCACCACCTTGCAGCCAGCCTTGGCAAGCAGCAAAGCACTGGCGAGTCCGCCAAAACCACTACCGATAACAACCGCTTTCATTTACTATTTAACTATTTACAATTTACGATTTATTGTCGATTTACGATATTTACGATTTTCTTTATTTTCGATTTACGATATTTTCGATTTATTATCTTGTCGATAGAGTAATCACCCTTCACCTTTCAACTTTCTATAGACCGCCGGCTGGAGGACGTAGGACAAGACGACCGCCGAGAGCAAACCTACGAGCGTAGAGAAGCCTACGGAGCGGATAGCAGGATGACCAGCCAGAAGCATGCTGCTGACGGTGATAACCAGAATCATGGCACTGAGCAGGATGGCCACCTTATGGTAAGTGAGCAGTCGCGGGTCACTGCCCGTGAGGCCGTTCATGACGAAGATGCTGTAGTCGACGCCGATGCCGAAGATGAACGTCGAGATAATGATGCTGATGAGGTTGAACCTCACGTCGAAGATATTCATCACACCCAGCACCACCAGCCAGCTCAGCAGGATGGGCATGAATCCCAGCAGCGCCAACCGCCAGTTCAGGTGGAAGCTCAGCAGCAACACCACAAAGACGAAGAGCATTGACAACCATTGCAGCACGTCGAAGTCGCTGCTCATCTGCAGCAGTGTGTCAGTAGTATAATAATAGGTGTCAAGCACCAGCAGGTTGGGGTCCTGGGCCACGGCGTCGCAGATGCGCATATAGTCGCTGTCGCTGCTACGTACGGAGTCGTTCTGGCAGCGCACGGAGGTAAAGCAGAGGAAGTCGCCGCCATAGCTCTCTTCCATCAGCGTCGACTGGTAGCCACGGGGTATCAGCTCGGCGTCATAGAGGGCGTCAGGCTCGTAGCCGGCGGTGGCGGCATCAAAGAATGTCTCAAAGGCTTCTGCCCGCAAGCCTGCCTGCGGTGCCGTCTCGGCTATCAGGCGGCGAACGAGCATCAGGCGTGTTTCTCCCTGTCCGTCAGTGGCAGACGATTGTGCAATAGACTCTGTCCAGTAGCGGTGCCAGACATCGATACGCTCCTGCTGCTGCTTGAGCGACACAAACACCTGATTGGTGCGTGTATAGTCTTTCACCAGCCCCAGCCGATGCAGAGAGTCGAGCTTGCGGTCGAGGACGGCAAAGTTGCTGATGGCTTCTTCCATCGTGGCGCCCTTGCTGGCAAAGTACTTTTGCTTATCGCCGGTATAGGTCTTGTCGCGGAGCAGCGTCTCTGAATGTTCCGTCAGCGGGGCCTCGTAGCCCAGGTTGTGCATGTCGGCGTCAAACTGCGTACCCTTCCAGAGGTAAGCACCCACGCTGACAGCCAGCACCACGAGGATGGCTGCCAGCAACGGTTTGTTGCTGTGGAAAGGGTAGTTGATGATGGTGGCTATTTTTTTATTCTCCTTTGGCATCTCGGCATTGTCGCCTTGACTATCAACGGAATTTACGCTCTTGAAGAACTGCGGCAAATAAGTCAGGCTGAAGAGTGTGGTACCCAGGATGGCAAAAGCAGCAAATAGTCCGAAGTCCTGTAGCAGGTCGGTCTTGATGAAGATGAGTCCGGCGAAGGAGCCTATGGTCGTCAGGCATCCTAGGAGCACGGGCTTCACCTGGTCGCGCAACAGCTGCTCCACGTCACTGACATAGCGGCGGTGAGTGAGCACATGGAGCACGTAACTCATGGCCACGCCCAGCACCACGCCGCCGATACCAAGGGCTAAGAGGGAGAACTGCCCCTTGAGCCAGTACATCATGGCCAGGGCGAAGAGCGTGCCGAAGACGACAGGCAGCAGCAGCAACGGGATGGTGTCCCACCGGCGGAAGAACAACATCAGCAGAAGGAGCACCAGCAGCAGGGCGCCGCTGATGGTAGTGGTGAGGTCGTGCTTGATCTGTGCGGAGTTGTAATATCCGCTGGCGGGGGTGCCGTGATAGCTGATGCGCACGGCGGGATGCGCTGCGGCAAAGCGCTCAATCTGGGCGTTCATGCGCTGAAAGAGGGCCGAGCCCTGCCCCGTATTCGTTGACGAGAAGCGGGGCGTGAGAAAAGCCACGCACACCGTGGAGTCGGGCACGAAGAAGTGACCCTCAATAGTCTTGTAGTTACCGCCGCCGGCATTGAGCAGCGGCGCTATCTGCTTGGCCAGCACCTCGCGCATGCCTATAGGGTCGGTCTGTATCAGTTCGGGGAACATGCTTCCAAACTCGCCCTCCAGGTCGTCGCGGTTCTGCACCATCTGGCGGACCATGTGCTCACGGGTGAGCAAGGTGTCAAAGGCGGCATAGCAGGCAGTGTCGATATATGCCGGCAAGTGCTCCGTCAGATAGGCTATGCCGTCGGTCATCAGCTCGTCGGGCAGGCTGTAGAAGATGTTGTCGATGACGGAGTCGCCGTTGACCGCGAGCAACGAGTCTACGAACGCGTCGCACACCGCCACCAGCGTATCTACCCCACTATCCCCTTGGAGAGGGGTTGGGGGTGAGGCCAACTCAAAGGTGACAAACGTCATGTCTTTTATCTTCAGGCTGGCAAAGGCCAGCTTGGTGGTGCCGTCCTCATTCTTCGACGACGGCATGAGTTTATCAATATCTTCCTCCAGGTGGATACGCGTGGCAAAGAACCCGAAGCAGCCAAACAATACCACCATCGACAGCCAGCAGACGGCGCGATGACAGCGGAAATAGCGGTATATCCTGATAAACAGTTCAGTCATTGTATTTGTTTTTTCCCTTCATAAGGGCTGTGTATTTACCTTTCCCAGCGCATGACGCTGTTACTGCAGGAATATTTTCATGTCGGCCTCGGCTATCAGTTCGTCGCCGACGCGGCTCTCGCCTCTGAGCAGGGTGGCCGAGCCGAAGCTGAAAGTAAACTCTACCTTGGTACTGACGGTCTCTCCCCGACGGGCACGGCGGTGGCACGTAAAGTGCTTCACCTCGCCTATCAGTCCTACGGGCGCCGCCTCGCTGTCTGCCGTCTGCAGGGCCTTGAACCCTGCCAGCGCCGAGGCTGACTGCGCGATATGCTCAATCAGCCCCGTCTCTGACATGTCGTCGCCGGGCAGCAGGAAATAGTTGTCCTTGCTGATGGTGAGTGTGGTGGCTGCCGACTCGTCGCCAGTGGCCTCGAAGGTGCTCACCATCATCATAGGATAGCGCTGCGGTATGAGCAGCTTGATGTCTTCACCCGAAAACGTCTTCATTTAGCTCAAATGCTGCTCAATGTAGTCGTACAGGTTGTCGAAGGTCTGAATCTTGGGCAGGTCGGCCACGGGGATGGTGATCTTGTAGGTTGACTGCACCAGGGCGATGAGGTCTACCAGGTTGATGCTGTCCAGGCCGAGGGTTTCCTTCAGCGAGGCTTCGGGCAGGAACTCGCTCTCTTCGATTTCAAACTCTTCTGCAAGCAGGCTGTTTACCTGCGTCTTGATTTCTTCTCTTGTTTTCATAATTTCTGTTGGGTTATTATAATGCTTATTCTTTCGTGATAACGTGATGACATGACAATTACATGTTGCGCACGATGAGCGTCGAGTTGGTACCTCCGAATCCGAAGGAGTTGCTCAGAAACATATCGTAGTGCTTCTCAATGGTTTCCGGCAGCACGTTGATGCAGGCCGTCTGCTCATCGGGGTTCTCAAAGTTGAGCGAACCGCCGATGAAGTCGTTCTTCATCATCAGCAGCGAGTAGATAATCTCGCTGGCGCCGGCCATCCACATCTCGTGACCCGTCTGTCCTTTAGTCGACGTCACGGGCACGCGGTAGTCGCCGAAGACGCGAGCAATAGCCTGAGCTTCGCGCGCGTCGCCGATGGGTGTCGACGTGGCGTGGGCGTTGACATAGCCGATGTCCTTGGGCTGCACGCCGGCGCTGGCAAAGCAGAGCTCTAAGGAGCGCGAAGGCCCCTCAACGTTGGGCGTAGAGATATGGTCGCCATTGCCCGAGAATCCCCATCCCATAATCTCTGCCAGGATGGGTGCGCCGCGCTTCACGGCATGCTCGTAGCTCTCGATGACGAGTGTGGCGGCGCCACCGCTGGGCACCAGTCCGTCGCGCTGGCTGTCGAAGGGACGGCTGGCGCGCGTGGGGTCGTTCTCGCGTTTGGAGAATGTCTGCAGGCCATCGAACGAAGCGATGCCATACATATTGTTCTCTTCGGCACCACCGCAGATGACGCAGTCCTGCAGGCCGTTCTTGATGAGCAAGAAACCCAGTCCGATGGCCTGCGAACCCGAGGCGCAGGCGGCCGAGGCCGTCAGGTTGATACCCTTGAGGTGGAACAGCGTGGCCAGGTTCATCGTCACCGTCGAGTTCATCGACTGGAATATGGCTCCACTGCCGCAGGCTGCCGTGGAGCCTGCCTGACGGAACTTGTCGAGGGCTACCATCGTAGCTTCGGCTACGGAGTCGTTGCCATAGATAACGCCCACCTCATGACTGTCGATATAGTCTTGGTCGAGCTTGGCGTGCTGAAGTGCCTGAACTGTAGCCAGATAAGCATACTGAGCCTCTTCAGGCATCGGCTGCCGCTGGTTGCGGCTGAGTACCTTCTTCAGGTCGGCCTTGGGCACGTTGCCACACAGCGGCGAACAGAAACCGGCGTCCTTACGCTCCTGACTGAAAATGATTCCACTCCTCCCTTCATACAGCGACTGGCGCACCTCGTCGAGCGTCGTGCCGATGCACGACCAGATGCCCATGCCTGTGATAACTACTCTTCTTTCCATCGATATAATTTACTATTTGACGATTTACAATTTACAATTTATTCTGCGACTTTTGTCCATTTACAATTCTTTACGGAAGCAGCGGCGGCGCTTGACGAACTCGGGCTTCAGGGGTTTCCACTGCGACAGTTCGCGGACATTGTCCTCCAGCTGCGGCCCCGTTTCCGCCCACTGTATACCTTTCTTATTATATATAGGTATAAGGTCGTCGAAGAACAGGGCGTTGACACCCAGCCCCTGATAGTCGGGACGCACAGCCACCAGCAGCATCTCTACACTACCCTCGTTGCGCAGCCACATGGAGCGCAGCAAGTGGAACCACCCCCAAGGCAGCAGCCGTCCGCGCGACTTCTGCAGGGCTCCGGCCAGGCTGGGCAGCGTCACGGCGATGCCCACGAGCTCGCCCTGCTCATTCTCTACCAGCGGCACGAGGTCCATGTCCAGCAGCGGCACATATTTCAGCAGGAAGCTGCGCGCCTGCTTGTCTGACAGTGCTGAGAAACCGAAGATAGGTGCATACGACTGGTTCAGGAGGTTGAAGATTTTCTGGCCGTAGCCGCCGCGGAGCACGGCCCTGTGGCTCACCTTTTTCACCCGCAGGCCTACGCTCGTGCGCGCATAGTCGGCCACGCGGGCATACTTAGCAGGCACCTCGGCAGGGATATTAATGCGCACCTGCAGCCAGTCTACCTCTTTCTCGAAGCCCAGCCGCTCCAGGTGCTTGGGATAATAGTCGGGATTATAGTAGGCTGTCATCGAGCCCATAAGCTGAAAGTCCTCTACGAGCATGCCCTCCTTGTCGAAGTCGGTAATGCCCATCGGCCCCTGCAGGGTGGTCATGCCCTGTGCCCTACCCCACTCCTCAACGGTCTGGAACAGCGCTCGGGCTACAGCGCCGTCGTCGATAAACTCTATCATGGAGAAGCGCACCACCCGCGTACCCCACGTGGTATTAGCCTTGCGGTTGACCACGCCCACGATGCGCCCTACGGGCTCTGCACCGCGATAGGCCACGAAAGGCTGAACGGCCGAGAACTCCAAGCCGGCATTCTTCTTCGGGTCGAAGAGCGCGCGCACGTCCAACTCAAAATCTGGCACATACTGCGGTATCTCGCGGTATATGCTGTCGGGGATGCTCAGAAAGTCATTGAGGCGCTCTTTGCTGTCGGCCTTCACGACGGTTATCTCATTCATTTCTCTTCTTACCTGTTTTGCGGCCGCAAAGTTACACATTTTTTAATAAAAACTAAACACCCTACGAATAGTTTTTTATTTATTAACACGCTTTTTATGCAAAACAGGACACTTTTGACGATGAATTGCACAAAAAAGCGGGGCGCAGCCATGCATCCCCGCATTTCTATCTGGTTATACAAGATTCTATGTGGGGCGAACCTTCGCTTTTGAAAAACAGGGGAAAACAAGAAAAACAGGAAAAAACAATGTAACCCGACAGTATAAGGTTTTTATCGGTTTTTACGGTTTTTATCTGTCTTTCAAAAAACGACTATCCTTCCACACTAAACTTTCAGAACCTTCTATCTCACTAATCTTCCATCAGTTTGCGGTAGCGGGCACGCTTGGGTTCGTCCAATCCTAAGCGCTGGGCCTTGTTAGCCTCGTACTCGCTGAAGTTACCCTCAAAGTAGTACACGCTGCCCGGCTCGCCATAGCCCTGGGCACCCTCGAAAGCGAGGATATGGGTGCAGATACGGTCTAAGAACCAGCGGTCGTGACTGATGACGACGGCGCAGCCGGCGAAGGCCTCCAGGCCCTCCTCCAGGGCGCGCAGGGTGTTGACGTCGATGTCGTTGGTAGGCTCGTCGAGCAGCAGCACGTTGCCTTCCTGTTTCAGGGCGATGGCCAGATGCAGACGGTTGCGCTCGCCGCCGCTGAGCACGCCGCACTTCTTCTCCTGGTCGGCACCGCTGAAGTTGAAGCGCGACAGGTAGGCCCTCACGTTGACGTCCTTGCCACCCATGCGGATGGTCTCATTGCCCTGGCTCACCACCTGATAGACCGACTTTCCGGGGTCGATATCCTTATGCTGCTGGTCTACGTAGGAGAGCTTCACCGTCTCGCCCACGGCAAAGGTGCCGGCGTCGGCCTGCTCCAAGCCCATGATGAGGCGGAAGAGGGTGGTCTTACCCGCACCATTAGGCCCTATGACGCCCACGATGCCGTTAGGCGGCAGCATGAAGTTCAGGTCGTTCAGCAGTATCTTCTCGCCGTAAGCCTTGGCCACGTGCTCGGCCTCAATCACCTTGTTGCCCAGTCGCGGACCGTTGGGGATGAATATCTCCAGCTTCTCCTCCTTCTGCTTCTGCTCCTCGTTGAGCATCGACTCGTAGGAGTTCAATCGGGCCTTACCCTTGGCATGGCGGGCCTTGGGCGCCATGCGCACCCACTCCAGCTCGCGCTCCAGGGTCTTGCGGCGCTTTGAGGCTTGCTTCTCCTCCTGGGCCAGCCGCTGGCTTTTCTGCTCCAGCCAGCTGGTGTAGTTGCCCTTCCAGGGTATGCCCTCGCCGCGGTCGAGCTCCAAGATCCACTCTGCCACGTCGTCGAGGAAGTAGCGGTCGTGGGTGACGGCGATGACCGTACCCTCATACTGCTGCAGGTGCTGTTCGAGCCAGTCGATCGACTCGGCGTCGAGATGGTTGGTAGGCTCGTCGAGCAGCAGCACGTCGGGCTTCTGCAGCAGCAGGCGGCACAGCGCCACGCGACGGCGCTCGCCGCCGCTGAGGTTGGTGACGGGCCAGTCGCCCGGCGGACAGTTCAGCGCGGCCATGGCGCGGTCGAGCTTCGAGTCCATGTTCCACGCGTCGGTGGCGTCGATCACGTCCTGCAGCTCGGCCTGGCGCGCCATCAGGCGGTCCATCTTGTCGGCATCCTCGTAATATTCGGGCAGCCCGAACTTCACGTTGATCTCGTCGTATTCGGCCAGCGCGTCGTAAACGTGCTGCACGCCTTCCATCACGTTCTCCTTCACGGTCTTCGTCTCGTCGAGGGGCGGGTCTTGCGGCAGATAGCCTACGGTGTAGCCAGGGGCCCACACCACCTGCCCCTGGTACTGCTGGTCCAGGCCGGCGATAATCTTCATCAGCGTCGATTTACCGGCACCGTTCAAACCGATGATGCCTATCTTTGCCCCGTAGAAGAAGCTGAGATATATATTTTTGAGCACTTGTTTCTGGTTCTGCTGGATGGTCTTGCTCACACCTACCATCGAGAAAATAACTTTCTTGTCGTCTACTGTTGCCATTGTTTATTAGGGAGTTAGAATTAGAAGGAGTCAGAATTAGAAGGAGTCAGAATTAGAAGGAGTTAGAATTAAAAGGAGTTAGAAGGAGTTAAAAGGAGTTAGAAGGAGTTAGAAGTCATTTGTCTGGGAGCCATTTGTTTGGGAGTCATTTGTTTGGGAGTCATTTGTTTGGGAGTCATTTGTTTGGGAGTCATTTGTTTGGAAAATTGTGTCGTTAACCTCGCCGCGACAATTTTTTAATTTTTCAATTTTTTATTTTTTTAATTTTCACAAGTTAATGCCGGTGTTCCGCTTCACCTCACTCATGACAAAAGTGCTCTCAATAGACCCCACGCTCTCTATGACCCCCAGTTTGTTGAGGATAAACTCCTGATAGTGCTTCATATCCCGCGCGCGTACTTTTAACAGATAGTCGTAATCGCCCGATGTGTTGTAGCACTCCGTCACCTCGTCGATGCGCTGTATGCGGTGCATAAACACGTCGGCAATCTCGCGGTTGATCTGCTTGAGCTTCACCTTGCAGAACACCAGCAGCCCCTGCCCCAGCTTCTCGGGGTCGAGCACTGCCACATACTTACGGATATACCCCTGACGCTCCAGCCGCTTCTGCCGTTCAAACACGGGCGTAGGCGTCAGGTGTACGGATTCGGCCAGCTCTTTGGTAGTGAGCTTTGCGTTCTTCTGCAGTATACGTAGTATCTGCAGGTCTGTATCGTCTAATGTTTCCATACTTCTTCTAAATTAATATTATTTCCCTGGGAGCACGGGCGCCCTCGCCCGACACTGATGCGGGCGAGGGCGCCCGCGTTTCCAGAGTTGACTGCAAAGATAC
>Ga0310691_10003935_pt1 | contig 17168 bp, 16 predicted proteins | sample 176DNAGHGlowgp2_FD_203887 | JGI IMG/M metagenome (GOLD analysis project Ga0310691, IMG submission 203887) | Sheep rumen microbial communities from Palmerston North, Manawatu-Wanganui, New Zealand - 1766 DNA GHGlow gp2 (v2) (version 2) | ecosystem: Host-associated > Mammals > Digestive system >...
ATCGGTCACGTAGCAATCTACATTGGTGGTGGTATGGTTGTTCACGCTTCCTCACCGTCAACCGGTATTAAGACATCTGTTTACAATTACAGAACACCTTGTGCAGCAGTTCGTCTGCTTCCGTAATCGTAAACATTATATTTGGTCCGGATAAGCGCGTCAGCGTTTATCCAACCCTCCTGGCTAATGAACAGGGACGGCGTCAGCCGTCCCTGTTTCTTTACGTTGAAAGAGTTTTTCAAAGATAGAATAGTCACCGAATCGTCACCTCCCTCTGTCTGACAATGGAAAATGGAGTGGTTTACATAGGTTTTTGTGCAAATTGCACAACGAATCAGATGTTCGGTTAACGATAATATACGGATGATACGATGCAAAACTGTGGATAACTTAGAGGTGAAATGACGTGAATATGCGGTTATGCACAAAGTTATCCACATTATCAACAGTTTTTTGACTTTACATAATGCAGTTTACGCAAAAATGGGGGGAAAAATGAAAATTCGGAAGAAGTAACAAAAAACATGTTTTTTCAAATTGGCTCTTGACAGAAATTGTGAAAAAATTCCATAAAATCGCCTGAATTGTCAGACAATCTGACCTGCGTAGCTCATAAAAAATAGAGCAGTCCGCCACAGAGGAGACACACCGGTGTGTCTCTCTTTGGGGGGCTGCTCTATTCCGATGAGCTACGCAAACACATTCATTCTTTATTGCATGAAAGTGTAATCTATGCTAAAATAGTTAACATAGAGAATGGGGGAGGGCAAAATGCCGAATTCTCTTCGCCGGTTCGGAGCTGCGTTTTCCGAAAGGCGCAATACAGCATAAAGGAGTGTGACAAATGAACTATATCATCAGCGGAAAGAACATCGACGTAACAGAAGGTCTCCGTCAGGCCGTATACGACAAGCTCGGCAGACTGGAGAAGTTTTTTTCAGAGGATACAAAAGCGCAGGTAACCTTCTCTGTTGAAAAGGAAAGACAGAAGATCGAAGTTACCATCCCCATGAAGGGTCATATCATCCGGGCGGAGCAGGTCAGCGACGATATGTATGTTTCCATCGACATGGTTGTGGAGATCATCGAGCGTCAGGTAACCCGGTATAAGAAAAAGATTCTGGACCAGAGCCAGGATGCATCCTACTTCCAGGATAAGTTCATCGAGGAAGATGCCGATGCGGAAGATGATGAGATCCGTATCATCCGCAGCAAGCGTTTCGCCGTGAAACCCATGTATCCGGAGGATGCCTGTGTACAGATGGAGCTTCTGGGCCATGCCTTCTATGTATTCCGTAATGCAGAGACCGATGAGGTCAATGTGGTTTACAAGAGGAAGGGAAATACCTACGGACTGATCGAGCCCGAGTTCTAAAACTTCATATGAAAAGAGTCAGCGGGCAGGGCTTCGTACCCTGCCCGTTTTCTTTCGGAAAAACGGACTGAATGGAATGACCGGATGCGGCCCTGTCTGTTTTCGTATCCGGAAAAGGCGGGAAAGCGTAAAAACCTTGCATCTTTCCTTTATTTATGCTACATTTAAGGATATGTTTTTTCCCTGTGTAATTGGGCGGGGTTCCGGCGGAACATCCGGAAGGGACGCCTGAAAATAGATTTGGAGGTTTTAGCATGGGTCTCGGTGAAAAGATATTTGGTACCCACAGTGATCGTGAATTAAAGAAGATTAAGCCTATTGTCGACAAGATCATGGGTATGGATGAAGAAATGCAGGCGCTTACCGATGATGAGCTCCGCGCAAAGACGACGGAGTTTAAGGAAAGGCTCGCCAAGGGCGAAACCTTGGACGATATCCTGCCGGAGGCCTTTGCGGTTGTCCGTGAGGGTGCGGCGAGAGCCATCGGCATGAAGCCCTTCCGGGTACAGGTAATCGGCGGTATCATCCTGCATCAGGGTCGTATTGCCGAAATGAAGACCGGCGAAGGTAAGACGCTGGTATCCACCATGCCGGCTTATCTGAATGCGCTGGAGGGCAAGGGCGTCCATATCGTTACCGTCAATGACTATCTGGCCAAGCGTGATGCGGAATGGATGGGTGAGGTTCACCGTTTCCTGGGCCTGACGGTCGGTGTCATCCTCAACGATATGAAGAGCGAGGACAGGCAGAAGGAATATCAGTGCGATATTACCTATATTACCAATAACGAGCTCGGTTTCGATTATCTGCGTGATAACATGGTCGTTTATAAGGAAAAGCTGGTACAGCGCGGCCTGCACTACTGCATCATCGATGAGGTGGACTCTGTCCTGATTGATGAAGCCAGAACGCCGCTCATTATCTCCGGCCAGAGCGGAAAATCAACCGAAATCTATAAGATGTGCGACTACATTGCCCGCCGCATGCAGAGAGGTACCGCTTCCACGGAGATCAGCAAGATGGATGCCCTGATGGGAAATGCCGTCAAGGAGGATGGCGATTACCTGGTCAACGAGAAGGATAAGTACATTGTTCTGACCGAGCAGGGTGTTCGGGAGATCGAGCAGTTCTTCCATATTGAAAACCTGGCGGATACCGAGAACCTGGAGATCCAGCATACCATGCTGCAGGCCCTGAAGGCACATGCACTGATGCACAGGGATCAGGATTATGTGGTAAAGGATGATCAGGTTCTGATCGTTGACGAGTTTACCGGCCGTATCATGCCGGGCCGTCGGTTTAACGAAGGTCTGCATCAGGCAATCGAAGCAAAGGAAAATGTGAAGGTAAAGCGCGAGTCCAAGACACTGGCCACCATCACCTTCCAGAACTTCTTTAATAAATATGAAAAGAAAGCGGGTATGACCGGTACCGCGCAGACCGAGGAAAACGAGTTCCGTGAGATCTACAGCATGGACGTTGTCTGCGTACCGACCAATAAGCCTGTCGCCCGTGTGGATGAATATGACGCGGTTTATAAGACAAAGGCCGAGAAGCTCAAAGCCATCGTGGAAGAGGTTGTCGAGTGCAACCACCGCGGACAGCCGGTACTGGTAGGTACCGTAAACATTGACTCTTCGGAGGAAATCAGTGCGCTTCTTACCAAACGCGGTGTGAAGCATAAGGTACTGAATGCGAAGTTTCATGAGATGGAAGCGGAGATCATTGCGGATGCCGGACAGAAGGGTGCGGTTACGATCGCAACGAACATGGCCGGCCGTGGTACGGATATCAAGCTGGGCGAGGGTGTTGCCGAGCTCGGCGGTCTGAACGTCATCGGTACGGAGCGGCATGAGTCCCGTCGTATCGACAACCAGCTCCGTGGTCGTTCCGGACGTCAGGGAGACCCGGGACATTCCAAGTTCTATCTTTCCCTGCAGGACGATCTGATGCGTCTTTTCGGTTCCGAGCGTGTCATCAAGGTTTACGATGCACTCCGGATTCCCGAGGGCGAAGAGATCCAGCATAAATCCATCTCAAATTTCGTGGCAAGGGCACAGAAGAAGATCGAGTCCAACAACTTTGCCATTCGTAAGAATCTGCTGGAATATGATGAAGTGAATAACGAGCAGCGCGAGGTCATCTACGCAGAACGGAAGAAGGTTCTGGATGGCGAAAACATGCGCGATACCATCGTGGGCATGATGGATGATACCATTGCCAACTATGTCGGCAAGGTTGCCAGTTCAGAGGCGGATCCCAGCGAGTGGGATATGACAGAGCTGAATGACATGCTCCGTCCCATTGTTCCGTTCCCGGAGAAGATCGAGCTGGATGAAGTGGAGAAGGAAAAGGGCAGCGTCGAGCATCTTACAAAGCGTCTCCAGGAAGAGGCTGAGAAGCTTTATCAGGAGAAGGAAGAGGAGCTCACCGAAGGCGGCGCGGATATGCGTGAGCTGGAGCGGATCGTCCTTCTGAAGATCGTAGATCAGAAGTGGATGAACAACATCGATGACATGGATCAGCTGCGTCAGGGTATCGGCCTGCAGTCCTACGGCTCCAGAGACCCGGTAGTCGAATACAAGCTGGCCGGCTATGAGATGTTCAACGACATGATCAATTCCATTAAGGAAGATACAACCCGGGCGATGTTCCACATCCGCCTGAAGGAAAAGGTTGAGCGTGAGCAGGTAGCGAAGGTAACAGGTACCAACAAAGATGAAACACTGAAGAAGGGACCTGTCAAGAAGGATAAGAAGATCGGCAGAAACGATCCCTGTCCCTGCGGAAGCGGTAAGAAATACAAGAACTGCTGCGGACGGGTAGGCTGATAACCGGAAGAAATCGAAAGCAGGTGATACTGTGCTGGAGCTTGACGAGTATAAATTTACCTACGGCAAGTACGAAACCCCGCTCGGAGAGGTGCGGGATTCCCTCGACATTTCAGGGAAAGAAAAACGAATAGCCGAGCTGGAAAAGAGCATGGAACAGGAAGGCTTCTGGGAGGATGCTGCCGCCAGCGGCAAGGTCATGAAGGAGATGAAAAATCTCAAGGACACCATCCGGAAGTTTAACGAGATGGCTTCCCAGTATGAGGACATCGGTGTCATGCTGGATATGGCAGAGGAAGAGGGTGACGAGGAGCTCGTTACCGAGGCCGGTGAAATGCTGGCAAGCTTCACAAAGGAGTTTGACCAGTTCCGGATCGATACCCTCCTTTCCGGCGAGTTCGATGAGAATAATGCCGTACTGACGCTTCATGCGGGTGCGGGCGGTACGGAGAGCTGTGACTGGGCCGGCATGCTGTTTCGCATGTATTCCAAGTGGGCGGACCGCCATGGCTTTACCATGGAAGTACTTGACTATCTGGACGGCGATGAAGCGGGCATCAAATCCGCTACGTTCCAGATCAACGGCTATCATGCCTATGGATATTTGAAGTCGGAAAAGGGTATCCACCGTCTGGTGCGGATTTCGCCCTTTAACGCCAACGGCAAGAGGCAGACATCCTTTGTTTCCTTGGAAGTTATGCCGGAGCTGGATGACAATATTGAAATCGAGATCAATGAGGATGATCTCCGGATCGATACCTACCGGGCCAGCGGCGCCGGCGGGCAGCATATCAACAAGACATCCTCGGCAATCCGGATCACGCATCTGCCCACGGGAATCGTGGTGCAGTGCCAGAATGAACGGAGCCAGCATCAGAATAAGGATAAGGCCATGCAGATGCTGAAGGCCAGACTCTATCTGATGAAGCAGCAGGAGAACCAGGAAAAGCTCTCGGATATCCGGGGCGAGGTTGCGGAAAACGGTTTCGGCAGCCAGATCCGGTCCTATGTCCTGCAGCCCTATACACTGGTGAAGGATCATCGGACAAACTGCGAGGTGGGCGACGCCGGACGTGTTCTGGACGGCGATATCGATCCCTTTATCAATGCGTATCTGAAGTGGATCAGCATTGGTGACAAAGACGAATAAATAACAGATGAATTTGTTTCGGAAAACAGGTATTATAGAGGAAACAGAAAAAGCATCAAACGGGAGATAAAGAGATAAGTGTGAAAAACGTTGCGATTATGGGTTATGGCACTGTTGGAAGTGGTGTATATCAGATCATTCAGAAGAATAATTCCCATGTTTCCCGTCGCGCAGGCGATGAGGTAAGGGTGAAGTATGTTCTGGATCTTCGCGATTTTCCCGGCGACCCCGTCGAAGAGGTTCTGGTCCATGATGTGGAGGTAATCCTGCAGGATCCCGAGGTTGAGGTTGTCGTAGAGGTGATGGGCGGTACAAAGCCGGCCTATGACTTTGTGAAACGGGCCATCCTTGCCGGAAAGAGCGTCTGCACGTCCAACAAGGAGCTGGTAGCAAAGCACGGCGCGGAGCTGCTTCGTCTTGCGAAGGAAAGGAACATCAATTTCTTCTTTGAAGCATCCGTAGGTGGCGGAATTCCGGTGATCCGGCCGTTATCTTCCTCCCTGACACCGGATCATATTGAAGAAATCTCCGGTATTCTGAACGGAACCACAAATTACATCCTGACCAAGATGACCGACGAAGGTCTGGCTTTCGAGGATGTTCTCCGGGATGCGCAGGAAAAGGGCTACGCGGAGCGGAACCCCGAGGCGGATGTGGAAGGCTACGATGCCTGCCGCAAGATTGCCATCCTCGCGTCTCTGGCCTATGAAAAGCAGGTTGATTACGAAGATATCTACACCGAGGGCATCACAGCGATCACACAGGAGGATCTTACGTATGCCAAAGAGCTTGGCGGTGCGGTCAAGCTTCTGGGTCTTGCCAAGTGGGAGAACGGCAAGGTAGTGGCCATGGTTGCTCCCTTCCTGGTATCCGGCGAGAGCCCGCTCGCATCCGTAAACGGTGTATTCAATGCCATCCTGTTCCATGGAGATAACCTGGGCGATGTCATGTTCTACGGAAAGGGCGCCGGCAAGGAGGCCACGGCGAGTGCGGTGGTAGCCGATGTGATCGAGGCCATCCGCAAGAAGGGAAGAACCGATGAGGTCTTCTGGTCCGAGGAAAAACGGGTTCTGGGCAGTGTAGATGCGTTCTCCACCCGGTATCTTGTCCGGATCAAGGGAACAGACCGCAAGGAAGAGATTGAGCAGGCGTTCGGGAGTGTTGAGTATCTGAAGCCGGCGGCCGGCGGAGAGACAGCGTTCCTGACAGGTTCTCTCAGCGGACAGGCATTCCGGGAGGCGGCAAAGAGTATGGAACTCATTTCCAGGATCCGCGTATTGTAAGATTTTCCCACTGACGATCAGGTGAGCCTCTTACAGGAGCGGTCATGTGGGTTTAGATAAAGGAAGTTTATCACAGAAAAGTCTGGAGGCAGATGTATGTTAGTAGTGAAAAAGTTCGGCGGAACCTCCGTCGGAAACCGGGACAGGATCTTTAACGTCGCCAATCGCTGCGTTGAGGAGTACCGCCGGGGAAATGACGTCGTGGTTGTTCTTTCCGCCATGGGAAAGTATACCGATGTTCTGATCGAAATGGCGAAAGAGATCAATGAGAATCCGCCGAAGCGGGAGATGGACATGCTCCTCACCACCGGCGAACAGCAGTCTGTAGCGCTGATGGCCATGGCCATGGCATCCCTGGGTGTACCTGCGGTATCCCTGAATGCGTTCCAGGTGGCTATGCACACCACTTCGGTTTATTCCAATGCGCGTCTCAAGAGGATCGATGCGGAAAGGATCCGCGCAGAGTTGGAGCAGAGGAAGATTGTAATCGTAACCGGCTTCCAGGGTGTGAATAAATATGACGACTATACAACGCTGGGACGGGGCGGAAGCGATACAACGGCTGTTGCTCTGGCAGCAGCGCTGCATGCGGACAAATGTGAGATCTTTACGGATGTGGACGGTGTTTACACCGCCGATCCGCGGAAGGTACCGACGGCCCGCAAGCTGGATTTTGTGACCTACGACGAAATGCTGGAGCTGGCAACCCTCGGTGCAGGCGTTCTGCATAACCGTTCGGTTGAGCTGGCAAAGAAATATGGTGTACAGCTTGTTGTTCGGTCCAGTCTGGATATGAGTGAAGGAACCATCGTAAAGGGAGGACATAAAATGGAGAAGATGATCGTCAGCGGCGTAGCTGCAGATACCGATGCCGCAAGAGTTGCCGTAATCGGCCTGAAGGATGAGCCGGGCGTTGCCTTTAAGCTGTTTAATGAGCTTGCAAAAAAGAATATCAATATCGACATGATCCTGCAGTCTGTCGGACGGCACGGAACCAAGGATATCACCTTTACCTGCGGCGATGAAGCTGCGGATGAGGCTGAGAAGATCATTTCCGAGAAGATGGAATTTGAATCGATCGATGTGAATAAGGATGTGGCGAAGGTGTCCATCGTCGGCGCCGGCATGCAGAGCAACGCCGGTGTGGCCGCCAAGATGTTCGAGGCACTGTACGATGCCAACATCAACATCCGAATGATCTCCACTTCCGAGATCAGGGTTACCGTTCTGATCGATGAAAAAGAAGCGGAACGGGCCATGAATGCAATTCATGACAAGTTTGATCTGGGCGATCACAGATAAAGAAATCACAGGGTTTAGGGCGTTCATTTTTCGAATGCCCTTTTTCCTGCATCTGGTACATCGTAAATATTGGACTTCGCGACTATGCCGGTTTCTGATTTACGGTGTACCGGTACACTTGGATTTTGTGTGCGAAGGTGAGTCATCAGGATACACATTTATGTGGTATCCTGTTTGACGAGCCGTATCACCGGGCAGGAATGCTTTATCCTGCCCGCGTGCGAAGGCGAGTCATCAGGATACACATTTATGTGGTATCCTGTTTGACGAGCCCGCATCATCGAGTAGGGGGATTAAATCCTCCCTACTCGATTAAAGGAGGATGCGCGATGCTGAAACGAGATGATTATATCAGCTGGGACCAGTATTTTATGGGAATTGCCATGCTTTCTTCCCAGAGGAGCAAGGATCCCAATACGCAGGTCGGTGCCTGCATTGTCGGGGATGACAACCGCATCCTTTCGGTGGGCTATAACGGCATGCCCGAAGGGTGCGAGGACGATGATATGCCCTGGGGCCGTGACGGAAGCGCCCTGGATTCCAAGTATATGTTTGTCTGCCATGCAGAGCTGAACGCGATTCTGAATCATCGCGGCAACGGTACCATGAAGGGGGCGCGCTGCTATGTGACGCTTTTCCCCTGTAACGAATGCGCGAAGGCCATTATCCAGAGCGGAATCCGTGAGGTAATCTATCTTTCGGACAAATATGAGGATTCCGACAGCACGAAGGCATCCAAGCAGATGTTCAACCTGACGGGCGTAAAATACAGAAAGTATGAACCGGCCGGGCGGGAGATCAAGATTACAATCTAGAGAGAGTAATTACATGTCCGAATTTGAAATTTGGGAAACACAATCAGAAAAAGAAACGCTCGAATTTGCCCGTAACATGGGGGAAAAGGCCGAGCCGGGCGATGTGATCCTCCTGCACGGCGATCTCGGAACCGGAAAGACGGTCTTTGCGAGAGGGTTTGCGGCCGGACTCGGAATCACGGAACCCGTTACAAGTCCGACGTTCACCATTTTGAAGGAATATCCTTCCGGAAGGCTTCCCCTGTATCACTTTGATGTATACCGCGTGGCGGATCCGGATGAGATGGAGGAAACCGGCTTCTTTGACTACCGGGAGGAAGGCGGCGTTCTGCTGATCGAATGGGCAGAGATGATCGAAGATATCCTGCCGGCGGATACGGTTTCCGTAACGATCGAGAAGGATCCGGAAAAAGGGTTTGATTACCGGAAGATAACAGTAAGCAGGACCTGAGTGCAAAGCGGCTTCTCTGAAAAACAGAGTCTCATGGTCTTGTCATAATAAAAAAGGATTGATTTATGGTGGTTTTGGGAATTGACAGCTCCGGACTGACAGCCAGTGCGGCGCTTCTTTCGAAAGAGGTCGTATTGGCAGAGATTTCGGTGCATCATAAAAAAACACATTCGGAAACGCTGCTCCCCATGGTGGAGGAGCTTTTTCAACGAACAGGCCTTACCCCGCAGGATGTGGATGTCCTGGCGGTGGCGGCGGGACCGGGTTCCTTTACGGGACTCCGGATCGGTGCGGCAACGATCAAAGGCCTGGGTCTTGCGCTGGATAAACCCGTGGCAGCTCTGCCGACGCTTGAAGCGCTTGCCTGGAATGCGGCCGGTGCAGCGGAACTGGTGGTGCCGATGATGGATGCGCGGCGGAGCGAGGTCTATGCGGCGGTTTATCGGATGCCTGTTGCCGGAGCGGTGGCGGCAGGAAGAAACAATACCTCGGCAAACGGAGAGGATAGTAAAACAAAGCGGCTTCTTCCTGAGGAGGTTCTTCCGGGAGAGGCACTTCCCGCGGCAGAGCTGGCAGAAAAGCTGAATGCACTCGGTGAGCCCGTTCTTCTTCTGGGAGACGGCGTAGATGCGACCCGGGAAATTCTGGAAGCCACACTCAAAATACCGTACCGCTTTGCGCCGATACATCAGAATAGGCAGAGAGCAGCCTCGGTTGCATCTCTGGGCCTTCTTTATGCAGAGGAGGGACGGCTCGTTTCATCGGATGATTTTGAACCGATCTACCTCCGCAAATCACAGGCAGAGCGGGTACGGGAAGAAAATGCCCGCAAAGCATGACAAAACGTACGTTTATCCGGAACTTCTTCCGGTAGGGACGTGTTGCGAATAGTCCGTATAAACAGAAATCCGAAATCGTATGATGATAAAAGAAATACCGGAAACACAACTGGAAGAGATTGCCAAACTTGAAAAGGCGTGCTTTGGCGATGCCTGGAGCGCATCCTCAATCAGAGACAGCCTCCGGCAGGAGTGGAACCATTTGCTTATCGAGATGGTTGACGATGAGCTGACCGTGGAAAAGTATGAGAAATCACCCGGGAATGAGGTGACCGCGGAAAAGAGCGCTGCACAATCCCCGGGCCATATAACCGGTTACGTGATCTACAGCCTGGCGAGTGGCGAGGCGGAGCTGCTCCGGATTGCGACGGCTCCCGATGTGCGCCGCCGGGGAATCGCCCAAAGGCTTTTTCATGAAATGATGACGGAGCTCCGACAGGAAAAGGCGGAAAAGCTTTTTCTCGAGGTCAGGAGCGGGAATGCGGCGGCCATCGGTCTTTATAAGAATTTCGGAATGAAAGAAATCGGCAGGAGAAAGGATTATTACCGGAATCCGGTAGAGGATGCCCTTCTCTTTGAGCTAATTTTGGAGTAATGAAGCTATGATGGACATTTGTCTTTTGGGAACGGGCGGCATGATGCCCCTCCCTTACAGGTCGCTCACGAGCCTGCTCGTCCGGTGCAAGGGAAAGGGCTATCTCATCGACTGCGGTGAGGCAACCCAGATTTCCATCCGGCGGAGAGGCTGGAGCTTTCATGATATCGATACAATCCTGATCACGCATTTCCACGCGGATCACATCAGCGGGCTGCCGGGACTGCTTCTCGCCATGGGCAATGCGGAGCGGCAGGAACCGGTTCTGATCGTCGGTCCGAAGGGCATACAGCATGTGGTGCATTCCCTTCTCGTGATCGCGCCGCGACTGCCGTTTCCGCTGGAGTTTCATGAGCTGGACGGCAATGAAGATTTTACGGTGGCGGATATGGAGATTTCGGCATTCCGCCTGAACCATTCCATGATCTGCTATGGCTACAGTCTCCGCCTTCCGCGGGCGGGACAGTTCGATCCGGAGGCGGCAAAGACGTTGGGACTTCCGGTGCAGTACTGGCATGTTCTGCAGAAGGGCGAGACCGTTACGTGGGAAGATAATACGTATACGCCGGATCAGGTGATGGGACCGCCAAGAAAAGGACTGAAGGTCACCTACGCGACGGATACACGTCCGGTGGATGTGATCGCCGAGCAGGCGAAGGATGCGGATCTTCTCATCTGCGAAGGGATGTACGGAGAACCGGACGGACCGGAAAAAGCAAAAGATAAGAAGCATATGACCATGCAGGAGGCGGCGGGCCTTGCGAAGAAGGCGGACGTGCCGGAGCTGTGGCTGACGCACTTCTCCCCATCCATGGTGAATCCGCTGGAATTTGAGGAAGAGATCAAAAAAATCTTTCCGCGGACTGTGATCCCGAAGGACCGCAGAACGGTGGAACTGAAGTTTGAGGATTAGTAGTTCATTAAGAAACAGTGTACTTAAACCGGTCAAAATTAGGAAATAGAATCCGTATGGAAATGACAGAAGAAAAAATGAAAACAGAAGACGGAGATATCGTGATCCTGGGAATCGAATCCTCCTGCGATGAAACGGCGGCTTCGGTTGTGGCAAGTGGGCACGAGGTCCTCTCCAATGTGATCCACTCCCAGATTCCCGTACATACGCTGTATGGCGGCGTTGTACCGGAAATTGCTTCGCGGGAGCATGTCAAACGCATCAATCAGGTGATCCGGAAGGCTCTTACGGATGCCGGGAAGACGCTTCAGGACCTGACGGCCATTGCCGTAACGGCCGGTCCGGGTCTTGTGGGACCGCTCCTGGTGGGTGTCGGTGCGGCGAAGGCCATTGCATTTGCATCCGGCTTGCCGCTTGTTGGTGTGAATCATATCGAGGGACATATCTCCGCAAACTTTATTGAACATCCGGATCTTGCGCCGCCGTTCATCTGTCTGGTGGCATCCGGCGGACATTCGCATATCGTGCTGATGGAGGACTACGGGAAGTACCGGATCCTCGGTCAGACGAGGGATGATGCGGCCGGCGAAGCCTACGATAAGGTTGCCCGGGCACTGGGACTTCCCTATCCCGGCGGACCGAAGGTGGATCAGCTGGCCAAAGAGGGAAATCCGGATGCGATTCCTTTCCCGCGGGCAAAGATCGATGGTTCGCCCTATGATTTTTCCTTCAGCGGCCTTAAATCAGCCGTGCTGAATTATCTGAACGGCTGCGAGATGAAGAACATCCCTGTGAATAAAGCGGATGTGGCGGCATCCTTCCAGAAGGCTGTGGTTGATGTGCTGACGGAGCATACCTTCCGCGCGGCGGAGGACCATGGGGCGAAGACGGTTTGCCTCGCCGGCGGTGTGGCCGCCAATTCGAGCCTTCGGGCGGCGATGGAGGCGGAAGCGGAAAAGAGAGGCTTTACCTACTCCCAGCCATCGCTTATTTACTGTACCGATAACGGCGCGATGATCGCAACGGCGGGCTACTATGCATATCTGAACGGGGAACGTTCGGGCCTCAGCCTCAATGCGGTGCCGAATCTCAAAATCGGAGAACGTGCCTGAAACGTGAATGGAGAAGAGCAAGAATTTCTTGCGAAAGTGCAGACAGGAGAACGTGCATGATATCAGGAGTCATTCTTGCCGGCGGAAGCGGCAGAAGAATGGGCGGCAATACGCCGAAACAATTTCTCATGCTGGATGGGAAGCCGCTCATCTGGTATTCGCTCCGTGCTTTTTCGGAGAGTGAAGTGGATGAGATCATCCTCGTGACGAGGGAAGAGGATATCGACTATTGCCGGAAGGAAATTGTTGAAAAATATGGATTCACCAAGGTAAAGAAGATCGTGGCCGGCGGAAGTGAGCGGTATCTTTCCGTGGAAAACGGATTACATGCGGCGGATGAAACGAGTGAAAGAGTGATCATTCACGATGGAGCGCGGCCCCTTGTAACACACGAGATCATAAGCAGGGTTCTGCAGGATGCGATGAAATACGGCGCTGCCACGGCAGCCATGCCCGTGAAGGATACGATTAAGATTGCCGATCCGGACGGCTTCAGCCGGGAGACGCCGGACAGATCTTCCGTATACCAGATTCAGACACCGCAGGCCTTTTCCCGTGCGATTCTGGTGGAAGCTATTTTGAAGCGGCGCGCGTTGGACGACAGGAACATTACCGATGATACCATGCTCGTGGAGCGGTATACCGGGGTTCCGGCAAAAATGACACAGGGAAGCTATGAAAATATCAAGGTGACAACGCCGGAGGATCTTCCGGTTGCCGAACTCTTTTTATCCTGGCAGAGAGTCTGAAATATGAAATAGCCGAGGTTCCGATGCGTGCTTTTCCGGAGATGCAGCGGAGCGGGTTTCGCGCGGCCCGGCAGAGAAAAATCCGCCGCGATGTTTCGTTCTGTGACAGAATTATTGACAAAATCGGAAACAAAGGATAAAATGTGGCGGAAATATAGAAGAAAGAGAATACGGATTTATCAAAAAATAGACTCCGTAAGAGACGGATGATGAAAATAAAATGGATAAAAAAAACAGCTGCAATCCTGTCCCTGACCATGGTTCTGGCACTGGGCGGATGCGGCAATAAGGGGGAGCAAAAGCATCAGAGCGGTGTTCCTTCTCTTCCGGGTTTTGGAACAACCGAGCAGGCGGGACCCGGTTCCACAACGGAGGAACTGACGGTAGAACCGGATACAAAAGAATATGCGGAAAAGGAAAACGAAGAGTTTGAGGCGTATCTGGATCAGCAGTTCCGGGACTATGCGGAAGCGGATACCATGACCTTTAATTATTCGGTAAAGGATGAAAAAAGCTTTGGCTTTTCCAAACCGGAAACGGCAACGATCGGTGATGCTTCCCTGTCAGATGAAACCTTTGAGGAAAACAGGAAGAAGGCACAGGAGAATTATGACGAGCTCCTGAAATTCGAGGATGCCGAGCTGACCTTTGAGGAAGCTTTTATCTACGAGTGGCTGAAGATCAACGCAGAGACTGCACTGTCAGTCAACGATAAGAAATACCAGTGGTTCTTTGAACCGCTTTCCCCCATGAACGGTTATCATTCCGAAGTACCGCTTATGTTTATCGACTACCGTTTCGATGATAAGGCGGATGTGGAAGATTATATTACCATGCTCGGCCAGCTGGGAAATTTATATGATCAGTGCATCGATTATGAAAAAAGAAAATCGGATGCGGGCTATTTCATGTCGGATACAAACGCTGATAGCGTTGTGAAGCAGATTGACAGCTTTATCGGCGATAATCCGAAGGACAATTACATGATCTCCGTCTTTAATTCGCATATGGATGAGCTGAGTTTCCTTTCCCAGGCCGAAAAGGAAGATTTCAAAAAGCGGAACGAGGATGCGGTCATAAATACCGTGATTCCTGCTTTTCAGCGGATGAAGGAATGCATGACTTCCCTGAAGGGGACCTGCAAAACAACGTTTGGCGCGCTTTGCGAGTATGACGGCGGCAAGGAATACTATGCCATGCTGGTGAAGGAGTATGCCGGCACGGACAAGACCCCTGATGAGATTGCGGCATACCTCGATGAAAAGCTTTCCGCGACGATGTCTTCGTTTACAACGCTGTATTTGTCCGACCCGGAGGGGTATCAGGCTTTTCTGGGCGTTTATGGTGATATTTTTAAAGACACCGATAAAATGGATGTCACGGAGGAGCTGAGGGAAATCGAGGATATCGCCATGGAGGAATATCCCGATGCAGGCGAGATTAAGTTCTCCGCATACCATATGACACCGGCGGAACAGAAGGTAATGGAGCATGCCATGGCTTATTATATGCATCCGGCCGCCGATGATCCGGAAGGGAATATCATCTACATCAATGATTCCTTTGAGAAGGGACATTGGACGACACTGGCCCATGAGGGCTGCCCGGGGCATATGTATCAGCATATGTATTGCGCGAATGTGGCAAAGGTGCATCCGATCATGACAACATCCAATGAGCTGGGCTATAAGGAAGGCTGGGCCATGTATGCGGCGTACAGCACGCTGGAGGCTTATTTCGAAAAATACTATGGACCTGAGCACGCCGAGCTTTTTGCAACGCTGACGATGGAGAATGAATCGCTCGGTTATGCGGTGTACGGCAGAATCGACGTAGGCGTGAATTATGAAGGCTGGACCCTGGAGGATGCAAAGGATTATTTCTCCCAATATGGTATGGACGAAGAGGCTTTGCAGGAGGTCATAAATACTTGTGCAGGAGATCCGGGTGTTTATTTAAGCTATTCGGAAGGCTATTATGAGATGCAGGATCTCAGGACTTATGCGGAAGAGCAGCTGGGCGATAAGTTCGATCCGGTGGAGTACCACGCGGCGGTTCTTTCCATGGGACCCTGTAAGTTCAGCCAGCTGAAGAAGCTTGTTGACCGGTACATTACGGAAAAGCAAAAATAAAACAGACACTTGCAGCAGGTTTTCGGGAACACTGAAGAAATCAATATGAAAGAAAAAACGAAAGACGGAAAAAAAGAGAAGAAATTAGATCGGGCAGATGTGAATGCCGACGCGAAGGAAATAGGGAGAGCGGGAGAAATCCGTTTTCTGGTGATCGTATATGCGCTGTCGCTCATTTTCTTCGGGCTGACGAATAAGATTGCGGCTCCCATATCCCGGCTCTTTGACTGGGCCGGCTACGGACAGATGCGCGACTTTTTCACCATGCTGTTCACGGGAATTCTCTGGCTTGTGGAGCTTGGTTTTCTCCGGCTCAGTGTGTGGAAGGTCATGAAGCGGAAGATTTTCCATCTGGACGATGAACAGAGAAAACTGCTTCCCGGCAACCGGATTGCCTATATCGTGGCAATCTCTGTCCTGTTTATTTTTATCGTCAGCCTGCAGACCCATTTCCGTGTGAAGCTGGTGTATGATTTTGGTGAAAAGATTTCGGGTTATGAGCTGTTTGAACACATCCTGAACATCTTCTTCAATCTGGTGAAGATAATCTGGCTCGCCTTCCTGCTCCGGGTCGTGGAGAGCATGTTCTGCGGAAAGAAGGGCATCACGGCGTATGCGGCGCTTCTTCTGGCATCCGCTCCGCTCGGCGCGTTGGATATTTTTGTGTATGGTATTAATCTTCCGGTAACCTATGCCGGGTTCTATCTTCTGGCGCCGCTCCTCTACCTTCTGGTGGAGCGGAACTATCTGAAAGCATATCTGCTGTTTATCATGCTGTACCTTTTGTAGGACCTTTGTTTCCCGGTTTTCATTCTCCGGGAGATTCATCGCTAACGCGACGGCGTGGTTACTTGTGTGTGAAAGAAAAAATTAAGCATAAGGGACGAAAATGACGGAAAAAACTCTGAAAAACAGAATAAGCCACCGGATTTCTCTGGACAGAATTCCCATCTGCTTTCTGATCGTTTCGCTCGTCGTGGAGATCATGGCTGTGTTTACCGTGGAAGGCAGTCCGATCATCCGGCGGCCATGGATCGATCTGGGTGTTTTATTTCTGTGTGTAGGCATCCTGTTTCTGATCCGCTCCAATCGGGTTCGTTTCATCCTGGGACTTGTCTTCCTTGTTCTGGAAGCGGTGCTGGATCTTACCATGACCATCGTATTTGATATGACGGAGCAGTACTTTGATTTTGGTATGCTGAAGCTTCGGAACGATGCCTTCGGTATTCTGGAAGCCATCCCCATGAACTTTACCATGTTCTATGTTTCCTTCAGTGCGGTGGTGTGCTTCTCCATCCTTTCCATCCGGCATTTCAAGACGGAGAAAAAAGCGCCCCGGGGCAAGAAGGGACTTGCGGTTTCCATCACGGCCATCACCGTTGGCGTAATCATGATGGCGGCTTCCCTGTTCGGGGATAAGCAGAAGGTCAATATCTATGACCGCATCCTGACGGGAAACGAGGGTGGCGTCTATAACGAATACGGCGTTATGGGCAATCTCATCCGCGAGATGGTGACTGGTATCTTCGGCACCAATGAAGAGGTGATGAGCAGTAAGGAAATATCCAGATTTGTGTACGGAAATGAATCCGAACCGACGAAGTATTTCGGCGTGTCGGAA
>Ga0310691_10003936_pt1 | contig 17164 bp, 20 predicted proteins | sample 176DNAGHGlowgp2_FD_203887 | JGI IMG/M metagenome (GOLD analysis project Ga0310691, IMG submission 203887) | Sheep rumen microbial communities from Palmerston North, Manawatu-Wanganui, New Zealand - 1766 DNA GHGlow gp2 (v2) (version 2) | ecosystem: Host-associated > Mammals > Digestive system >...
GAGGTCTTATCGTGAAATTTATTAAATATAATAATATTAACGTAGCGATTTATCTGTTGGAATATGCAGGGTTGCAATTGTCATTTTTGAATCTTGCTTGACAATTTAGAAATTGATTGTTATATTTATATAATAGGAAAGTTATCCTTTTATTCTAGCATCGTTTATGTAAAAAATTTAAGGAGGTTGCTTAAATGTTAGATGAATATATAGAAACTCAAAAAAACGAAATAGTTCAAGAAATATGTAACTTAGTAAATATTCCAAGTGTTTCAGAAGAGACAGAAGATCCACAAATGCCATTTGGAGAAGGATGTAAAAATGTTTTAGATTACGCTTTGCAATTAGGAGAAAAGCTAGGATTTAGAACTAAAAACATTGATAATTATTGTGGATATATAGAATTTGGTGAAGGTGAAAAATTAGTTGGAATTATTGGACATTTAGATGTTGTTCCAAGTGGAGATGGCTGGGAAACACCACCGTTTGAAGCAAATATAAGAGATGGAAAAATTTATGGACGTGGTACTATAGATGATAAAGGGCCTGTAATTAGTGCACTTTATGCGATGAAGGCAGTTAAAGATAATTTAAAAGTAAATTCAAGAGTTCGTTTAATATTAGGAGTAAATGAAGAAAAAGATTGGAAATGTATTAAACATTACAAAGAAAAAGAAGAAATTCCTAATATAGGATTTAGTCCTGATGCGGATTTTCCGTGTATTTATGCTGAAAAGGGAATAGCAACAATGTATATAAAAGAGAATTATTCAAAATATGAAGATTTGCCTATAAAGATAGCGCAAATTGACTGCAAAAACAATGCGATAAATGTTGTTCCCAAATACTGCAAAGTTGTTTTAAAACTTGATCCAGATAGAATTGACGTTGGAGATTGTTTTAATTATTTAAGTGATATTATTAGAGAACTAGATTTTGATATTTCTTATGATACTTATGAATCAGACATTCATATTACATCTAGAGGAGTTCAAGCACATGCTGCGCATCCTGACTTAGGTAAAAATGCAATTTCTCAAATGATTATTTTATTAAATAGAATTTACAAACATTTTAATTATAATATAAATATTTTAGAATTTTTTGAAAAACATATTGGAATGGAATATAGTGGAAAACATTTAGACTTAAGTTTAGAAGACGAATCAGGAGCACTTACATTAAATGTTGGACATTTTAAATTTTATGATAATTTTTTACAAATAGGAATAAACTTAAGAATTCCTGCAAATACACCAATTTTAAAGGTTACAGATAGCATTGCGAAAAAATGTGAAAAATATGATTTAGAAACTTATGTTGCAGGCAAACAAGAACCACTTTATATTCCAAAAGATAATGAACTTGTAAAATTACTTTGCAATATTTACAACAAAAATACAAATTCTAACGCAGAACCAATTGCAATAGGTGGAGGAACTTATGCAAGAGCTTTTGAAAACTGTATATCATTTGGTGCAAATTTTCCAGGTGACCAAGATATGTGTCATCAAGCAAATGAATTTGTAGATATAGAAAAAATTGTTTTATCTTGCAAAATATATGCAGAAGCAATATATGAGCTTGCAAAGAACTGATTTGGGGACGAATTTCCTTTTTGGGACGGAGGAAAAAAGTACTCCCATACATTTTACGATGTGATAAAAAATAAGTTTAAAAAAGTGTGTTGATAAAGAAACGGTCCCTATCAACACGAAAAGGAGTTAAAAATGAATTGGAATTTAAAAGATATTTATAAAACAAAAGAGGAGTTTGAACAAGCAAAAAAAGAGATAAAAGATAATCTTAAGGCTATAGAGAAATATAAAGGAAAACTTGGAGAAAGTGCAGAAAATTTATATAATTGCTACAGACTTTATGAATCTACTTTAGAGATATACGAAAAATTTTATAGTTATGGAATGCTTACTTATCATTTAGATATGGCAAATTCAAATAATATAAAGCTATATAAAACTGTAGAAAATATAGGAACAGAATTTGAAAAAGCTACTGCATTTATTACTCCAGAAATTACTAGAATCGAAAATGAGAAACTTTTATCTTTTATGAATAATGAAACAAAACTTGAAAGATATAGAAGAGAATTAGAAGAAGTTTTAAAAGAAAAAGAACATATCTTGTCTGAAAAAGAAGAAGAACTTTTAGCAAATTATTCAGAAGTTTTCTCTAGTATGGAAGATACTTTTGATATTTTAACAAATACAGAATTTAAATTTGGAAAATTAAAAAATGCAGATGGGGAAGAAGTAGAGCTTACAGACAGTAATTACACATATTATTTAAAAGATAAAAATGAGGAGGTACGTAAACAAGCATTTAACTTAATGTATAAAAAATATAGTGAATTTTTAAATACAATAGGTGAGCTTTATATTACAAAAGTTAAATCTGCAACTATTACGAGTAAATTACGTAAATATAATTCTTCTTTAGAAAGAGCTGTTGACAATGATGATGCTACAATAAAGGTATATAATGCTTTGATTGAAGCTGTTCATAAAAATATAAATGTAAATCATGAATTTATGAAAATAAAAAAAGAATTACTTGGAAAAGAAGAAATGCATTTATATGATATATATGTTAATCCTATAGAAGTAGAAGATGACAATATTTCTTATGAAGAGGCATCAAAACAAGTTCTTGATGCACTTTCTGTAATTGGCGAAGAATATGTTTCGAAACTTAAAGAAGCTTTTGATAATAATTGGATAGATGTATATGAAAAAGAAAATAAGAGAAGCGGAGCATATAGTATGGGAGTTTATGGAGTACACCCATTTGTGCTTACAAATTTTGTGAATAAAAAAAGAGATGTTAGTACAATTGCTCATGAATTAGGACATGCAATGCATTCATATTATTCAAATACAAATCAAAATGTAATAGATGCAAATTATACTATAATGGTAGCAGAAATTGCTTCAACTACTAACGAGATTTTGCTTGCAATGTATCAAATAAATAATGAAAAAGATGAAAACAAGAAAAAAGAGCTTTTATATGAATTAATGGAAATGTTTAGAGCTACATTTTTTAGACAAGCAATGTTTGCAGAATTTGAAAAAATCGTTCATTCTAAAATTGAAGCAGGAGAGATGCTAACTGCAGAAGATTTAAATAAAATTTATTATGATTTAAACAAAGAATATTTCGGAGAAGATGTAGTAATAGATGAACAAATAAAATATGAATGGGCAAGAATTCCTCACTTCTATACACCATTTTATGTATATAAATATGCAACAGGAGTATCGGCTGCAATTGTAATTGCTAAAAATATTTTAGAGAAAAAGCCGGGATATGTTGAAAAATATATAGAAATGCTAAAACAAGGCTGTACAAAGAAGTCTGTTGAACTTCTTAAAATGGTTGATGTGGATTTGGAAGATGTTGCAACATATGAGAATGCAATTAAATGGATGGAGGGTCTATTTTTGGGACAGAGGAAAAAGTAACTTGAGTGAATAGAAATATAATAAAAGAGCTGTTAACTATTCCAGCTCTTTTATCTATAAATTTGCCAAAGGATTTCTCTCAACCGCATCTCTAACCTGATTATTACTTACATGAGTATAAATTTCTGTAGTAGAAATACTTTCATGCCCTAAAAGTTCTTGCAGAGCACGAATATCGACTTGTCCATATTGATACATAAGAGTTGCAGCAGTATGTCTTAATTTGTGTACAGAATATTTTGAAGTATCAAGACCTGCTTGTTTTAATTCACTATAAATAATTTCTTGAACCATTCTACGAGAAATACGTTGTTTTCTTTCGCTTAAGAATAGGGCTTTTTCGCTATCCGCTGTTAAATGAGTTTTAGGTCTTACTCTTAAATATTCTTCTAGAGCTTTTACACAAGCTTTGTTTAAATATATGGTTCTTTCTTTATTTCCTTTTCCTATAACATTTAGCTGATATTCATCCCACACAATGTCTGTTACGTTTATTCCCACAAGTTCAGATAAACGCATACCACAGTTTAAAAATAGGGTAGTAATTGCATAATTTCTCTCATTATTTCTATTATCTTCATTTGAAGCTACATTTAAAAGCTTTCTACTATCCTCCAAAGTTAAATATCTTGGTAATCGTTTTCCAATTTTTGGAGTTTCTAGATTTTGTGTAGGGTTTATTTCAATTAAATTTTTTTGGCAAAGATAATTAAAAAATACTCTTAAACTTGAAACCTTTCTAGAACGAGTAGTTGCCTTGCTATTATAGTTTTTTGTAAGATATCCTAAAAAAGCGTGCAAATCTTCAAGCTTTACTTTTTTTAATGTATCTATTGTTACATCATCAAATTCTATCATTTTCAAATCATCTTCATCTGTTAATTTGAAATGCATTTTTAAAAATCTTAAAAATGTTGCTAAATCATAATTATATTCTTTTACAGTGTTTTTGGATTTATTTTGAATTGTTATCATATAATCTAAAAAATCGTTTAAATATGGGGGATTTTCCGCTTCTTGTATCATAGTATCAAGTCCTTTCATTAAGTTTAATTTATTGAAAATATAAGTATTTTTCGAATAATCTTAGGTAACTTTCATTTAACACAAAGAAATTCTAAATAATTTTACAAGCACCCTAAAAAAACTTTGTTTTCAGATTCCCTTGTAAAATTATTAAAAATTTCTAAGTTATTCAGTTAACTAAGATTACTTCTCAAAATATTTATATTTTCAATGATTTATTAAATTACTTTCTTACTGAATTGTAACTAATTTAAATTATAACTTATTGCAAAAAAAATTGCAATATGATATAATGCAGATAGAAAAATATTTTAAGGAGGGATCGTTATGGAAGTACCAACACTCGCTTCTAATCAATTAGTCCCGATAAATGTAAAAGAACAAGAATTTCAAAAGATAATGCGTATTTACGAAATGGCAATGACACAAGTAAAAGATGATTTAGAAAATGCTAAAAACAGCTTAAGCAACTTTTATCAATATGATGTTATAAATAATATTAATTGTAGGGTAAAGACACCTGATAGTATTATTAAGAAAATGAAAAGAAAGCAATATGATTTAAATTACAAAAATCTTATAGAAAATGTTGATGACATTGCAGGAATAAGGGTTGTTTGCCCATTTAAAAATGATGTTTTTAAAGTAGTTAAAATTATAGAAGAAAATCCAAAATTAGAGATTTTGCAAAGAAAAGATTATATAACAAAACCTAAAAAGAGTGGCTATTCAGGCTACCACATAATAGCTCAAACACCTGTAAATATTGGAGATGCATTTGCAAATGTTAAAACAGAAATTCAAATAAAAACAATGGCTATGGATTTTTGGTCAAGCACTGAACATAAATTAAAATATAAGGCTAAAAATAAGCTGTCTAAAACTGACTCTAAAAAAATGGTTAAATATGCAAAAATCATAAATAAAATGGATAATGAGATTATGAAGATACATAAAAAATATGAAGAAGAAGCTTAATAAACGTTATTTACATTATGTATTTTTAACAATACATAAAAAATATATAGGGCAAAAGCCCAAATGAAAGGGGAAAAAGATATGGAAATTAAAAATCTAGTAAATGAAGAAAGAAAGATTACAAAGCAGAGAGGAATATTTAGTGTACTTGAATATGTAAGAGATTTGAGTGTAAGCCCATACAATGCTACAGCACAATATTTTATGTCTAAAATGGATGTAAGAAGACGTCAAGTAGTTGCAAAATTAGAAAATGATTCTTTAACAATGCAAGCAGGTGCATTACAATGGATGACAGGTAAAATAGATGTTAAGACAGATGTAAAAGGAGTTGGAGACTTTTTAGGTAAAGTTGTTAAAGGAGCTGTAACAAAAGAATCAGCTGTTAAGCCAGTATATACAGGAACAGGAATTGTAACTTTAGAACCAACATATAAATATTTAATTTTATGTGATGTAGGAGAATGGGGAGAAAGAGGAGTAACTATAGAAGACGGAATGTTCTTAGCATGTGAAAAAAATGTAGATATAGGAGTTACTTCAAGAAAAAATATATCTTCTGCAATACTTGGTAGTGAAGGATTATTTAATGTTAATTTAAAAGGTAAAGGAATAGCAGTTCTTGAAAGTAATGTTCCAGAAGAAGAATTAATCGAAGTTGAGCTTAATAATGAAGAATTAAAAATAGATGGAAGGCAAGCTGTATGTTGGTCAACTTCATTAGAATTCACTGTAGAAAGAACTACAAAAACTTTAATAGGTTCAGCAGCATCTAATGAGGGACTTTTAAATGTATTTAGAGGAACAGGAAAAGTTTTAATGAGCCCTGTTGCACCAACAGAGTCTTTATTATCTTCTACAAATTCTGTAGGTTCAAAAGCTGCAGACCCAAAAAGCAATGCATTTAATGCAGTAGGAAGTTTTATTGGGGGAATGATAGGAGACTAAGATGAACTCAAATCAAAAAAAATTTGGAATATATGTATTTCTATCAACGTTTTCAAGAAACTTGATAGAAGTATTTATTCCAGTAATATTATATAAAAATGGATTTGCTTTAAAAGAGGTATTATTTTACTATTTAATGGCTAATGTAATATCTCTTATTATTAGCTATCCATTTATTAATTTATCAAAAAAATACAATAACAAAATACTATCAATTATTGGAATAATTGCATTTGTGGTACTTCAAATATTACTAAATTTTATACAGCATAATATTACATACCTTTTAGTTTTAGCTACATTTTTTGCAATATATAGGCGTGGATATTGGATTGCAAGAAGATACTATAATCTTAAAGTAATAAAAAAAGATAATATTTCAACAACCTATTCAATTATTAGTATTATAAATCAAGTAGGAGTTATAGTTTCTGCATATTGTGGGTCGATAATACTAGATTTTATAAGTTTAAAATTATTAACCATAATTGCAATAATTCTATTTTTAACTAGTATTATTCCACTACATCTATTAAAATTTAAACATGAAAATACAGATGAAAGATTGAATTTATCTGAAACTATTAAAAAGATTCCAAAAAGCGATATATACTTATTTGGTTCTTATGAATTATTAAATGTTGTGAAATTTTTAATACCACTCTATCTTTTCATATATGTAAAAAATACATACCAAACAATTGGAATAGTAAATTTGATAACAAATTTGGCTTTAATAATTTTTACATATCTGTTTGGAAAAAAACTAGATAATTCAAAAAATAGCTATTTAAGACTGTCTATTATTTTAGTAGTTACAATTTATATATTAAAAGTAAATACTTTTGGATTTATGCTTTTTATAGTATCATTTATTGAAGGAATTTTTGTAAAAATGTATGAGCTAAGTATAAATACACAGTTTTATACTTTAAGTAAAAAGTTTGAATATAGCAACTATAATTTGGTATATGAAATAGTGCAAAATAGTTTTAGAAGTTTTGTTGTATTTATATTATTATTATCAAGTTTTGACTTGAAAACTATGATTTATATAACACTTGGATTTATTGCGCTTGGGGTGCTTTTGAGGTTTAAACAAGAGGTAAGATTAAACAAAGATTAGATTTTCATGTCATCATTATTTTGAAGAAGTTGTGTTACTAGTACTAGCACATACTTCTTTTTTTGTTTTAATTTTTAAAATTTTAAAGACAAATAATTAAAGATATGATATAATCGATAGTATGAGGTGAACCAAATGAATGAAAATATAATTAAATTCTATATGTTTACGAATAAGTTAAAAGAAAAAATACGTACGGGCTGGATTGAGATTGGAATATCTAACGAAAGAATCGAATCAGTTGCAGAACATATTTATGGATGTTTGATGCTTGCGATTGCCATAGATAGTGAATATAAATTAGATATAGATATGTTTAAAGCTTTAAAAATATTATCTTTACATGAACTAGAAGAAATAATTATGAAGGATTATACTATCAGAGATAATATTACAAAAGAAGAAAAATTAAAATATGGAAAAGAATGTGTGAAAAAAGTTACAGATGGCTTGTTAAAACAAGAAGAAATAATAGAATTATTAGATGAGTATAATTTACGTAAAACAAAAGAAGCTGTTTTTTGCTATCATATAGATAAAATTGAATGCGATTTTCAAGCAAAAATATATGATTTAAAAGGAAGTTTTGATTTGAGCCTTGCTTTAAAAGATATAGAGTATTATGGTGAAGAATATGAATGGATAAAAGATAAAGCAGTTTGTGCAAGTGATGTATGGATTGAGTATGATAAAAGATTATATAAAGATGACAAAATTTTTGAGAATTTAATAAATGATATTCAAAAAATTAATCAATAGGAAAGGAGATATAAAAAGTGAGAAATATTTTAAAAGAGCAAGCAGCAACAATAGAAAATCCAAAATGGGATAACATAATAAAAAGAGAAAATGAATTATATTCAAGAGGAAATGATATTCGATCTGAATTTGAAAGAGACTACACGAGGATAATACATAGTTTAGCTTTCAGAAGGATGAAACACAAAACTCAAGTATTTTTCTCACCTGTAAATGACCATATATGTACAAGAATGGAACATGTTATATTAGTAGAATCAATAAGTCACACAATTGCAAATTATTTAGGATTAAACACTGAATTAACAAAAGCAATAGCAATGGCTCATGATATTGGACATAGCCCATTTGGTCATCAAGGTGAAAAAATTCTATCAAAAATTTTACAAGATGAAATAGGAAAAACATTTTGGCATGAGAAAAACGGAATGGAATTAGTAGATAAAATAGAGTTATTAGAAGATGATAAAAAATGCTTGCAAAATTTAAACTTAACTTATTCGGTTAAAGATGGAATAATTTCACATTGTGGTGAAATAGACGAAAATGGCTTAAAACCTAGAGAAGAATATATCGATTTAAATGATTATAACTATCCAAACCAATATAAGCCATATACTTGGGAAGGCTGTGCAGTAAAAGTCGCTGATAAAATTGCATATTTGGGAAGAGATATACAAGATGCGATAACACTTGGAATTTTGGATGAACATTTAGAAGAATTGTATAATTTAATGGAGATTGATAAAACTCAAGTTATAAATAATACAATAATAATCAATTATTTGATTTATGACTTATGCGAAAATAGTAATGAAGTTGTAGGATTAAAATTTTCAGACAAAGCATTTTCTTTTATGAAAAAACTAAAAGAATTTAATTATAAATATATTTATTTAGATGAAAGAATAAAGCCAAGCACAGAATACTTTAATTTAATTTTAAATACGATTTATAACACTCTTAAAAAGTACTACAATGAAAAAGAACATATAAAAACATTATATCCTGAAATAATTACAGATTTTGAAAATTGGTTAAAAATGTATTGGAATGCAGAAAGACAAGATATTTGTAGAAATAAAGTCATATTTGATATTGAAAATGAGAAGGATATATGTCAATCAATTATTTACTATATTTCTGGTATGACAGATAATTATGCCATAGATATTTTTAATAAAATTGTTAGGTTTTAATTTTTGTAAGGTAAAAAACATCAAATTTGTGATAAAATAAATTTGATGTTTTTTTGATTGGTAGAGAAAGATGAATATTTTGTAAAAAATTTAATTTTTTTGAAACTTTTTTCAATATACGATACACTATTATAGTGAAAGGAAGAAAAAATATGAGTATAGGAATTACAATTAATAATTTTGAAGAAATATATCACAAAACATATAAAAACACGCTAAAATATGTTGTTATACATTGTAACAATTTAGAAGATGTAAATGATATTATTCAAGATACATATGTTGAATTATATAAAAACATTAAGAGACACAAAAGCTTAGATTTAGAAGCGGAAGAAGGATTTATAATAGGAATTTGTAAAAACATTTTAAAAAAGTATTATCGTTTAAAATATAATAATAAAGTAATACCAATTGAAACACAAGAAATATCTAGCTATGAAGATATTGAATTAAATTTTATAACAAAAGAAAATGTTTCTTTAATTTGGGACTACGTAAAAAACAAAAATATAATTATAGCAAAAATCTTTTATCTATATTATTGCTTAGATATGAAAATATTAGATATATCAAAAGAAATGAATTTGACAGAATCTGCAACAAAAAACTATATTTATAGAACCATAAAAGAATTAAAAGAAATCTATGCAAAGGAGAGTGATAGAAATGCAGGAAAATAATATTTTAAAAGAGTTTTTGAAAGATACATATAATGAACAAAAAAACTATAATTCTATTCTCTCAAAAACGAAAGGGGGAGTTTATATGAAGAAAAAGATATTGAATATAGCAGCTGTTATTGTAATAATTATAGGAATTGGTATATTCGCACCAAAGATTTATGCGAAAATTTTATGGAATATAGATTATAAAAAATATCAAGAAAGAGAAATAAGTAGAGAAAAAATTGCAATAAATGAGTCTACTACAAATGGATATGCAGAAAATCTTAATATGGATTATTCTTATAAAGATGATGTAGGTATAAAGCTAAATTCATTTATGTTATCATCAGATTATTTAAAAATAAATTTGGATATTCAGCTTAAAGACAATATTTCAACAGAAAATACCCCAGAATTTTATAAAACATTATCATATGGTTTTGCAATATATGATGAAAACAATAATATATATGCAATAAGTGAAAATAGTTTTCAAAATAAGGACTTAACATATTGGAAAAAACTATATAAAGAGTTAAATATTAATGAAAATTTAAATAATGTTTTAAATGACGATGAAAGTCATGGAGTAAAAAATATTAAAGAAAAAGTTGCAAATGCTGACATAGAATTAAGCACTATAAAAGGATTTCCAAAGTCAAAAAAACTATTCATAAGAATATTTGAAATTGGATATAGCTCATTTAAAAGAAATCCGCCAAGCTATGAATTTCAAGAAGTTTCTAAAAATGAATGGCAATTTGAAATAGAGATTCAAGAAAGATTTTATCAAAATTCAGATATAGAGTTAAAACTTTCAAAAGATATCAAAGGTGTTACTTTAAACAAAGCAACATTAACAGATACAGGATTAAGTATGATAGCTAAAATTGATGGGTTAAATGAATATATTTCAAAAATTCGAACAGAGCCAAATGCAGGTGAACTTTTGGAAGATATTATTTATATAACAGATAAAAATAATAATTTATTTATAGCTTTAGATATTGGTGGAAATAGCCAAGATGAACAAAAAATGAAATTTGGAATAGGGAAGGCTCAATTAAAGAATAGATTATTTTTGCATATTAATTTAAATGATATACATGATGTAGTTGAGCTAGTTAAATGAATTTTTATGCGAAATTTTGCCGAAATTAAAGACAAAATGATGATTTTATGATATGATAAGGGAAACAGAAAATGAGGAGGAAAAATTAATAATAAGAGTTATTTTAGCTTCACAAGGTTTTACTACAGATGAAATAGAAAATGAAGTGTCATTAATTGTAGGTAAGGAAGCCAAATTTCTAAAGTACACTCTAAATATTGGTGGAATAATCAATTAGAAGAATGTGATGAATATAAATTAGAATTTAGAACTAAAGAATCACTATTTAATGAAATAAAAGATGAGATAAACAAAATATCTGATTATGAAGTAGCTGAAATTTCAAGTTATGAAATAACATCCGCAAATAAAGAATTTTTAAAATGGATTGATGATAATACTAAATTGGCGAGAGATATACTATCATGGAGAAATAACATCTGAATATCATTCAATGTATTTAGATATATTAAATCAAGCTGATATGCAAATTGATAAATATGGTAATGATGTTAGTTACGAAAGAAGATTAGAAGATATAAAAGAAAGATATGGTACGAATTCTAATATCTATAGAAAAGCAGAAATATTAATAAAAAATCTAAAAATGGGAGAATAAGATGGAGATTCAAGTTAATAATGTAAGATTATATTATGAAGAATATGGAAGCGGACAGCCTATAATTTTATTACATGGAAATCAAGAAACACACGAAATATTTGATAAATTGATAAATAAGTTAAAAGATAACTATAAAGTATATGCTATTGATAGTAGATGTCATGGGAAAAGTGAAAATCCTAAGGAAATATCATATAATTTGATGTGTGATGATATTATAGATTTTATAAAAAATTTAAATATAAAAAAACCAATTTTATATGGATTTAGTGATGGAGGAATTATTGGGTTATTAATTGCAATTAAAGAAACGAATTTATTATCTAATTTAATAATTAGTGGTGCTAACATAACTCCTGATGTATTTACATTTTTTGATAATCTCATAACAAAAATATTTTATTTCTTTACAAGAAGCAAATATATAAAAATGATGCTTGATGAACCTAATATTCCATTAGAAGATCTACACAAAATTATTATACCTGTTCATGTATTAGCTGGAGAAAAAGATGTTATTAAATACGAACATACAAAATTGATAGCTGATAATATAAGTAATAGCACAATAGAAATAATAAAAGGCGAAAAACATGGTAGCTACATAATTCATAGTAATAAAATTTATGAAATAATAAAGAAATATATTTAGATGGTTATATGTTAGAAAATTTTACAAAAAAATTGTTGACAACTGTAAAATAATAGTATATAATACAAACAACAGTTCTTGCAGTAATAGATAGAATAATTAAAAGAAATAATAAATGTATTCGAACTAAAATATATTGAAAAGGATGTGTTTAGTTATGGATGAAAAAAAGAATGAAATTATTTTATTCGAAAATCAAGGAGTAAAATTAGAGGTGAATTTAAGCGAAGAAACGGTTTGGTTAACACAAGCACAAATGGAAGAATTATTTGATGTAAAACATGCTACTATCAGTGAGCATATTAATAACATTTTTAAAGAAGGAGAACTCGATGAAAAAACTTCTGTCGGAATTTCCGACAAAAGTTCTGGAGGAAGAAAATCAAAACTTTACAATTTAGACGTTATTATTTCAGTTGGCTATCGTGTAAAATCAAAGAATGGTGTGATTTTTAGAAAGTGGGCAACCCAAATTTTAAAAGACTACATGTTAAAAGGTTACGCAGTAAATCAAAGAAGATTAGAATATTTGGAAAAAACAGTAAAATTAATTGATATAGCTAATAGAATTGATGAACAACTAGAAAATGGAGAAGCAAGAGAAGTAATTAAAGTAATTGGAAATTATTACAAAGCTTTAGATTTACTTGAAGAATACGATAATAATAAAATACAAAATCCAAAAGGCATTATAGACTCAAAAATGATTACATATGAAGAATGTAGAAATATAATAGATAATTTAAAATACAACAAAACTAGTCAAATTTTTGGAAAAGAACGAGAAGAAATATTTAAAGGAATTCTAGGAAATATATATCAATCTTTTGGTGGACAAGATATATATGAAACTATTCAAGAGAAAGGAGCTAATTTACTGTATTTACTAATAAAAGATCATCCTTTTGTAGATGGAAATAAAAGAATTGCAGCAACTTTATTTATATATTTTATGAATTTTTATGGATTGCTTTTTAAAAACGATAAAGAAATTATAGATAATAAAACATTAGCTGCATTAACTTTACTAATAGCCGAATCAAATCCTAAAGAAAAAGATGTAATTATTGATTTAGTAATGAATTATATGAATGATTAATATAAATGACAGATAATTATGTTTGAAAGAAATTATTTTGTTTCATAAATATGTGTGCCTTTGTGCGAAGCGAGAAAGGAATGTAATTTAAAATGGAAAATTATACAAAAGCTTTTTTTATAGCTTTGATTATTTTTATACCAATAGTAATATTACTTATATTATTATATTTCTTACCATCGATTATTGCAATAAAGAAAAAAGATAAGAATACAATATTTATAATACTTATAAATCTTTTTTTTGGATGGACATTTATAGGTTGGATTGGGGTATTGATATGGATTATTAACGAAAACAAAGGAGAGTATGATGGGTAGTATAGATTTTATGGGTTTTACTAAAGGCATTGTACAAATAGAAAGAACAAATATTCCATTACCAAATAATGCTATTAAAATAACTGAATATGCCAATGATATTAGTTTATATAATTGCATTTTATCAGTAGTTCCAATTATTTTAATAATTATATTTATTTTAAGTTTAAAAATCAAAAAATATAATATAAAAAAAGATATTAAAGAAAGAATTCATAAATATTTAGAGAAATATAATGGTAAAAAGAAGTGGCAAATAATTATACTTATAGAACTAAAACTTATATTTTTTTCATTATTTTTTCTTTGCTTTAACATTATATTTCATGAACTTATACATGCAATTTTTGAATACTTTTTTAATAAAAATGTTATAATTGGATTTGATATTACTTCTATGATTGCTTATGTAAAAAGTTTATCTCCAACATATACTAAATTTGAAAAAATAATTATTCTAATTATGCCGATATTAATTACAGGTATACTTCCAATAATAGTCTGTTTTTTAAAATTGAAAAAATCCAAAAAAAGACTATTTATATCCATTCTTATTTTATTTTTGTGTTCAAATATAGCTGTCTGTTGTTCTGATTTAATAGATGTTTATAATTATATAAGATTTGTTCCGAACAGAGCCATAATACAAAAATATGATGATGAAACTTACTATATACAAGGATAATGTACTGGAAAAAAGCTTTTTTTAATTCAAATTTTGCACTTATAAATAAAAAATGGATATCAATAAGGAGAACTAATAAATGGATAATAAGTATAATTCTTTAAAACAACACATACAAAAATTAGGATTCGATATAGATATAGAATTCTATAAAGAATTGAAAGATATGGTTAATAATTGTACTAAAAATAATGATGTAGAAGGGCTAATAGAATATTTTAAAAATTTGCAAAATTGTGGCGGATATATATATGTAACGAAAATGAAATAGTAGGACAAATTGAATCAGATGGTAATATTCAGATTGATTTAAATAAAATATATGTTTTTCAGCCACAAATACCAATTTCAATAGAAACAGACATCGAATTTTTTAAATAAATAACTAAATACAAGATACTATTAAGAGTTTGAAAGCAAGTAATATAAAGATTTGAAGGGGATACCAAAAACAGGTATTCTATATTTTACTCCTATCTCTTATTGTACAAAATTTTTATAATAGTCACTTAGAAATACAATAATTATTGAAGTTCTTATTTTTTTAGTTATAAATAAGATTTTATAGTTTTATATAGATAGATCACTTGACATTTTATATACATTTGGATTATAATATGTATATGAAATGTAGGAGGTATATCATGGATAATTATAAAAAAATTATAGAAAAGAATAATGGAATAATATATGCTAATAAATTAGATGAATATAACATAGATAGGCATGATTTATATTCATTAGTTAAAGAAGGATTATTGAATAGAATAGCTCATGGAGTATATGCAACTCCAAACAAAAATATAAACGAATTCTGGTTAATGGGAGAAAAATATAAAAATGGTATATACTCTCACAATACAGCTTTATATTTTTATGGGATGACAGATCGCACTCCATTTCAATTAGATATGACATTTCCAAGCAATAATAGAGTTAATAACGATTTATTGAAGGTACATTATATAAAAAAAGAATTGTATGATATAGGATTAACTGAATTAGAACTTGAAAAAAATTTTACTATAAAAACATATAATTTAGAAAGAACAATTTGTGATATTATTAGAGATAGAAACAAAATTGATTTACAAATATTTAATACTGCAATAAATGAATATATGAAAAGAAATGATAAAAATTTAGTTTTGTTATCAGAATATGCAAAAAAATTTAAAATAGATAAAATATTAGCTAAATATATGGAGGTACTTGGATGAAAAGAAATCCAATGAGTTTAAAAGCAATAATTAACAATATAGCAAAAGAAAATAAAGATAATTTTTATGCTAAAGATATACTATATGAAGATTTAATTGAAAGTTTGAAATATATTGGGGAAATATATAGATAATAGTGACATAGTATTATTAAAAAATAGAAATATTGAATATTGCAAAGGTTGTTTAGCATGTCATCATATCAATAGATGCGTTATAAAAGATGATATTAATCCAATTATAGATAAATTAATAGAATCAGAATTAATTGTATTTGGAGTCCCAAATTATTTTGATAATGTATCTGGTTTATTTAAAAATTTTATGGACAGATTGCACCCTTTATATAAAAGTAAACAACTAAAAGATAAGAAGGTAATATAAATAAAGAATTTTTCGTAGTTTAAAAAACGATGGAGTAGGGGGAAAGAGGATTTTTAAAATTATAAATTATAATGTAAAAAGAATTAATTGAAAAATGAAAATTTCAATAATAATTTAGAAAAATATTATTGTGAAAAATAATTTTAAAATTTTAAGTATGAATTAAAAATTTATAAATTTAAAATTTAATTTTAAAATTTGAATTTAAATTTGTGCAATGTTAATTTTTAAATGTTCGATTTATAATTCTAAAAAACGAACATTTGTTATTTGATAAATTTTTATATTATTTTCAGAATTAATTATAATTTTATAAATCTAAACCTCTGAAAATCGTTTTTAAGACATTTTTATATTTTTTTCATAACTAATCATCTTATATGATTAAAACTTTATTTTACAATTACAAATATCTTGATATTATAATACTTATATTGAATTATTATAAGATTTTTATACATATTTATTATAATAATATGTAATTTTAAATGATTTATATAAATCCATGTAATTATTGCAGCAACTTGGATTTAGCTCAAAAATCACTAAAATAACGACGCACGAGAATCGATTTTAAGCCGTTTTTAAAAATTAGCCATATAGTTTGCTGTCTAAAAAATAAGGCTATTTTAAGACGAATCGCTAAAATCGTTTTTAAAGCGTTTTTTTATTTAAGTAATATAAGTTGTTGTTCAAAATATAGGATCTAATATAAGAATATAAATATAATGAATACAAATTATAATAATGAATACTAAATATAGTATAAATAAAAAAATAGCCGTTATACTGAAAATGGATAAAATGAATATAAATTATAAGAAAAATAACTAAATAAAAGATACTATTAAGAGCTTGTAAGCAAGTAGTATCAAGACTTGAAGG
>Ga0310691_10003939_pt1 | contig 17152 bp, 19 predicted proteins | sample 176DNAGHGlowgp2_FD_203887 | JGI IMG/M metagenome (GOLD analysis project Ga0310691, IMG submission 203887) | Sheep rumen microbial communities from Palmerston North, Manawatu-Wanganui, New Zealand - 1766 DNA GHGlow gp2 (v2) (version 2) | ecosystem: Host-associated > Mammals > Digestive system >...
TAGTTAGAAAAGGAAAAGTAAGACGTGCTAAATTAACATTCTTAAGAGATAAGGTTGGAGCATACAAAATTAAAGAAAGAAGAGATAAATAATATCTCTTTTTTTTGTTTTATGGTATAATTAAATAGGTGATAACATGAATAAAGAAAACATAATAAAGTGGACAAAAGAATTTTTGCCTTATGTATTAATAATTATAGCTGTACTATTAATCAAACACTTTGTATTTACAAATGTTATGGTACATGGTGATAGTATGTATCCAACTCTTCATAATAAAGATATTATGATTCTCAATAAAATTAGTATGAAGACAGGTAAGATAAAAAGATTTGATATTGTTGTAGTAGATGCAATGAATGAAAAAATAATCAAAAGAGTAATAGGATTACCTGGTGAAACAGTAGAGTATAAAGATGGTAAACTCTATATTGATGGAAAAGAAACAGAAGATAAGTATAATGATGGCAAGACACTTGATTTTACTGAAGTTGCACTAGGTGATGATGAATACTTTGTTTTAGGTGATAATAGAGCTATTTCAGTTGATAGTAGAAGATTGGGTGCAATACCTAAGAAAAAAATATTAGGGAAAGCTAAATTAGTTATATTTCCTTTTACAAGATTTGGTATAAAATAAGAAAATGTTAAGACCAGTTGACAAAATTCTACCTAAAGTTGGTAGAATGCAACGGTCTTTTTTGATAAAATTTAATGCGTGAGGTGAAAGAAGTGAAAATAATTTTAAAACATATTTTAAGAAATATGAAAGAACATTTAGGTAGAACATTATTAATATTCTTTGCACTACTTGTATCTACTAGTGTATTTGTTATTAGTGTTACTATACCTGATGATTTAACCATCAAAATTGAAGATACACTAAGAGGTATCTATGGAAATGCTGAAATTAGTATTGCGACAGTAGATCCATTTAGAATCGATGATTTAAAATTAAATAGTCGTGATTTTAAATATGGTGGATATCTTTCAATTGATGGTATAGATCAAGAGGAAAAACCAATTATGTTATATGGACTTAATATTAAAAATGCTAAGGACTTTAAAATAATTGGTGATGATGTAAAAGATTTAGGAGTAAATGAAATAGCTGTTGGTAAGAAAACGGCTGATAAGAAAAGCTATAAAGTTGGAGATGTAATTAATTTTACCAAAGACAATAAAACTTATAGTTTAGTTATTAAGCAAATTATTAATAATAAAGGTATTGCTTCTATATCTGGAGATGATCCAATAATTTTCTCAAATATGGAAACAGCATCTAATATTAGTAAAACACCAGCTGGATATTATGATACTATTTTATTAGATATGAATGATAATGAAAAAATAGATGGATTCATTGAATATTTTGAAGATCATAATGATAACTATAATATAAGTAAAACAGTAGATACAGAAGAAATAAAAGAAGAAACAAAAACTATTGGTACTATGATGTTAATGATAACATTACTTGCTACAATAATGATATTTTTCGTTATTGGATCATTAAATAAAATAGTATTAGCAGAAAGAATACCTGTAATTGGTACATTTAGAAGTGTTGGTGCAAGTAGAAAGAGAATGAATTTTATTCTTATACTTGAAAATGCTATATATGGACTTGTAGCTGGATTCTTTGGTTCAATACTTGGTACATACTTAGACTCAATGTGTTCAAATGTATTTGTATCTGGAGATGGTATTGATATATCCCAGAAAGCAGTATCTATATCTCCTGGTATTATTATTCTAGGAGTTATGTTTGCTACATTACTACAAGTATTTATAGTTACTAAAGAAATACTTAGAACTAATAAGAAACCAATTAAAACATTAATATTTAATACACAAAATTCTAGATATAGATTAAGAAAAAGAAGAACTGTAATTGGATTTATCCTTTTAATAGCATCAATAGTAGTATTCTTAACTGTAGAAAGATTAAATGTAGGTTTAATGGGATTATGTATGATCTGTTATATGATAGGTGTTAGTAATACGCTTCCTGTTGTATTTATATTACTTTCTAAATTAGGTAGTAAGTTATGTAAGAAATTAAAGATGCCTACTGGATTAATGTGTAGTAAGAATATGGGTTATAATAAAATGATTATAGCTTCATCTAGATTAGTAGTTATCGCTATATCATTATTATCATCTATAGTATTAATGTCTAATTCTATAACTAAAGAATTTTCATCATTTAGGGAAGTAACTAAAGGTATAGACGTTATGGTTGAAGGAATATCTAAAACTAATTCTGAATATGAATTCTTAAAGAATGTTAAGGGTGTTAAAGAGGTTACTTACTTAAATTCAATATTCCCAGATGATGTTACATATAATAATGGTAAAAAGTTTAGTATGCCTCCAGGATTCTATGCTGAAGAAAGTAGAAATCCTAATTTTATTAAAGAAATAGATTATAATATTAGTGATTTAAAAGAAAATGAAATATTAATAGATGAAAAATATGCTTATATTAATAAAATTAATAAGGGTGATACTATAACTATTACTTATGGAGAATATAATAAAACATTTACTTATACAGTAGTAGGTTATATTGATAGTTCAAATCATAGTACAGCTAGAAACTTGTTTGCAGTAAACTTTAATCATATGAAGAATGATTTATCACTTATACCACTTCAAGTACAAGTAGTAGCACAAGATGGTTATAGTGCAGATGATTTAAAAGATATTGTTAAAGATAGTATTAAAGAAGTTGGTATTAAAGTATATACAACAGATGAATATATAACTGAACAAGAAAATCAAATAGCAGGAATAACAGGAATTATATATTTAATAATAGGTGTATCAGTTTTATTATCATTCGTTGGTATAATTAATAATCAAGTAATAAGCTTTATTAGTAGAAAGAAAGAACTTGCAGTACTTAATTCAACATGTATGAATAAAACACAAATTAAGAAACTATTAGCACTTGAAACAATGGTAGCTAATTTGGTTGCATTAGGAATTGCTTTTGTAGTAACAATCCTAACAACAGCATTTATTAATGGATTTTTAGAAAATATTGGTTTATTCATAAATATATCATTTGATGCTATGGTAGTTATAAGATTCTCAGTAATTATATATATTATTCTACTATTTACTTTATTCTTCCCATTCAAGAGATTAAAGAAAATGAATATAGTAGATGAGATTAAATATGAGTAGGAGGGAAATTATGGAAAGTATAATAAAAGTTAGTAAATTAGATAAAACATTTGGAAAAGGTAATAATGCTGTTAGAGTATTAAAAGATGTATCATTTGAAATAAATAAGGGAGAATTTGTTTCCCTTATGGGTGCATCTGGTAGTGGTAAATCTACATTATTATATTTAATAGGTGGACTTGATAAACCAACAGATGGAAAAGTATATATTAATGGAAAAGATATTAATACTTTAAAAGAAAAAGATATGGCTAAATTAAGAAGAAAAGATATTGGATTTGTATTCCAATTCTATAACTTAGTACAAAATCTAACAGTAGAAGAAAATATAATGTTACCAGTAGTTATGGATGGTAAAAAAGAAAAAGATTATAAAGAAAGATTAGAAAAAATATTAGATATAATTGGGTTAAAAAATAAAAGAAATAATCTTCCTAATGAATTATCAGGTGGTCAACAACAACGTGTGTCTATAGCAAGAGCTATAATCTTAAGTCCAACTATATTACTTGCTGATGAACCAATAGGTAACTTAGATTCTAAAGCTGGAGAAGAAGTTATGAAATTATTTAAAGAAATAAACGAAAAAGAAGGAATAACTATTCTTCAAGTTACTCACTCTAGTGATGCAGCTAAATATGGTAACAGATTAATTAACTTAAAAGATGGTAAAATTATATAAAAGTAGATTTAATCTACTTTTTTTGTTTTATTTAATATGGTAAAATTAATATAGTAGGTGATATTATGGAAAAAGAATTTAATCATGCAATATTTAAATATAATTTGGAAGATGAAAACTTAGTTTTTGAATTAAATAATTATATTAATGAAAATATTAATGAAATATATAGTTTTTTTGAATTAAAAGATATTACTTCAAAAGCAACTATAATTATTCTTCCTACTAAAGAAGAATTTGATAAAGAAGTAAGACCATTAAAAAAAGAATATGAAGAATATGGTGTTCCTTCTTGGGTGATTGGTTTTTCAATTAAAGATAAAATATACTTTTTATCTTTAAGGGATTATAAGAATACACCACATAAAGATAAAACAGACTTATTAGCATATAAGAAAACAATACTACATGAATATATTCATTATATAGTTGGATTATATTTATTTGAAAACAAATGCAGTTATCCATTACGTGCACTTAATGAAGGTATAGCTCAGTATTTATCACATCAAAGAGATAACAATATTATTACATTAAAAAATGATTTATCTGAAGTTTTAGATGGAACTACAGCTTATAGTGAATGGTATTTAATTACTAAATATATTATTGATAATTATTCAAAAGATTACTTTTTAGAATTATTGAAAGACAAAACTAAAACAAGAGAATTTATAACTGATAACTTTGATAATATTAAAAATATGAAACAAGTTAAAAGGTGATAATATGTTAGATGAAATCTTGTTATCAGATGATATAGTACAGATTATTAATAATAATATAAATTATATGTTAGAAATTATTCCAGAGATTAAACCTATGATTGGATTTGAACATAATAATCCAGAACATCATTTAGATGTATGGGAACATACTTTATTAGCACTTAGTTTATCTCCACCAAATTATGATATAAGATTAGTATTATTACTTCATGATATAGGTAAACCCTTTTCATATCAAGATGGTGAAATTAGACATTTTAAAGGACATGCAGCAATGTCTGCAGCTATATCAAGGAATATTTTAAAAAGATTTAATTATCCTGATAGTTATATAGAAAAACTGTGTTATTTAATAAGAAATCATGATTATCCTATATCAGATACACAAATACTTACTAATTATGATTTAGCTTTAAAACTATATCAAATACAAAGATGTGATGCACTTGCACATAATCCTGATAGATTAGAAAAAAGAAAACAATATTTAAAAAAAATAGAAGAAAAATTTTAGGAGGTATTATGAATAAAGAAAATGAGATTACTGTAGAAGTAGATATGGATTTAAATAGTTTAATCAAATTGTTAGAAGAAAAAGGTTTTATTTTAAGACAAGAATATGATTTAAATGATATATATTTAGTTAATAATAATTCTAAGGATGAAGATTATTTATCTACGTTAAATAGATGTGTACTTATTAGAAATATATTGATTAATGATGAATCTAGAAAATTATTAACTTATAAATATAAAGAATATAATGATAAGAAAGAGATAATTAATCAAAGTAAGATAAATATTAAGATAGATGATATAGATAATACTAAATTACTTTTTGAATCAGTAGGTTTTGAAGAATTAATAAGAGTTAATGATCATCTATATGTTTATGGTACAGATAAAGATGAGATGGCTATTCAATGTGTAAATAATAAACATATATATATTGAAATAGAAGAAAAATGTGGTTTTAATGATCGAGTATATAATTCTATAGATGAAATGAAAAATGTTATTTATGAGAACAATATACCTATTAAGAATAATGATTTTTTTGTTAAGAAAGCAGAGATAGAATTAAAGGAGAAATATGGAAAATAATATATTAGAAGAATATAATGATATTAAAACACCATCTGAATTATTAGAGTTTATGGATAAACATATTAAGTATGGTATACATGGTACTGATGATAAGGATTATACTTCTTGGGATAATGATATTAATTCAGAGTTTCAAAAAGCATGTCAAAATAGGTATTCTTTATGCGATAAAGATAGGATACTTAAATATGGTTTAGGTACATGTTGGGATGATGTAGAACTGGAAAGATGCTGGTTTAAAGAACATAATTATAGTTTTAAAACATTCTTTATATGGTTTAGATTTGATTATGATAATAATTATGGTACACATACTTATTTAGTATATGAAGAAAATAATAAATATTATTATTTTGAGTATGCAGATGAAAATAATAGAGGTATTAAAGAATTTGATTCATATGAAGATGCTATTAAATACCATATGAATTTACATATTTCTTTTATGAAAAAATGTGGATTAGTTATAAATGGTGAAGTATTAGATCATTTAGAAGTAATAGAATATGATAATCCTACATATGGATGTAGTATGGAAGAGTTTATTGAATATATGTTAAATTCAAAGATTATTTATAAGAATGGTAAATTTATTAAGTAGGAATATCCTACTTTTATTATTGACTTTGAATATAATTAATATATAATAATACACAAGAAAGTGGTGATGATATGGGATTTTTTAAAGATTTTTTTGCTGAACAAGAAAAGCAAAAGCTTAGAGATATAAAAAGAAGAAAAGCAGGTAATATTGCTACGTCATTGGGTGAAATAAAACGTTATGGTACTGGTATAGGTTCTGGATATAATAGTTATGAATATAATGATTATAATTTACGTATATGTTTAGAAACACATGGTAATAATGATAAAATTGATACTACTGTATATTTTAATAAAGAGTTAGTATTATCATATGATACATATATTAAAGGAGTATGGGAAGAATTAATTGATGAAATATATTTATCTATTCCTCAAATAAAGAAGCAAGAACAACAGAAAAAATATCTAGAGGAAAGAAAAGAAGCAATATTAAATCAAATATCTAGATATGATAAAGATATTACGTTTGGTAATGGTGTAAGAGCTGAAATAAGTAAAAGAGAATACTCTTCTTATGGAACTGCTTTAGATGAAATATATCGTATATATGAAAATGAAAAAGTAGTTTTTTCAGCACATAATCATACTATTAATAAATATATTCCTGGTGGTTGGGAATATATTATTGATGAATATGAAGATCGTCAAATGGATTATAGAATAAAACAAGCGGAAAATAATGCTATAGAAGATATTAAAAGATTAAGAAGAGCTAGAAGAATGTAAAAACTAATTTTTTTTAGCTTTTTTTATTTTTTTAAATAAAATATGTTATAATTATATTTAAGAATAGAAGTTCTTATTATAGGAGGAGAATATGAGAAAAATAAATAAGAAAATTTTATCTTTATTTATGGCACTTGCAATGTTATTTAATTATTTTGCACCAATAACTAGCGTTTTTGCTATCGCAAGTACTAATAAATTAACTATTACTTTTAGAAGTGGTGAAAATAGTGAAGGAAAGGTTCAATATAGTTTGAATGGTACAGATTGGATAGATGTTACTGATAATTTTGTAAATCAAAGTATTACTGTATCAAGTGATAATTTAAAAATAAGAATAGTACCAAATGAGAATAAGGAAGTGGATTTTGCTGGAGTAGGACTTAGTTTAGATGGTACTGCTGTACAAAATGTAAATGAGTCTGGTATAGATACTAGTGATGGTTATACTGTAGCATCAAATGTTCAAATTGTTTCTTTAACTGATGTTGAGTTTAGAGATGCTCAAGGTAATCCTAATACTAATAATAATGAAACAGCTAAAGTTATTGTAAAAGTATCTGGAGCTGAACTTGAATATAATCAACCATGGTCTGATGATGCATGTGACTTTGTATTTGGTATTAATGATGGACAAAGTAAAAGATTATCTAAAGATGAGGTTAATTTTAAATATGAAAATAATGCCATTGTTGGTTTACAATCTAAAACAGCATTTGATTATTCATATAATCATGAAGGAAATGATCCAGTAAGATTTACTATAAGAACTCAATGGAATGATATTATTACATCACTAAAAATTAATGGTACATCATATGATACTCCACAAACAAAACAAGAGTTAATGGCTGCATTTGATCATGGTGGAATATCTTTTGAAATTGATAATGTTCCATTTGAAGATGAATATTTAATTGAAGTAGAAGGTAGAAAACAAGATGAAAATGAAATTATTTTAGGTAATTTTGGATGGACTTATGATCCTAATACTAATGAGTACTCAGATGACGATAAAATACCTTATGGTACTTTAGAATTTGTTAAATTAGAGTATGAAAATAATACTTATACAACTGTAGATGCTATTAATGCATTAGGTGGAATATATAAATGGAAAAATGCAAATAAAGATAATGATCCATATGGAGAAGCTACACTTCCTGTTGGTTCAGTATTAACTGTTAAATTAATTCCTGACCAAGGATATCAATTAACTGATCTTACTTTAAATGGTAGTCCATTTACTCCTGGTGTTGAACCATTTGTATATACATTTACTATTGGTGGAGGTAATTGGCATTTAGGTGCTAACTTTACTGAAGTTGGTAATGAAGTAGATAATATGGCTACTAGCATTGAAGATGGTAATATTAATTTAAATTTAGCAGGTGATGATTCATTTACTAATGGTACTGCTAAACTAGAAGTTAAAGATGTAGAAAACTTATCTCAAGCAAGAGAAAATCAATTTGTAACAACTGCAGAAAATGATGGTTATGAAATTGATAGTTATATAGATATGTCTTTATACAATACAATATATAAAGGTGGTTTAACAGATGCTAATGGTAAATTAGAAGCTTGGGATACTAAGGTTGATAATATTGATAATACAGCGTCTATTACTCTTAAATTAAAAGATGATATGAGTGATAAAAGAATAGCACTTGTTCATGAAACTCATGAAGGGGATACTATTACAGGTTATGAAATAATTGATACAGTTTATGATGAAAATACTAATTCAATTACATTTAGAACTGATAGTTTCTCTAATTATGCTGTTGTTTACAAAGATAGTGATAAAAAAGAATATAATGTTAATGATGAAATTGGTAATTCTATATCATTTGAAGAGGAAACTGGTCATACATATACACTAACTATTATAGATTGGTTAACATTATCTGATGAATTGTTAGAATCATTTGGTATTACTAGAGAAGAATATAATGAAGGATTAAATATTATTAGAAATCTAACAAAAGATAATGGTGATCTAATGGGATTTTTACAGATTACCGTTGAAGATGAAAATGGTAATGAAATTCATAATGGACCATTCCAAATAAAAATTAAAATAACAGATGAAATGAAAAAATATAATACATTTACGTTAATGTATATTGATACAGATAATGGATTTGTAACAGAAAAACCTATCAAACTTACTAAAGATGGAGATTATTTAGTTGGTACATTAGAACATTTAAGTTCATATGCTTTAAATGGTAAATATGTAGATAATAATTCATCTACACCTAATACAAGTGATAATATAATGTTTTATATTTCAACTTTAGGATTAAGTTCTATCTGTCTTTTAGGTTTAGGAATTTACACTAAAAAGAAAAAATTTAATTAATATATGAACAGGATTAAAAATCCTGTTTTTTTATGTTATAATTTTATTAGGTGGTATTATGAAGAAACTAATATTCATAAGTGCAGTTAGTGGTGTCGGTAAAACAACAACTATTGATTATATTAAAAATAATAATTTATTAGATGATTATGATATATTTGATATAGATAATTTAGTTAATATTCATGATTATAATAGTGATGAATATAATTTATTTTATGAAGATGCAATTAAAAAAGCAGTTATATTATCAAAAAATAATAATATAATTATTGGATCTTGTATTAATCCGACTGATATAAATAAAATTACTATACCAGATGGTATTGAGAAGATAGAAATGGTATTGATTTATTGTTCTAACGGTGAATTAAGAAATAGATTAAAAGCAAGAGATGAAAGTAGAAATTGTAGTAGTGATGAGTTTATAAATGGACAGATAGAATATCAAAACTATATGCTTAATCATTCAGAGTTATATTCATTTAAAATAGATAATACATCTCTAGATGTGAGTGAAGTAGCAAAAATAATTATTAATTATTTAAAAAATGATACAAATAATAATACTAAATAAAGGAGATATTGATTATGAAAAAACTATTTATATACTATTCATTAACTGGTAGTGGTGATGTAGTAGCTGATTATTTTAAAGATAAAGGATATGAAATAAGAAAAGTAATACCTAAACATAGATTACCAAAGAATTTTTTCTTATCTATGATGGTAGGTGGTTTTAAAGCGGCTATTAATAAGAAAGATAAATTAGTTGACTTTGATAAGGATATAGCTAATTATGATAAAATAGTAATTGGTTCTCCTATATGGTTTGATAGAATAAGTACTCCAATAAATACTGTACTTAATAGATTAGATATAGATGATAAATTTAATTTTGTTTTCTATAGTGGTGGTGGACAAGCAAATAATGCTAGTAAAAAGATTAAAGATTTATATAATATAGATTCTATAATCTTAAGATCACCAAAAGATAATAAAAAAGAATTAGATAAATTAAAGAATATATAATACACTGGAGGTTTAATATGAGTTTTTATGATGAATTAGAACATGAATTTAAAAATGCTGGTTTAGTTGGAAAAAAAGTTTCAGTACCTGACGAATTAAAACCAAGTAATAAAGATTTTATGGAATTAGATAATAGAATAGCTATTAAAACTGAAGAAAATAGAAATATGTTATATAAGAGTGGTATATATGCACAAAATGGTATGCCTTGTGGAAGTGGAAATATAAAAAATATTTCATTTTCTAATGTTGTTTTTCAACCGGTTAAAATTAGGCATGTATCAGATCAAAGTATAGCTAGATGTAATAAGAATATTGAACCAGTAATCAAGGAAAATAGAAAAGTATTTCAGAAGATTTTTCAACATGATGATCAATCAAGACCTGATATATATTTTTAGCAAGTAGGTGATAATATGACAAATATTTATTTGAAATTTCCAACAATTGAAGATAAGGAAAAGTGGATAGATTATATTAAAGAATTTCGTGAAGATGATATAAATGCTACACCTTTAGGTTGCAATGAAAATATTGACTATGAAAACTGGATAATTAGAGTTCAGAATTCTCATAAAGGTATAGATTTGGAAGAAGGAAGGGTTCCATCTTCAAATTATTTTGTAATGGATGAAAATAGGATAGTTGGAACTTTATCTATAAGACACAATATTAATACTGATTTTCTTTCACGAATTGGTGGACATATAGGATATGGTGTAAGACCTAGTGAAAGAAGAAAGGGCTATGCTACAATAATACTTAATTTAGCACTTGAAAAATGTGATGAATTAGGATTAGAAAATGTATTAGTAACATGTAAAGAAGATAATATTGCCTCAGCTAAAACAATTGAGAATAACTGTGGTATTTTAAAAGAAGTAATATTTGATTCACAGGAAAACTGTAATTTTAAAAAATATTGGATAAATGTAAAAGAAGCATTGAATAAAAAGAGGGAAGATAATGGTATTAAAACAAATAAATAATGTTTCATATAAATTAAGAGAAGAACAAGATTTTGGCTGGCTTAATGATTATGGTATTGTTTTTTCAGTAATTGATGAAACTGGTAGTGGATGTATATCATTTGGTGTACAAAAAGATAATAAAAAATATTTTTTCAAAATAGCAGGGGCTAAAACAGTAGATGCTGAAGTATCTGTTGAAGAATCTATTAGATTACTTAAAGATGCTGTACAAAAATATAAAACCATAAAAAATGATAATTTAATTAAATATGTTGATTCATTTATGAAAAACGATTGTTTTGTAGTCATATTTGAATTTGCTTTGGGTGAATGTTTATTTGATCATTGGAATTTTGATAGATATAAAGAAAATAATATTATAGATACACCTATGTATAAGTTTAAAAAATTACCTATAGAAAAAAGATTAAATGTTATAGAAAAATTATTTGTATTTTTTGAACATGTAATTGATAGTGGTTATGTAGCAGTTGATTTTTATGATAGTAGTATTATTTATGATTTTGAACATGATAATGTTACTTTTTGTGATATAGATTTATTTAGAAAAATGCCTACTACTAATGATTTAGGAAAAGACTATTTTGGAACAAAAAGATTAAAAGCACCTGAAGAAAATGAATTAGGTGCTATAATAGATGAGAAAACAAATATATTTACATTAGGTGCAATTATATTTGATATGTTAAGTGATGTTAAAAATAATGATGATAGGTATAAACTAGGTATCTTTATTCCAAATAGTATTGAAGATTTTGAACTATCTAATGAAGTATATAATGTACTATTAAAAGCAACTAGTTATGACAGAAATGAAAGATATAATACTATAAGAGAATTTCATAATGAATTTAATAGAGTAAAATAAAAAATTGACCAATATTAAGAATATAAATATATTGGAGGTAAATATGTTATTTAATGAATTTAATGTTTATAATAATGAAGGTAAAAGTAATTGTGTTATAAGATCATTATGTAAGGCATTTGATGAAGAATATGAGAATGTATATAGTGAATTATGTTTAATTGCTAAAGAATTAAATTATGAATCTTTTAATGATATAGAAGTATTTGAAACATATATGAAACGAAGAAATACTAATAGTATTGACTATGGTAAAGATATAAAAATAAAAGATTTGAACTTAGAAAGCGGAAAATATTTGGTATTTTGCTGGGATAAAAATGAATTCTATCATATGGTTTCAATAATTGATAATGTAGTGTATGATAAAGATGATAGAAGTTTAGAATTATATACAATTACTATATATAAAGAGAATGAGCTAATAAAAGAATAAAGGATTTGATCCAAATGAATGAAAATAAAACGAATATAAACTGGTTGATTACAACACAGTAACTAACAAATTTAGGGGGAAAGCATATGAAAGTAATTAAACATGAAAACAAATTTGGATTAATAATATCTTTTCAAGAATTTGAAAAACAATTTGATGTATCATTTGGCGGTAATTTAGATTTATATTGGACAATTCGTTCAAAAAATGAGAATGACTGTCATGAATTTATGATCACAAAAGAAAACTATGAAGTATATAGATTGTTTGAAGAATTATTTGATGATATTGAAAATATTAAAATATATACTGAACCTATTATTCCTTTTTATATAGAAACAGATGAAGAAAAACAAGAGTATATTAAAAATCAAAAAGATGAAATAGAATATGAAAAAAATAAATATAGATTATTCAATCATTCAAATTATAATGAATTATTTGATAAAGAAAATAATACTATTACATGGTATTCAGATGAAACTAATCATGAAGTTGCCAATATACTAAAAATAAAAAAAGAAAAAGAATCTTTTAGATTAGAATTTTCTATACAACCATATAAAGAAGGATATGATAGGGATTTTAATTCTTTGAATTATATTCCAATTAGATTTAGAAATTCTGGCAGTTCGTATGAACCATTTAATGTAATATTTATGAGGATGTATGAAAAAATGAAACAAATTGATGATATTAATGACTATGGACACCAAATTCATATGGAAGAGTATTTATATAGTCAAAATAAAATAAAAAAACTAATATAAATTGGTTGATTACGATTTATCCAAGAATGGAAGAAAACCTAGGTAAAATATGGGATTGTGAGATTTAATATCTTGCATGTTTTATATAAAAAATAAGATGAAATAGCCAAAAATTATAAAAAATGACTATTTTTATGCAAAAATAGGTGGAGAAGTTTAAAGGTGATTACGCCACCTAATAATAGAATGATAGAGGTAAAAATATGGACGAAGTTATTAATAAAATAGTTGAACAACACAAAGAATTATTTGGTAATAATTCTAGTGTTGAAAGGATTAATGTTGGATTTACTAATACAATTTATAATGTAAATGATTCTTTTATTGTTAAGATATGTACTGATATTGATAATGAAAGCAAATTTCAAAATGAAATAGATTTTTATAAAGCAAATGAAGCGAATAGTTTAATACCTAAAATGTATTATTCAAATACTAAAAAATTAGAAGTTCCATATTATTATGAAATACTTGAAAAAGTTGAAGGTGTAACCCTTTATAATGTATGGCATACTTTTACGGAAGAACAAAGAGAAGATATTATTAGACAATTATGTGATGCAATGAAAAAAATGCATTCTAATATTGGTGAAAAATATGATTGGGTTGAATATAATAAGAATAAATTTAACATTTCATTTAATGAAGCAAAAAATAAAAATTTATTAAGTAAAGATGAAATCGAAATTATTGATAGTGCATATTCTTTATTTGATAAGTATTTAAAATCTGATGAGTTTGTTCTAATTCATAATGATTTGCATTTTGATAATATATTTGTAAATAATGGTAAAATCAAAGTTATAGATTTTGAAAGATCTATGTATGCACCGAAAGATTTTGAATTACATATTATTTATTATATGGTAAGACAACCTTGGAAACATGCAAACGAAGAGTGCGAAAAATATACAAATGTTGAAGATTATAGAAACGTAATGGCTTACATAGAAAAATACTACCCTGAAATAATTAATACGCCTAATTTATATAAGAGGTTAGCAATTTATGACCTTATATATGAATTCTCTCATTTTGTTAAATTTTTGGATTATTATGATGAATTAAAAGATGCTGTAATGTCTGCGGCAAAAAGAATTATATAAGAGGTGAAATTATGAAAAAAATTGGGTATGTTTGTACAACGGGGCCAAGTTTAAACAATATAGAAAAGATAAATAAATTATTTGAATTAGGTATGACAACTATTAGATTCAATATGAGTTATAGAGAAAAGTGCATGATTGATGAATTAACTCCACAAATAATAAACAGTAGATATGATATAAAAACTATGGTTGATTTATGTGGACCAGAAATTAGAATAAATATTTCAGAGCCAATTAATATTATAAAAAATAACGTTTATACAATTGGTAAGGATATTAAAATAAAAGAAGGTAACCTTGATGTTTTAAACATTGGAGATATAATAGTTTTTGGTGATGGTGAAATATCATTTAAGATTATTGAAAAAGACGAGTATTTAAAATGTATATCACTCAATAATGGAATTTTAAAAAGAAATAAAAAGATAACAAATGAAAAACTATGCAAAACTATTCCATTCTTATCAGAATCTGATATTAATGATATAAAACATGCAATGGAATTAAATATAGATTATTTGTGTGTTTCATTTGTAAATACAGTTGAAGATATTAAAAGAGTAAGAGAAATCACAAATGATAAAATAAAGATTATTGCTAAAATAGAAACTGTAGAAGGTGTTATTAATTTAAAAGATATTCTTTCTGAAGTGGATGGAATAATGATAGGTAGAGGAGATTTAGGAGTTAGATATCCTTTATCTGAGTTAGGAAAAGTTCAAAAAGAAATTTGTAAAATAGTAAAAGATTCAAATAAAAAGTTGATTGTAGGTACTGGTTTTTTATCAAGTATGAAAGAAAATGAAATCCCTACTAGAGCAGAAGTTAATGACCTATATAATACAATATTAGATGGTGCGGATGAAATAATGTTTTCTGGCGAGACGGCAAGTTCAATTTCACCTGAAAATGTTCTTAAAACTGCAAATGAAATAGCTGAAATTATTAATTAAGCAAAGGAGTTGATCCAAATGAATGAAAATAAAACTAATATAAATTGGTTGGTGTTTATTTAGTCTAAGATTCATTCAAACTCCTATAAAATAAGGTAGAAGTAATGATTAGCTAATTACATATTTTGAAAATAAATAATAAAAAATAGTACAAAAATATAGAAAAGATACTAAAAAAACTATAGTATTTGATACTTGATATTGACAGTCTAAGATTTCTTTATAGAGGTGAAACTATGAATTTAAAATATATTATTTTTGATTTTGGAAAAGTATTGGGTTATCCAATATCAGGTAAGTGGTTTTTAACTCCAAAGTTTATGTCATTTTTAAGTAATTTAAATATGGATATGAATAAAGTAAAAGATGTTATTTCTGAAAACAAATATTTAGTTAAAGATGATCTTCCTATTAAAACGTTGGAAGAAGAATATAATATGTTCATTAGTTTTTATTCAAATATATTGGATGGTTTAGGATTGAATAAAGATATGGCAAAAGAAATAGCTTTCGATAAAGTTTATAACAATAGTGAATATCTACTTTATGATGATGTAAAAGATGTATTAAATGTATTAAATAAAAAATATAAACTAATAATGCTTACAAATAATTTTCCAAGTATTATTGATTATTTAAAACATGAAGATATATATGATTTATTTGACAAAGTCTATGTTTCTTCTATTTGTGAAACATCTAAAAATGAAGAAAAGTTTTTTGACATGGTAATTAACGATTATAATATTAAAGAAAGTGAAGCTCTCTTTATTGATGATTTTGAAGATAATCTTGATATTGGAATAAGAAAAAAATTAAATGTAATTATGTTAGACAGGGAAAATAAAAAAGAGTCTAAATATAAAAAGATTTCTAATTTAGTAGAATTAGAAAAAATTTTATAATATGAATTGCCATATGACTAGGTAACTATTATGGTTAACTTGGTATTGGATTAGTCTAACTACGATAAAAGACCTAAAAAAGGACGAAACTATATAAAATTTCGTCTTTTTTATGTTATAATTGAATGGAAATGGAGTGATTCCTATGGATAATAAAACTAACATCAACTGGTATCCTGGTCATATGGCTAAGACTAGACGTGAGATTAAAGAAAAGATTGATATGATAGATATTATTTATGAAGTAATAGATGCAAGAATGCCTATTAGTTCTAAAATAGTAGATATCGATGAAATAGCTAGAAATAAACCACGTATAGTAATAGTTACTAAATATGATTTATGTGATAAAGAAGAAACTGATAAGATACTTAATATGTATAAAGAAAGTGGATCTATTGTTATACCTGTTGATTTAATTAATGGTAAAAATACTAATCTAATTGTTTCTAAGACTATGGAAGTATTAGAAGATATGAATAAGAAAAGATTAGAAAAAGGATTGCAGAAACGTAGTGTACGTGCTTTAATAGTAGGTATACCAAATGTTGGTAAAAGTACATTAATTAATAGACTTGTTGGTAAGAAAGCTGCAGGTGTTGGTAATAGACCAGGAGTTACTAAGAATCTAAATTGGATTAGAATTAATAAAGATATAGATTTACTTGATACTCC
>Ga0310691_10003941_pt1 | contig 17148 bp, 12 predicted proteins | sample 176DNAGHGlowgp2_FD_203887 | JGI IMG/M metagenome (GOLD analysis project Ga0310691, IMG submission 203887) | Sheep rumen microbial communities from Palmerston North, Manawatu-Wanganui, New Zealand - 1766 DNA GHGlow gp2 (v2) (version 2) | ecosystem: Host-associated > Mammals > Digestive system >...
GTTATTGGCTCTGGATGATCTTCTCATACTTCTGAAGTCTTTCCTACATTTGCTGCACTACTACTTCACTTTAAGATATAATCACTATCTGATACATTACTACCTTCAAAATTTTTCACTGCTAATGAAGTACCTGCACTAAGGCCATCTCCTCAAACTACATTAGATATAATAGCATGAGAGTGCTTTGGCAAATTTTTAGACTGAATAGTGAAAGTATTACTTCATCATCCACGAGGAGCTGTTCACTCACCTGATAATAAAGGTTTTATAAGTTTTCATCCTTCTCAAACTCGCCTTGTCCATCATGTAGGACATTCTCATCCTCAAGCAAAAATCATAACAGCTCCTTCAGGAATAGCATATTTCTGAAAATCAGCAGTAGTTTCAGAAACAAAACCCTCAACACCAGATACTAAACCGTTCCAATGCCCTTGAGTTAATAAACCAGGAGCATCTGTTATTTTTAAATTATCAAATGAAACAAAGTCAGCGGCAAATACCCCTAGGAAAAACACAAAACACGTTGCTAATCATGCAACAATTCATTTCCATGTAGACTTTTCTAAAATTGAAGTTTTCATTATTGGATATTAATAAATAAAATAAACATCAATACTTATATACATTCAACATTACTTCACGTAACCTTACATTCTTTACCTTCTCAACACTGATACAATGTAAGATCCCATGCTTCACAATAATTTGGATCATCTGATTCAAAATGTACAGTAGTTGACCTGTAACCAGGACCTGTAAATTGACTAAGCGCTTCATACTCAACATATCATTGCTCTTTAAGTCATCAATCCTTACTATATCGCACTTTTAACCAACTATTATCATATCAATCTTTTTCCAAATAATATTTACTACGATCTACCAAAATTGAATCACTATTAGTAGGTTGAACACATAAGTACGATGGATCAACGTTATCAGTTCATCACCTGCAACCCTTTGAATTACAAGAAACAGTATCATTTCAATATACACAATCCCAAGTTACATGGTCCAAATGTCAACGCTCATTATAGACTTTAGAAAAATTCGTCCACTCTCAAACATCACAATACTTATAGATATAATCATCTCAATTTCCATCCTTCATAAGCAAACAGTTATCATAAGCAGCAGTACCCTTTCAGTAAACCTCCTCACACCATTGAGGAGATCTTCTCCAATTCCAAGTAGCGTTCTTAGGTTTTCAACACTCAGGACTTGGATCGCATTCTGCTCATTCCTTACAAACACATGCACCATCAACATATTCATAATTTTCCTTACAAACATAAGCACAAGGCTTATCTTCTGCATCTTCTTCTGAGGCATATAATACATTACCTTCCGTTGGTTCTTCATCCAATTCACTCATCCTTCCCTTAGCAGCAGGTTGAGCATGACTAGGCACAGGACTATCTGGACAACTAAACTGAACACATTCATCATCTTTATACTTATATGCAGAATCACAAATTACAGAACATGGGATACCTCTAGCAGCTTCATATGACGGATACAAATCATAATCAGCTTCTTCAACTAACCAACTGGTAGGTCAAACACTCACAGAATGAGCAGCAGGAGTTCCACCACACGAATAAGACTCATCTCAACATGGATCACTACGACAACCATTATAACAACTCCAAGAATATTTATCATCACTTCATGTTGAAACTGAGCCAGGAGATCAAACCTCACAATGACCATAAACATTACCAGAAGCATCTATAGACACATAATTATCACACTTTGGATTCTGAGAACAAGAAGTTGAGCATCGATGATAACCAGCATCACAAGCATATTGACAAAATTCGGTAGTAGGTTCACCATCATCTATACGGTTATAAGATAATTTTCAAGGGAAATATCAGCCTAAGCCAGCATCAGAAAAGACATTTTCATAAGGTCATTCCTTTATATGAGCATTAGTAAGATCTGGACGATCACCAAAACACTCAGTAATAATTTTAGTTTTTGTACAGCCTGATTTATGAGTCCACCAACTATATCATTCATCACAGAATGTACATAAAGCAGGATTTCATCAAAAAGTACCAGGACACTTCCACTTCCATCAATGAGGTGATACATTATCATAAAGTTCTACTCTGATAGTTTGTGGCTTTTCAGCACCCATTACTGGAGGACAACTCTTAGTTACATCACAATTATTTGCAACATACTGACAATTAGGTTGAACTTCTCCAAGAGCATTATATTCAGGTCAACATTGTCAATTTTTTAATTCTCACTTGACAAATGCATAACAACTAGCATTATATTCTTGTTTTCATTTATATCACTTACAAGTCCATGTCAATAAGTACCTTATAGGATTGGCAAAAAGTCCATTCGATGGATAAAACTGGAACATACTATTATGAAAATAATTAATTTCAATCTTATTAAATCCTTCATATCATAGTTCTTGATTCTGACACAACTCATTATTTCATAATGAATCTACAATTTGACCATTTTTACTTCCACAAACTCATAATGGAGGAAGTTTACAATCATTTCAATCTCTAATATAATCTTCAGGACATGTTCGTTCACACGCCTTAAGTTTAAGATTCTCCTTCCAAGCAACATAATTCCAAGTAACTTTTCTTTCTGTCCAATCATTTCAATTAAGAGTTCCTACTGAAACTCAAGTTGCAAGAGAAGGTCATCTAATTGCTAATGCTCACAAAGCAGCTCAAGTACACTCTAAATCACCAATATTTGAAATACAAGATGGATTACCATCGACCAATTCCAAGTGAGAACCATCAGGACATTTACAAGTTTTTCAACTCTTAACAAGTCAAATTGCTGGATTACATATCCATTCACAACTCTCAGGTCAGTTTGTTCACTTTGTCGTATACCAAGAAACCTCTTCAGCAGGAATTTCATGATCATCACCATTAAAAGAAAATTTTATACTTTTCTTCTCCATATTTGTACAAGAATCACATACACCACCAGCCTCTCAATCATATAATCCTCCTGGAGAATAAGTTCAAGGTCAACATTCTATACAAGCAGAACCACCTGATCACAAAAAGAATCACGAAGCACATTCAAATTTACATCCATCTTCTGTTCAAGCAAATGAAGTAAATTTTCTGAAATAAGGTTCTCATGATCATGTCGTTCAGTTCCACAAAACTCATCCTGTAAAAATAATTCCTCATTTTGACTTTTTAGTTTTAGCTGAAACTCAATAAGGAAGCCTACATGCATTACAATTTATTGATTCATTCAAATCAGGAGTCCACTCTCAAGCTTTACAAGGAGTACATCTTTCACTCTTATTTTCAGCCCATTTATAATATTTATATCAAGCATTACACCTAAATTCACAATCATTTACTCAAGTACCAGGAGAAACATATACTCAACCTGTTAAATCATCACATGCAACACAGTCACCTGTAAACCATCACTTAGCACTTTTCTGATTTGGATGATATCAAACAGCACAAGTATATGAGCACTCTCTTATATCTCAAGAAAGGACACTAGGTATTCACATAAAAGTCCAATTTAAATTAATCCAAGCTCATTTTCAATCATTGGCATTTTCATCCCATCTTGGAGCTCATGCTGAATCCTGATTAAAAATTACATTATGTAAAGTTTCAGCTCAATCACAAACTCTAGCATCGGCCTTTGCTTCAGCACACAAAGACTGCTCAGCAGCTTTAGCAGACAACGGCATCCAGACCTTACCATTACATCAACAGAATCATGCAATATCTCAACTTTTTACATACGCCAAAGTTCATCTAAACTTTTCAACAGCAAACTCATCCTCACAGATAATACCATCCCTTCATCAATCAACAAATGTTAAAGTATTATTATGAATTCACTTTGCATTAACAACTTTTAATGGTCATCATGATCTAAAATCAAAAGTTAATCTTGGAGTAGACGTATTTAACCCAAAACCATTTTTCACATTCACATAAAATCATGGCTGTCATCACAAATTTCATCAATGCACAGCAAATCAACCTGTACCTGGAGAATATGCAAAAAGGCTTCAAACTGCATTTACCCAAGAAATTCAACCATGAGTATCTATTCAACTTCAAATTAAATAAGTATATTTATCTCCATGATTATTATATCACATGTTAATTGAATTCCAATCCTGCACGTTCAAAGAACTTTTCCTAGATCACAAATCAACTGATGTATGTCAAGCTAAAGAACTTTCAACAGATCAGATCATTGCAGAATTACTAAATCAAATTGAGCTATTTCTTCATCAAACAATAACACTTCAATCAGCACTTGGCCTATTTGATTCTCATCAAATAACAACTGAAGCATCACCATAAGAGTTTTTACTTCATGTCCAGTCTCAATAATCATCATATATTCACTCAGATTTCAATTCCAACCTATTTCAAGATCATCAAACAAAAACACTTCAAACTACTCATTCTGAAAATTTATTAAATCAAATACCTAAAGCATTAGCATTAATAGGAGAATTAATCAATAATGCATTCAACTCAGGGCTATATTTCATCTCAACAGAAGTTGAAGCATAAGGATCTGTTACATATAAATACAAAGATGTTAAATACTCTATTGTATTTGCAACACCAGTAACAACAATAGCATCTCATTCAACAAGATAATTAGGTTCATCAGCAGATGTCTGTGTAGATGAATCATCTCAATCTAATCAATCAGCTGACGGTTCACCAGAAGATTCCAGAGCAAAACCGATTTCACTTACAGAATACGAAAAAAATAGAACACTAACACACAAAAAAAGCAACGGCAACCATCAGGATAACCTTATTTTCGACTTACTTTTTTCTTTTGAGAAACTCATATTATATATTTATTATTAAAATCCCTGCTTAATTTTAGAGTTTTTTTTCAATTTGTCAAAAAACGCACAATAAATATATCCCCCAAAAAACAATAACTACCGGAATTTCTAATAAAATTAACCTATTTGTCAAACAAAAAAATAAAAAATACCTTTACATAAAAGATATTTTTTACTTTATAATCATATTTTTAAGAACAAAAAATCAAATATACACTAGATATTATAATATGGCAACCCATTCATCTGGTTTGCCTGTTGAGACTTAACAAAAATATTTCATAATCAACTTATTTTTGTTATAATCTTTCACATGTAAGAAAAAACATTCTTAGCAGTATACTGTTCTGCTCATCTAACATGCATTAGCTTCAAAAGTGTTGGAGCTGCAAACAAGAACAAAATAGTAAAAAACATTCACAATATCATATATCTAATACTACTCCATGCTGCTTGAATCTTTTCTGGTTTTCCATTAGAAAAAACAAAAAGAACAATCGCCCTAAAAAAAGCATAAATACAACCAATACAAATTAAGAGAATGGTTCATGCTAAAATATATAGTACGATTTCCTCAAAAGAAGAATCAACTGTCATGAAAAAAGGCATTCTTTTTTATGAAATATAAAAGAAAAAATCCTAGAAGGATTTTTTACTCTTTATCTGCATTTTTTGGTAAACTTTTTCTTTCTCTCATTACAAAGAACTTTTGAAAAAGAGCATCATTAGTTTCTTTATATAGTAATTTAGCAACTCTTTCTGACATTTGAGATCCTTTTGAAACCCAATTTCTAATAGCTTCAATATCAGCTTCTAATTTATGATGCAAAGGATCATATGAACCTAGAACTTCTTTATATCAAAACTTAGCAGGCTTTGTATGTTCAGTCAAAACTATTCTATAAAAAGGTCTCTTTGATCTTCCATGTCTTGATAATCTAATTGTTAACATGTTTAGAACGTTATAAAAAACTAAAATTTAATACTACTTCAACTTTTCTTTTGAAGTATGTTCAGTATGTTTTCTACAATGCTTACAATATTTTTGTTGAGCAAGCTTTGGAGTAACAGCTTTATTAATACTTGTAAAATAATTTGTAGCCTTACATTCACTACAAACCATTGCAACCTTAATTACTCCACTTTTCTTTTTTGCGGCCATTTTACAACTTTTGCAAATAAATAAAATATTTTGAATGACTTTTGAGATGATCAATAGTATTGGCACTAGGTAGACTCGAACCACCGACCTCGCCCTTATGAGAGGCGCGCTCTAACCTGCTGAGCTATAGTGCCATAACAATAACAAAAAAACATAAGACTGCTATGACTTATAAATATTAGAGATAAAAAATCAACTGATTTTCTTCAGAAAAATCTCTTGCTATTTTTACAATAATCAATAGCAATTAATCAGAAAATTTATCTCAAAAACCAACAATGAATATCAGCGAAGAAGAACTAAATCACCTTGCTAAATTAAGTAAAATAAAACTATCACCAGAAGAAAAAGAAAAATTTCTTTGAAATATGGATAGTATTATAAACTTTCTTGATGCACTTAAAGTCACAAAAAAATCTGAAACAAAAAAATGAAAACAATTAGAATGTTTCACAACTTGAGAATCATTTGATAATCCTAAAAAACTACTTGAAAACAGCACACATCAAAAATGAAGTCTTATTTGAGTGAAAACATCATTTAGTAAATAATGTTTTTTATTTAATTACTCATATAAATAATGTGACGAACATTACTCTGTATTATCATCTTTCTATTTTTAACAATGGTAAGAGTTGTTAATCAATACGAAAGAAAAGTAGTATTAACTCTTTGAAAATTCTCAAGAATTCTTACACCTTGATTAAACCTTATCATCCCAATCATCGAAACAACAATTAATGTTGATGTCAGAGAAAAAGCTGTAGACTTACCATCTCAAGAAGCCATGACAAAAGATAATATTGCTTGTTGAGTAAATGCTGTAATCTATTATAAAGTAAAAGAAGACCAAGTTGATAAAGCAGTTCTTAATGTTAAAAATCTTGATTATGCTATGACACAATTTGCTCTAACAACAATGAGAAATATTGTTTGACAATTCGAACTTGATGAACTCCTAGCAAAAAGAGAAGAAGCAGCATCAAAGATTAAAGCAATTGTTGATACAAAATCAGATTCATGGTGAGTTGATATCTTATCAGTAGAATTAAAAGACATTAATATCCCTGATGATTTGAAAAGAACAATTTGAAAACAGGCTGAAGCTGAAAGAGAAAAGAGAGCAAAGATAATTACATCTGAATGAGAACTAGCAAGTGCTGAGAATCTAAAAAAAGCAGCAACAATGCTTGCAGAAGCTCCTGGTGCGTTACACCTCAGGACACTTCAATCTATCAATGACTTAAGTTCAGACCAATCTAATACAACAGTTTGGATGATTCCTATGGAAGTATTAGATGCTATAAAATGATTTGCAAATTCAACAAAAAAATAATCTTCAACAATACAAAAATAAGAGTCATTAAGACTCTTATTTTTATTATCTAAACAAAACTACTCAACGGGAACTCATCATATTTTCTTCATAACAGATCAACTCATCATTGCACTAATTTCATTCTTTCCTCCGTTTGCTATCTCACCATTATCAACTCAATTTGGATTAGGTGCTATTCTAAATGGATAATCTTCTGGAACATAGAATCCTTTAATTTTAGAAAGACATTTTTGAACATTAGACTGCCAATTGATTGGACTTGATGCATAAATTTTTCCATCTTCATTTCCATACCTTGATAATTGCTTAATGGTATGATAATTTCACAAATATTTATTATTTAATGTTAAAGGAATTAATCTTGCACCATTATAAGGGTTATTATATGCAACACGATCTCATCTATCATTATTTCAAACATTACCAATGTTATTATCTGTTGATAAGAATCTTCATAATGTTGATTCAGCAAACGCAATACAAATAACCATATCTCTATCAATATTTGTTCATTTAACTACCTCATCCCAAAATGATAAATTTCTATATGTTCAAACAGCATAAGAATTTAAGAATGTCTGAGCCCTAACATCAACCGTATCTCATCTTAATAAAGACAAATTAGAAACATCTATAGGTCTTACTATTTGATCATTAAAATATTTCAAACGATATTCTTCTGGTAAAACCTTTTCTCTATCTTGAACAACACTCAAATCAAGAACAGTTAACGGATCTATAGCAACTCAATCTTTAAAAAGAGAGAATGTTAGATTAGCTCCTTTAGAGACAAATCAAGCTCACTGTGTTCCAGCTTCTCATCAACTCTTAGCAATAACTTGTCATCTTTTTACATAATCTCATTGTTCCACATAAATTGTACTTAAGTAAGCATAAGTAGAAACATATCAATCAGTATGTAAAATAAGTAACCAATTCAAATTTCAAACTCAATTATTAACATAATAAACAACTCAATCCCTCATCGCATAAACAGGAGTTCATTGTTCAACAGATAACTTTATTGAAAAGTTTTTGAATCAATATTCTCTTTCATATGCAGGATCTTTAAAGACCGTTAAAATCTGTGTAATAGGATATGTTGGCCAAGCAACTGCACTATTCTCATTATCAGAGCTATCAACATGATGATTTAAATCTGCAATCTTTGATAACAAACCATTTGTTCACAAATATTTCCTTTGAACAATATCTGCAACCATTCAATTAATTAAGTTATGTAACTTTCATTCATCTCAAGCAGAATCAAAATTAATATAATCCTGTAATTTTTTCTCACTATATAATTGCATAAAACTCATAAGATATGCTCTCTTTTGATCTAGTTTTTGCATCTCAGATTTATAATAATCAAGAGACTTTTGAGCAGAAACTTTTAATTCTGTTAAACGCCCAACAGTTGCAGTTTTTTGTTGTTCTTGTGCTGTGGTTTTTTGAAGTAACGCATTAATTTGATTTAATAGAATTCTCAAAGTATCATCTCAAGCTAATAATTGAGGCATAACATCTGATTTTACAAATGTCTTCAATAAATCCACCTCTGCTCAAGTTTCATCATAAATTTCTCTCTCCATTTTATATACCATAAAGAGAAGCTGATTAAGATATTTCTTAGCAACTTCTAAATGATATTTTGTTTCATCTAATATTTTAATATTCTTTTGTAATTCCTCTCTAAACTTATAAAGCGTCTGAATAGTTGTCGTCATCTTTTGGGTTGAAGCATTAATATCTTGAATTACTCTAACCATTTCTCATCTAATCTCTTTATATTGTTCATCAAGTTCTCATCAATGATTATCCTTTGATGCAGCATCCATTTCAGCTAATCTTTCTTTAAACACTATCAATGAATTTTTCAATCATGCAACCTGCTCAATAGCATTTCTGAATGAAATATCTTTAGAAAAATCAGAAACTGTTGTATCTCACACAGCAAAACATGGAGAAACAGATAAAATTAAAGCAAGTACCACTAAATATTTTATTTTTCACATAGATATTATCTAGTAAAATAAAAGATAACCTAAGTATACATAAAAAAACAAATTAAAAAAATATAAACACAAATAGCGATACGATTATTCTAGCTATTTTTTAAAGGATATATTTATATATTGACAATTATAAAAAAGAGTTGATTATCTATAAATCAACTCTTTAATAAATATATTCCTTAAAATTAATTTATTGGCTGTATTAATCATGCAAAAGGATCTGAAGAGTCAGAATAATTATCAACAATCTCATATTCTCATGTACTAACATCCTCTTGAACAACATCTCAACCACTTACTTCTCAAACACTTATATCTCAACTATTAATATCTCAACTATTTGCGTCTCAAGAACCATTAAAACTTTCAATATCTCCACTTCCAGACTTTGCACTCTTAAAGAATTCAAAATCAAAACCATCAAATGTAAGCTGTATTTTATTCTCAAGATAAGAAATAAATCCTCTGAAATCTAACAATTTTGAAAAATCCAAATTCTTTGATCTTATTATTGATATATGATTGAACAAATAATCTCTCCAATTGTATTCATACAAGAATCATGTTGTTCATAAAGATGATTCCAAAAAATCAGCTTTCAAATTAACAAATGAATAAGGATATCATACTATAACAAACGGCATATCTTGTGCATAAATTGCATTAATTTGACCTAAAATCTCATCCTTTTGAGAAGCCTTTGTATATTGCCTAATTAAACTTGTTAAATTTGGATTTGTATACAAAGAAGGATTAACAACAGCATCACTAGTAGTCAAGATTCTCAAAACATCTTTCTTCATTCAAAGATTGATTGTATTTAACATAATATCGTAATCCTCCAATACAAGTTTTGCTTCTAAAGCTTCTGGAGAACTAACCTGTTCAAATACAAAGTTCTCAATAATTCAAGCATCTTCAAGAATCTTCTTAAATTGCTTGATTGAAAAATTAGACTCCAAATTATTATAATATACAACTTTAATCTTCCACTCATTTTGAGTATCAGCTTGCTGAGATCACTCAATATTAATCATATACAAATCAATATTAGCTATTGTATAAGTTTTTCATTTAATAGTTCATACAATTGTATACTGATTCAATCATTGATTTAAATTCTTTCAAACTTCCAATGGATAAACAATCTTTTTATCTGTTTTTTTATAATTCTTAGGACTAAATGAATTTCATTTAGCATCAGTTACTTTAATATTCTCAAATTGGTTAGAGAATCTAATTTCAAAATCAAACTTCTCAGTTCTTATTGGCGTATAAAAAATAAACTTTCTTTCTACTCAATTAATACTAATTGGTGTTTTTAGCAACTGTACTCAACTATCTTCAAGCTCTTGTTTTCAAACTCATTCATCCTTTTCAGTTAATGATACACGATTAATAAATTCCTTAATATTACTTCAATCTGAATAGAAAGATGTTAACAAAGAATCTCTATACATCTTCAAGAACTTTCAATACTCATCTCAAACATAAAATTTAGCATTAATAAGTCCTCATAAAGCTCTTCTTAATCTTACCTTCATCTTAGGCGATTTTGTATTGAAGAAAAAACTAAGCATATCACTTCTTATAATATTTCTTCTCGCATAATCTCATAACTGAAGTTGATGAGCATACATATCAACAATTCTATTTCCTTCTTCGATTACAGACTTTGAGAACACCTCAAAATTATCATAATTTTTAATCTGATAATATCACAAATTAGTATTTTCACATCACATAAGATTAAATACTAAGCTTTGGTTATCATTAGATTTTGGCTGTAATTTACCACAAGAACTCGTAATTGGAGCAGCAGCAAAAGCTCAAACATAATCACCATATAATGCTGTTCACAAAATATGATTAGGCAAAATATAATTAGTAAAGAAATAGTTATTATCAGTAGTACTTGTTGGGAAAACAACTTTAATACGTCAATCCTCCTTCTCTACTTTCAAACTTTGATATGATGACAATGACTTTATATCCCAGACATTTTGACGAATAATTCTATCATACGTAAAGAATACATCATCAATTGACCATGGAGTTCCATCAGACCATTGTTTTCAGGTACCTTCAACAGATACATAATACGTTTGATAATCTTGAGTAATTATTTTACAATTAGTTCCCTCTAATCATTCCTCATTAAGAGTAGAATAATTAATACAAGAATCAAATAAAAAAGACTGATAAAAAACACTTTGTCAGTCATTTTTTAAATAAGGCAAATATGATATTTGATCGAAAATAGCTTCAACAAACGTTCATCCTTTTTTATTTACGACTTCTCAATTATCACTGAGAAATTGATAACATAAAGTTGATGTGATTATAACCCAAAAGCCACAAATCACAAAAAAAAGATAGCTCAAAATTCTCTTAGGAGAACTCGATTCATATGAACGATACCACATTATTTAACATAAGGATAAACCACAACAATGGCAACAAAAATAATAGCACAACAAAGTGATATAATCTTTAATTTTCATTCCATTGTCTTTTTGCTTCAATATTCATTACTTCAACCAGCAGAAGCTCAACCAATTCCCATTCCAATACCACCTCATTTAGGAGATTGAAGAAGAACACTTCCGACGAATATAATTCCAACAATAATCATCAAAACAATTAAAAATGTTCTCATTTTAAACAACATACAAAAAAATAAAGAGTTTTCATAACATGATATGTTTTAACGATTTACTATAAAAATTCAAGCAATCACAAATAGCTAAAAAATAACCGATGAAATGCCTTGAAAAAAAGATAATTGTCTTTATATATTATAACATATTTAATCACACAAAATAAAAAATGCTCTATCTTATACCAACACCTATTTGAAACACTGAAGACATCACAATCAGAGCATTAAACCTTCTGAAAGAATTATCAATTCTCATTTGTGAAGATACAAGAACAACAAAAAAGTTATTAAATATTCTTAATATAGAATATGAAAATAAACAATTTTTTTCATTAACAAGTTTCACAAATCAAGGGAAACTCAATCACTATTTAAACCTATTAAAAGAAAATGATGTTTGAATGCTTTCTGATGCATGAACACCATGATTATCAGACCCTTGAAAACAGCTAATTCAAATATGTAGTGAAAACGATCTTCCATATACAATCCTTCCATGAGCAAATGCACTCATTCCTTCAGTTGTTTGATCATGATTCGACACATCATCTTTTTGCTATATATGATTCCTTCCACAAAAAAAAGGAAGACAAACAGCATTAAAAGAATGTATCGAAAGGAATATGCCAACATTCTTTTATGAATCTGTTCATAGGATTGAAAAACTCGTAAAAGAATTAGATGAGCTCAACTATTCTTGAAAGATATCAATTACGAGAGAGATAAGTAAACTATTTGAGGAACATATCACATGTACATTTGAAGAACTAAAACAAAAAGTAGAAAAAAAAGAAATACAGATAAAAGGTGAATTTGTTATTGGATTATATCCAATAAAATAAAAATATGTCAAGTTTCTATTTGAATTAGCATCATAAATCAATATCTTAAAACAAATAAAAAACATAAGATGTTTTAAATATAGATATATGCAATGTATTCTCTTTATCAAAGTCCTATTCGAAAGACACTTCAAATAGATATCTATAGAAAACAATATGGTTTTGTTAATCTCTTCTGAAAAGATTATTTTTATCTAATTAAAGAAAAAAAAATCTGACCATTCAAGTTTAGAGAATTTCAAATTATGGGATTACAAATTCCAGAAGACAATTGGAATATGGTTAGGAAAGAGCTAAAGAAACTAAAAAAACAATTTTGAAAAAGTCGATGAAATATCTTTTTCCAACTATGAATAGTTAATGAAATAACAAGCTTTGATAACGCATGGGCTAGAGAACAAAACATTGTAGGTAAAGTAAGATGAATGAGGCTACGTGTAAGAGATCTTGTAAAAAAAGAAACAGGACTTAAAGTTTCTTTTAAAGAAAATATGCCACAAACAACAATTCTCATCAACCTAAAAAAAACCGACGAAGAGCTATTAAAAGAAATGAATAATGGATGTGCTGATAGAGTTAAAAAAGCAATAAAAAAATGAGTTAAAGTAAGAGAATGAAATCTTTACGACTATGATATTTTCTTTGATAAATGGCAAATCACTGCATGATGAAAAGGGTTTTCAACCATCACAAGATCTCAATATGATAAATTAATTAGAATACTCACAAAAACAAAAAGATGAAACATGTTCGTATCAGAACTAGACTGAGACATTATCGCATGAAGTATTTGTTTATTCCATGAAAAAACCATTGTATATCTTTACTGATTCACCGATAGAAAATATACAAATCTATGAGGACATCACTATTTAAAATACTGAATGTTTGAACGAGCAAGAGATCATTGATTTCAATTCTGTGACTTAATGTGATGAGCTCCAACAGGATTTCCAGATCATCCACTTGTTTGAGTAAGTAAATTCAAAGAATCATTATGAGGAATGAAATGTGAATATTATTGAAATTTCGATTTAGTCTTAAATCCCCTTCTCTATTATACATTCAAATTTATAACTTGGCTAAAGAAGAAAATAAAAAAAGGACATTAAAAATAATGAACATTTCAAAAAAAACATCTCCTTCAATAGGAGATGTTTTTTATATTTATTAACTAATATACTAATCTTTCTTTCCATTATATACTATGATAAGCATTTCTTCAATAAATGGAACATTGATTATCAAAGTCATTAATGCTGTTAAAATAATCATTGATCCGAATCACTTAAACATATTAATACCATAAGCAAAAAGCAATACTCAAATTAATAATGTTGAAATTTGACCATCTCTAATTGCTGACCAGCTTCTCTTCTTTGCTGACTTAATAGAAGCCAAATATGTTTTTCATTCCTTAACTTCTTCATTCATTCTTTCAAAGATTAGGATATTCGCATCAACAGCCATACCAATTGAAAGGATAATAGCAGCGATTCAACTTAATGAAAGAGCATAATCAATTAATTTCAAGAAAGCAGCAAGAACAACTATAAACATAATCATTGTTGCAGCTGTAACTACAGCCTTTCTTCGACCATAGATAAAGAAGATATAAAGAACAATAGCTATAATTCAAACAAGTGTTGCAATTAATGCTCATTGGAAAGCATAATCTCATAATGAAGGACTAACCTTTTCTTCTTGTAAAAGAATTAATGGAGCTGGCATATTTCAAGAATTCAATTCTTTTGCTGTTTCTTGAGCTCTTTCTTTATCAAATCCTCAAGAAATTTGAGCTCTACCATCACATATTTTAGTTTGAATTGTTGCAATTGTTGCAGGAACTCCTCAAATAAAGATTCACATACTTTTACCGATATTTTGAGAAGTAACTTCACAGAAGATATCTTTTCAAGCACCATTGAATTCGATTCCAACACTTGGCTCTCAGAATTCAGTAGTTTCAGGTCTAGCAAATGAGAAGTAAGCTCAGTTTAATGGACTTCCATCTTTTCATTGTGCTATTTTCCATAATAATCTATCTTGAACAAAGACTTCATCAATTACATAAGTTGTTTGATTCTTAAGTGTATCTTCAAATGCAGCAGTATCTTGAACATTTTCAATTTTTACAAGAGAATATATATTTTCTCATTCTTCTTTAACATCATCTGTATATACTACATAAGTTGATGTTGCAGCAGGATATACACTAACCTCCTTTAATGTTGGTTCAAATTCTCCAACATAAGATTCAATACGTTCTTCTGATAAATATCAATTTGCTAATTCAGTTCATGTTTGGACTTCCATTTCTGGATTAGCTTTTAATTCAGCTTGTACAGAAGCAACTAATGCATCAAAATCTGAATCTATTTGATCAACAGCTTCACCTGTTACTCAAAGTGCTGAATCTTTATCTAATTGAATAATTCTAACCTTATATCCTTTTTTATCAGCCTCAACTGAAGCAAGTCATAAGTTATACAATACAGTATTTCAATCTATTTTATATTCACCTTCTGCAATTCAATTAGTATCCTTAACCTCTTCAACTTTATATTCATATCATAATTGATCAGCTACAGAAACAATATCTGATGGAGAATAAGTTGATTTCTCTTCTGTATCTCTTGATGTAACACGGAATACTAAGAATCAATCAACATTTTCAGCTGACATACTACCATCTTCAGCTTGAGAAAGAGAAGTTGTATATGTTCATTCAACAAGATTAGAAACTTGATTAAGTGGAATAGAATTTAAAAGATCTAAATTGTCTTTATAAATTTCAGGAAGAGTTGATATTGTTCATGAAATTGTTTGAGCATAGATATTTTCTGATGCTTGATTTTCATAAAGTTCAACCATCTTATCAGGATTTAGAACAGCCTCTGCTCTAACTTTCTCTGCAATTTGCTTTCTTTGAGCAATAGTTTCAGGAGTTACATCGTCATCATTTGCCAATCTAAACTCCAATTCAACTGTTTTACCGATTATTTCCTTAGCCTGATCAAGATCAGCAACTCATCAAATTTCTACTACAACTTGAGTTTCATCAGCTAATCTTTGAATATAAGACTTATAATCACTTACTCACAATGAAGAAATTCTTGAATCGATATTTCTCAAAATAACTTCTTCAATACTCTTTTTTGCAGCAAGTAAATCTGAAGCTGAATAAATATCTTCATACTTGCTATAGTCAATCTTATAAACAAGTTTTGTTCATCAAGAGATATCTAATCATTTTCTAAAATAATTAATTCAATTAGATGTAAAAATCCAATCTCTCTTGAAAGTTTCCTTATTAAAAGATCTTCCAACAAATAAAACGAAGAAAAGACATAATACAAAAAAGCATGTCAATACGATTCTTCTCGTTGTCCAAAATCCTTTCATACTACATAAAAAATATCTAAAAAATAACGAAGAAAAATATATAGTTTTTGATTATGATTACAAGTGAATCTTGACAAAGAAAAAAGTATTTATCATAAATAATAATAGAAGTTTACGACTATTCAATTGAGAAAACCATTCCATCATGGTCTGTACCATCAATATGAATTTTCTTAAAATCTGAAACTTTCAAACTCTCACTCACGAAAGCATGATCAATATGACTCCACAATATTGGGAAATATCAAACATTATCTCTAAACCATTGTGGAAGATAAGCAAAATCAGTATGAATCTTTAGCATTTCAGCAAGATTCCATGAAAAATAAATTTTTTGAGATCTTGTGATATTATTAAATAATGGAAAAGACTGAGCAAACCTCTTATAAAAAATAGACCAAGGACTCACATTAAAATCTCCAAGCATCACAATCTTTGAATTTTTCTCTCTTGAACTTTCATGTTGCTGGTAAAAATCTTTCTTCACAGTAATAAACTGCTGATTTCTCTTTTGATAATCAAATGAAGAAACAGGAGAACTTGTATGAAGAAGGTAAAAATAATAAGGAATTCAATCTTTTTCTACCTTAAAATAACCATATTTCCACGAATCTTCCTGAGCAAAATCATTAATAAAATTTGTTACAGGGTATTTACTCATTACAACACTTCAACCATATATTTTAGACCAATTAGTCTTATCATAATAAGGATATTTCTCTGAAAAATATTCTTTTAATCAATTTTCATGAGCATCAGAATATTCAACAAACATCACAACATCAGGATTCTCTTTTTCAATAGATTCAATTATTCACGAAAAATTAAGATTATCTTTATAAATATTAGAATAAAATATTTTAAT
>Ga0310691_10003942_pt1 | contig 17144 bp, 10 predicted proteins | sample 176DNAGHGlowgp2_FD_203887 | JGI IMG/M metagenome (GOLD analysis project Ga0310691, IMG submission 203887) | Sheep rumen microbial communities from Palmerston North, Manawatu-Wanganui, New Zealand - 1766 DNA GHGlow gp2 (v2) (version 2) | ecosystem: Host-associated > Mammals > Digestive system >...
ATGGCCAAGACCCTGCTCTACGCCATCAACGGCGGTGTGGATGCCAAGACCCGCGAGCAGTGCGGTCCTAAGTTCCGCCCCATCACCAGCGAGTACCTCACCTGGGAGGAGCTGGAGCCCCGCTTCCGCGATATGCTCGACTGGCTGGCTGACATCTATGTGAACACACTGAACCTGATTCACTATATGCACGACAAGTACTTCTATGAGGCTGCCGAGATGGCACTCATCGATACCGACGTGCGCCGTACCTTCGCAACAGGTATTGCCGGTTTCTCTCATGTGGTCGACTCTATCTGCGCCGTGAAGTACGCTAAGGTGAAGATTATCCGCGACGAGACCGGCTTCAACGTAGACTATCAGGTGGAGGGTGACTTCCCCCGCTATGGTAACGATGATGACCGCGCCGACGAGGTGGCAGTATGGGTGCTGAAGACCTTCCTCGCTAAGATCAAGCGTCACCACACCTATCGTAACTCAGAGCCTACCTGCTCTATCCTCACCATCACCTCGAACGTGGTTTATGGTAAGTACACTGGCAACCTGCCCGACGGACGTCGTGCCGGCACTCCTCTGTCACCTGGTGCTAACCCCAGCTACGGTGCTGAGAAGAACGGTCTGTTGGCATCGCTGAACTCTGTGGCTAAGATTCCTTACGAGTATGCACTCGACGGTATCTCGAACACCCAGACCATCAGCCCCAACGCACTGGGTCACAACGACGAGGAGCGCGCCAACACGCTGGTTCGCGTGATGGACGGCTACTTCACCAAGGGTGCACACCACCTGAACGTGAACGTGTTTGGTGTTGACAAGTTGCGCGACGCTATGGAGCATCCTGAAAAGCCCGAGTACGCTAACTTCACCATCCGTGTGTCTGGCTATGCTGTGAAGTTCATCGACCTGACTCGTGAGCAGCAGGAAGACGTGATTGCACGTCAGTCTCACGAGAGTCTGTAATCTAGATTCTCTAGATGTTCTAGAATAACTAGAAAACTGTATGGCAATTAAAGGCTATATACACTCCACCGAATCCTTTGGCTCTGTTGACGGGCCTGGGATTCGGTTTCTCATTTTCATGCAGGGCTGCCACATGCGCTGCCGTTACTGTCATAACCCAGACACCTGGAAAGTAGCTTCAGCTGGAAGTGGTTCTGCAGGAAGTGGTTCTGCAGGAAGTGGTTCTGTAGGATGTGGCACCGCCACATCAGTAGAAGAGCTCCTCAACAAGGCAGAACGCTATCGCAGCTACTGGGGACCAGAGGGCGGCATCACCGTTTCTGGCGGTGAGGCACTGCTACAGATAGACTTCCTCATTGAACTGTTTGAGGAGGCCCATCGCAGAGGCATCAACACCTGTCTGGACACAGCCGCACAGCCCTTTACCCGCGAAGACCCGTTCTTCCCGAAGTTCGAGAGACTGATGAAGAGCACAGACTTGGTGCTGCTCGACATCAAGCATATCGACGCAGAGAAGCACCGCTGGCTGACAGGTCACAGCAATGAGCATATCATTGACTGCGCCCGCTATCTCTCAGAAATTGAGAAACCCGTATGGATTCGTCACGTGCTGGTGCCTGGCATCACCGATGACGAAGCACAGTTGAAGCAATTGCGCCAACTGCTGGATACACTGAAAAACATTAAGAAAGTGGAGGTGCTGCCCTATCACACACTGGGCACCTTCAAATGGAAACAACTGGGCATCCCCTACACATTGGAGGATGTGTCCACCCCAACCGCAGAACAGGTGAAGCGTGCACAGGAGATTCTTTCGCTATAAAGGCTTATCTCTTTAAAGGAATCTCCAGCACGAACCTGGCACCAAGCGTATAATCCGTATCGAGCCAAAGGTCACCTCCCAACAGACGAGCAAACTGTTTGGAGATAGACAAGCCCAGACCCAAGCCCTCAGAAAAGGTATTGAACTTGGAAAACTGGGTGAAGATTTGCTGACGATAGGATTCGGCAATGCCAGGACCCTTATCCTCAACACTGAACAAGACAGCATCACCATTGTCCTGCACCTTGAGCTTCACCCAGCCGTTGGTAGTGAACTTCTTGGCATTATAGAGCAGTTCGTTCAGTATCTTCATCAGATAATCCTTATGCGTCAGTACAGTCAGGCTGTCATCGACCAAGGTCTCAACCTGCAGGTCGGACATGTGAGGCAGACGTTCGTTGAAGATTTTCTCAGCCTCGGTGACAACACCTATACATGTGACGTCGTCGTCGAGCTCTATGGTCTTCCTACCATCGATAGCCGACGAGGCCATGAGCATATCCACGATACGGGTGATGGTAGAGGCATTATGCTGTAGGGTGTGGACAATCTCCACCATCTCTTCCTTAGGAATAATGGTGTAGTCATCGCGAAGCACCTGAACAAAGCCCATCATGATGTTGAGCGGCGTGCGGATCTGATGTAATACATCCTGCAGGAATGCTGTCTGACGCTTAGTAGCCTCCTCAGCTATCTTGTTGGCACGTGCCAGCTCAGTGTTATGAAGCTCGGCCTCAACATTCATATCTTCCAAGTGACGGATATGTTGCGACAACGACTGCTGCATAGCCAGGAAACTGTTCTGAAGACGTCCCACCACATCAGAGCGATTGCTATGGGGCAAAGAGAAATTGAAGTTTCCATCAGCAATCCAGCGCGTCTCACGCTCCAAATGTCCCAACGGTTTGATGAATATGGCTACAATCTTTCTGCAGAGCACAAACATAAGCACCAATCCCGCTGTGAGCAAGGGGAAGAGGACAAACGCCAGCCTATTATAACGTCTGAAGATGTCACTCTCCTTACATACCAAGGCGATGCTCCAGCCGGTTTGGACCATAGGCTGATAGAACACATAGCACACCTCACCATCAAGATCCACCTGCATATAGCCTTTCTTCTGAGACATCATCTCATGACCCATAGCAATAATATCGGGCTGGGTAAGTGGGTCGGCATCGTCGAAGATAGTCTTATGGACCAGTCGTGTGGAGTCAGGGTGTACAAAGATATGACCTTCCTGTCCCAACATGATACAGTAGGAGTTCTCGTAAGGCATATCCTGTGTGATAACCTTTGAGAGCCAGTTCAGAGAAATATCGGTGGTGATGACGCCTATGAAATCACCTTCATCCGTATAGATAGGGTCGCAATAGGAAGTAAGCATCTCGGGCGAGGAGAGATGACCTTCGTTATAGTCATCGTAAGGATCAACCCAGGCTGCACGGCCTGTATTGCGGACCGTCTTATACCATACATTATCATAATAACTATACTCCGTATCGCGTTCATTCAGAATTGTATTTGAAGAACGCAAGGAATAAACGGAGAAGAAATGGCCTTGCTGAGGGAAGATATCGGGTTCCATCGTGATGGAGCTGCCAGAAATATTGGGATTCAACGCAACAGCCCTCTGTGTATATGACAGAAGGGAATCGGCAGTCAGGTTGTCGAGCACCTGCCATTTCGTATTTCGCGATATGGTCTCAGCTTCCTTCAGATAGCCTGTCACACGTGCCACCGTATTCTCTAATTCACAATTGGCACGCTCGATAGCCTCCTGACGTACCATACGTCGCGACTCAAGGAAGAGGTCGCCAAGGGCATAGACGAAGACGCCCACAACGAAAGGTAGCAGGAAGAGGCAGATTTTGGTTGAGAGGGAGTAGTTTGTGGTATGGATAGGGTTACGTATTGTCATTTTCTTCAGAGATCCTGTTTACTGATATTTCTATGATTTTGTCGAGTAAAGTAGTTACTTTTTCTGTATTGTCCATCATGTCGCTGGTCAATTGGTTGACATCGACCTGATCCAGATGCTCATAGTTCTGGCGGATGACAGCTACCGTTGAGACAATCTGGTTAACAGGCACTACCATCTGGTCAGTCATATTATGGATAAAGGCTGTTTCCAAGCAATCAGCCTCATGGGCTTTCTTACGAGCATGGTTTAGGGCTTCCGTCTGCTCACTAAGCATGGCGGTGCGCTGACGGATTTTGGCAATATAGTTGACTAAAGAGTTCTGCATGGCCCTGAAGCTGCGCTGCAGTCCACCTATCTCATCATGACGGAGACTATCGGCAATGGGCTCATCGAAATTTCCCGCAGCAAGACGCTGGACGGAATGGTCCAGATAGCGAAGAGGCTTGAAGAGGATGTGGATGACGTGGAAGCAGTAGATGAGCAACAGCAGAACGCTGACCACCAGGATGACCAACATAAAGTTGAGCAAGCGGTTATAGGTAGCAAAGACCTCATCCTTCGGACTGACGATATTGACGCTCCAGCCTGTGTTCTTATAAGGACGGTAGAACACATAGCAATCCATGCCATAGATATTCACCGACATATAGCCGCTTTCACCACTCAACATGGCCTGAGCCAGTTTCTTGGAGTCTTCGTCAGTATAATCGTTCTGCAACTGATCGTAGATATTGCCGGAATAGAGACTTGTACTATCAGGATGTACGATGAAATCGCCATTTTTATTCATCAAAGCACAGAATGTGGAAGGGAACGGACGTGTTGCCTCAACAGCACGTGACAGCCATTCCAGCGAGATGGCGGAGACAAAGATACCTATGACACGGCCATCCTTTTTGATGGGGATACTATAACCCATGATAGGATAGCCACCCCTGAGCGGTTCTATGGTAGGATTGCTCCATTCCGTCTGACCCGTCGTCATGGGATGCGTGTACCACTCCTGCTCAATATAGGGCTTATCGCCAAAGTTGTCGGATACGGCTATAGAGTCCTTTGCTCTGTATGAACAGAACAATGTCTGCGAGCCTTCGCCTTGCCACAGCTCTGGATCAATAGCCACAGCGCAACCCACGACAGAGGGATTCTCGTTGAGCATCCTTTGTGTGAGTCCCTGCAGAGCACGAGCATCGTCCTGATGGTGCTCTACATACCAATGGAAATTCCTGGCTGCTATCTCTACCTCGCGTAACCTGTTGTCTATATTTTGCACCATGCCGTCGAGTGCTGCTTCCGACTTGGCCAATGCCTCCGACTTCACAGCTTTCCTTGCATAGACAAACATCACAAAAAGGGCAGTCACCAACATGACTGCCACAAATGCAACCAACCAGAAGCTCATCTTTGTAGAGAGCGACTGACGGATTATGGATGAGTTTTCTTTCATTTGCGGATGCAAAGGTAATGATTTAATCTGACATTACAAAGGATTTTCCGCAAAATTGTTGTCTTTGTTACACTTTCTTCTACTCTCTTCCTGGCAAGGGCATCGGTTCAGGTATAATGGGCTCACCCATCTCTGATTTCTCTGCGTTGCTGTCGTCGAGCTTGAAAAGCATAAACAGTGGACTCTCGCTAGTGCAGGGATTCCATCCTAATGCGTTCTCACCCTCGCCATTGGGGTCACTATACTTGGCAAAGTTTGTCCAAGCAGTCAGCATCTTCTCAGAGAGGTCCCAGTCGCCCTGTGTCCAAGGACGCCAGCAGTGCTGCAGCGACTTGAATACAAACCAAAGGTCAGACGAATGGAAGGCACCTTTCAGACGGTTGGTCACCTCAGGGTGCTTACCGTCATCAGGTAACGGACGGGCAAACTCATAGGCCCAAGCTTTGTTTCCCTGCTCCTGACGTACCTTACAGAACTCGGCAATGCCTGGAGACATATTACCCATATCGTTGAGGGTGTAACCAATCATATAGGGCACATCGGCGATAGAACCCTCACGAGTAGCCTCATCGAAGCTCTTCTTAGACACATAGCCGTCGACGATAGGACGCTGCATGAGGAACACATCGCTCTTGTTCACCATATTATATAATTGAGGAATGGAGTAGAGCAACTCGGTAGAGGCGTGGCGTAACTGCTCCAAGTTGGTCAGTCCAGCCCAGTCCATCACCATCTTGGTCTCTGCCTCAGACTCCTGTAAGGTAGGATTATAAGTGAAGAACTTATTCATCGGTGTGGCAGGTTTGGCTTCCTCACCCTCCTTAGCAGGCACGTTGATGCCGCCACCACTCATAATCACGGCCTTATGGAACAATCCACGAGCCAATGGCGATTCGCACAGGGTACGCACGCTGCCAGCACCAGCACTCTGGCCAAAGATGGTCACGTTGTTGGGGTCGCCACCAAACTGCGTGATATTCTCATTGATCCATTTCAGCGCCTGGATCTGGTCGAGGATGCCATAGTTACCACTGACATGGTTTGGACTCTCTTCCGATAACTCCGGATAGGTCATGAAGCCAAAGATGCCCAGACGGTAGTTAATAGACACTAGCACCACATCCTTAGAGGCCCATTCCTGGCCGTCGAACTCAGGCTCAGAGCCCCAACCTTCACGATAACCGCCACCATGTATCCATAGTGCTACAGGCAACTTCTTATTCAACTGTCCAGCAGCTTTCGTCCACACATTCAGATAGAGACAGTCCTCACTATAGGGTGCCTCGTCGCCATAGCCCCACTCTGTGGTATAGCCACCAGGATAATGCACAGACTGATATCCCGGATGTCCGAACTTATCGCAGAGACGTACGCTGTCCCAAGCCACCACAGGCTGTGGTTCTTTCCAGCGCAGGTCACCAATAGGCGGTGCGGCGTAAGGAATGCCTTTATAGACAAACACGCCAGGATTCTCGGCAGCAACACCTTGAATCTGACCACCTTCTACTTTGAGTACAGGGCATGCAGGCTCCTCATTAGAAGTGCATCCCACCATTGCCATCAACGGCAACAATAATACAAATAATTTTTTCATCATGAAATGGTTAATGGTAATTATTATTTATTAGGGAAAATTACACGATAGTTTCCACTTAAGTGCATATAGGCGAAGAGTCTGAGCAGACCATCGTAGTATGCATCGAAATAGCCATCCTCAAAGGGTTTGTTCTCGGCTTTCCAGAAAGCATCGACAAACTCCTTGCTCTTATCGTGAGAGCACATCACAGAGGCGGCAGCGGTGGTAGCCACCAAACCAACGCTATGGCGCAGCTTGCGGAAACCGCCAGCCTGCAGAATCTCGTTCTCCTCAGGCAGCGTGCCGTCAACACGATACTGGTCAACGAAAGTGTTCACACCCTGCGAATAGAAGAAGTTCTGGATGCGCTCACCATACTGACGCTGCCACTCACCATCGGCACAGCTCCATTCATAGTCCAAAGCGATGTTCATAGGCACGCGCCATGAGTCGTAACGGAAGTTGTTGCTGCTGTTTCTGCGGCCACCCCACCCTTCCATCAGTGTGCCATCGTAGTTGCACATGTCAGGATTCAGACCCGTCTCAGGGTTGGTGCACTTATGCAGGAACTCACGACTCTTGGCTGCACATTCGTTCCAATAGTCAGAACGTCCGTCGTCAGCCCACTTAGCCCAAACCTCATAGAAGGCAGGGATATGGTATGAGGGGTCGGTATAGCGCTGTCCAAAGCCGTCAGGGGTAAAGGTGATAAGCTTCGTCTCAGGGTCAACGAGGAACATTTTCTGAGGTCCCTGTTGCTGCTGAGGACGCTGACCGCCACCAAAACCTCCGAAGCCACCAAAACCAGGTCTTGCCTCTGGAGTATATTCTTTTGGCATCGTACAGTTCAGGATATGCTGTGCCTCTGCCTTGTAGTTGATGCCTGTATCGTCACCCCAACGGTTAGATGCGAAAATCAGGGCCGTAATGTAATACAGCTCACCATCGGAAGCTGCACCTGCCGAGTTCTGCGTGCCATCGGTCTTACAGCTCCAGGCAAAGTAGCCCTTGCGACTGCCATCCTGATGCTGCATATATTTCTTGCCCCAACGCCATAGACGGTCGAAGATATCCTTCTTATCCAACTGAACGGCAATCATCATGCCATAGCTCATACCTTCTGTACGCACGTCATGATTCTTAATATCGGAGATATAACCCATTGAGTCACCTACCTCAAAATAGACCTTATTGGGTCCATAGAACACTTCTGCAAATATCTGCTGCAGACGGATATTCACCGTTCTGGCATCATAGCCCATCTCTACGAACACATTTCTGTATTCATTGGTTTCAAAGGCTCCCTTGCGCCAAGGGTTCAGTGCCACTACACTCATGCTGGTCGTCAGCATCAAGATACAAATAAGAACTTTTTTATTCATGATATGATATTGTTTAATTTAGTTATTTTGGTTGCAAAGATATGAAAAAAGCACCATAAGCCTATGTGTCATTCGTTTCGTTCTGTTTGTTTTTTGTTGCACCAAACAATAGAATTCGCCGGCTTAAGTCATAATACTCTTTGACCTAAGCCGGCGACCATAAAAACAGGTTAGTCTCTGGTTGAATGATTTATTGGAAAAGCCTCTGTGCCATCTGATAAAGGCTACGACGCCAGGTCAGGAACTCATGGGCAGTGCCATCACTGACATAACCCTGAGCGTTAAAGCCTGCAGCCTTCAATGCATCAACACTTGTTTTAATTCCATCTGGGTTCTCTTTCGAACCACAGCTCTCAAAGATGTATTTCACTTTGATGTCCTTGATATCTTCGGGAGCATAGGTGCCACCGCTAAGCAAACCCCAAGAGCCGAACATCTCAGGACGGCGCAAGGTGATTGTCTTGGTCTCCATACCACCCATGCTAAGACCTGCCATAGCACGACTGTCTCTCTTGGCGATGGTGCGGAAGTTAGCATCGACATAAGGTACGAGCTCATCACAGAGCACCTTCTCAAAGTCCTGAGCGGTGAAGCTACCGAGACCACCGAACTGAATGTTGTTGGTCATACCATAGGTGCACACGATGATGAAGGGCTTGATCTTACCCTCGGCAATCAGGTTATCCATGATAAGGTTGGCGTGACCCTGATTCATCCAAGCGGTCTCGTCCTCACCCCAGCCATGCTGCAGATAAAGCACGGGATACTTGGTCTTAGAATCCTTATCATAGGTCGGCGGGGTATAAACGAATGCACGACGGCACTGCTTAGTGCTCTCACTCCAGAACAGAATCTGCTGCACTTTTCCGTGAGGCACATTCTTCATAGCGTAGAAGTCCTTATCCTTAGCAGGAATCTCGATACCACTCTCCCAACGGGTAGAACCATAGTAGTTGTTGGTGCCAGGGTCGTTGAGAGTACCACCGTCAACGGTGAGGTGATAGTAGTGGAAACCTTCGTCCATAGGACCGGCTGTGGTGCCTACCCATGAACCGTCATAGGACTTCTGCAGCTTGGTGCCACCCTGACCGCCCAGACCAAGGCTGACGCTAACGGCCTGTGCATCGGGAGCCTCAACACGGAAGCGGGCATAGCCCTGAGAATTCACCTGAGGATACTGCTGACCAGGCTGGTTCAGCTCAGAAGGCACAAAGTCCTCCTTGATGCCAGGCTGCTCGGGGAATGCACGGCTGGCGTCAAACTGAGGACGCTGCTGTCCGAAGCCACCAGGGCCTCCCTGACCACGACGACGCTGTCCCTGACCAGGACCACCCTGTCCGAAGCCACCCTGACGCTGGCCACCCTGACCAAACTGTCCCTGAGGACGGGGCTGACGAGCAGGTTTCTTAGGCATATCCCACTTAGGATCCTTCATATCCTTGATATACTCATAAGCCAGTTTAGGCTGATAGTTCTCGTCCCAAGGCAGAGGATAATTGCGTGCGCCCAACCAAGAGTCGCGGTCGCCCAGATTCCAGAAGGTTACACAATCAATGACATCCTTATGCTTGCGGAACACGCGGAAGCAACGGGCATACTGATCGGCCAGGTGCTGCTTCACAGAGTCAGTTACGGTAGCACCTTCGCGGCTGAACTGCAGGCCACCACCCATCTCTTCGTTAACACGGATATCGAACTCGGTGATATGAATATGTTTCACGATGGTCTTGAACAGCGTGATAGCAGAGTCAAGGCGAGCCTCAGAAGGATAATAGATATTGTAGTGAGCCTGCATACCGATACCATCGATGGGCACGCCCTTATCCTTCATCTTCTTTACCATATTATATATACGGTCGCGCTTGTGAGGATCAACAGTGCTGTAGTCGTTATAGAATAACAGAGCGTTGGGGTCGGCTTCTCGAGCAAACTGGAAAGCTTTCTCAATAAACTCGTCACCACAGAGTCTATACATAGCGCTCTGGCGGTAGGGGTCGGTGGCATTAACATTGTCTTCCATGGCCTCATTCACCACGTCCCAGCAGTAGACGACATCCTTATATCGCGAAACGACGGCGTGGATGTGCTTTCTCATGCGCTCGTAAAAAACTTCCTTCGTGGGGTTGTCGCCGAGCATCCAGCGGCCAATCTGCGAGTGCCACATCAGACAGTGGCCACGCAACTTGATGCCGTTCTGACGGGCAAAGTTGGCAATGCGGTCAGCATTCTCCCAATTGAACTGGCCTTCCTGCGGCTCAGTGGGCTCGGGTTTCATGTCGTTTTCAGCAGTCATACTGTTGAATTCTTTCTTTACGAGAGCTGCCTGTTCGGCATTTGTCACGTTGCGCTGATTAACAGCGACACCAATCATGAAGTAGTCTTTATAGACATCCTTCAATCCTTGTGCCCATACGGAGGTGCTGCTCATGGCCAGCAACACAACGATGGCAGACTTGAAAACTTTCTTCATTTTTTGCTAAATTTGGGGTTTAGTTATCTAATATCGGGCGCAAAATTACAACTTTTCTACTCAACAAGCATTTATGTATGTGTCTCATTCTTTCAAAAATGTTTCATCATTGACAAAAAGAAGGGAAATGTCCAAAAAATTAGCGACATTACAGGAAAAAGTGGACACACATCAGATAAATCCGAAACTCTTTGAAACATAAAGAAACATGCTCTTTACATAAAAATATGTATTTTTGCACATTCATGAACCCCAAAACTATAAACTTTCAACAAAAAAAGAGGTTTTAAAAACAATGAAAAAGTCAACCAACAAGCTCAACAACGTCCTCAGTACGATGCTGGTACCCACAGGTGCTGCTCTGCTGTTGGCTGGTTGCTCTGACAGCAACGAGAGCAGTGAGAACAAAAACAACATTCAGCCCAAGCCCAACGGCGACGGCAAGTACAACATCGTGTTTATCACCTGCGACCAGGAGGCTTACATGGAGCAGTATCCTGCAGGCAGCGACTATGCTGCCCGTGAGCGTCTGCGCCAGATGGGCACCTCGTTCGAGAAGCACTATGCCTGTGCCAACGTCTCCACGTCGAGCCGTTCTGTTATCTACACAGGTCGTCACATCACTGAGACCTGCATGCTCGACAACACCAACTACGCTTTCCAGCCCAACATGTCGACAGACCTCACAACGGTGGGCGACATGCTTCGCAAGGCAGGCTACTATACTGCCTTCAAGGGCAAGTGGCACATGTCTGAGGGCGACACCTCGCTCGAGGAGTACGGCTTCAGCGACTGGACAGAAGGCGACATGTATGGCGCAGTGTACGAGGGTTTCAAGGAAGACGTTACCATCTGCGACAACAGTATCGCCTGGCTCAAGAACAAGGGTAAGGAGCTGAACGACAGCGGACAGTCGTTCTTTCTGGCCATCAACTTCCTGAATCCCCATGACATTATGTACTACAACGAGGACGGCATCGGTGGACTGGCCGGCGAGGGTGTGCCTGCTCCTGATGCCCCCGTCTATAAGAAGAGTTACGACGTGCCTGTGCCCAGTTCTTGGAACGAGCCGTTCGACAAGGAGGGCCGTGTGGCTGCCCATGGCGAATATGCCGGCAACTGGGAACGCATGGTTGGTCCCTCACCCAAAAACGAGGCTGGCTGGAAGTTATTCCGAGACTATTACTTCAACACCATCCAGGACGAGGATAACTACATGCAGAAGCTGCTCAACTACCTCGACGAGGCTGGTCTGCTGAACAACACCATCATCATCTACACCAGTGATCATGGTGAGATGCAGGGTGAGCACGGTCTGAAGGGCAAGGGCGGATTTATCTACGAGAACAACATCCACGTGCCTCTGATTGTTTATCATCCTGAGATTCAGGGCGGTCGCCACTGCAGAAACATCACATCGCATCTGGACCTCGCTCCCACCTTCGTTGATTACGCCACGAACGGCAATGCCGCTCAGTTTGCAGAGATTACCAACGGCTTGCATGGCCACTCATTGGTTCCTGCCGTGAAGGATCCTTCTGTTGACGTTCGCAATGGTGAAGGTGCGTTGTTCTGCTACGACATGCTTTCAATGATTGACAGCGAATTCATCATCGACAGAACCCTCACCCCAGCCTATCGTCTCGACATCACCAAGCGTGGCTTTGTACGTGGTATCATCACCAACGAATATAAGTTTGCCCGTTATTTCGCACCTGTCAACTTCAACACACCTACCGATTTCGAGGCTCTCTATGCCAACAATGACGTGGAGATGTTCACCTATGGCAGCGACGAGATGAGCAACCAGGCTTGGCCCAAGGGCAACAATCAGGCTACGGTAGAGAAGATGAACCAGAAGCTGAACACCCTGATTAGCCATGAGATTGGTGTGGACGATGGTCATGAGACGCTGACTTATTCTAAATATGGTGTAAGACCATTTGCTAAACCTACCAATAATGCCCAGCAGTGACGATCTCCGCCATTATGCCATTGAGGTGAAGCCCATAGGCGCAGCCTGTAACCTGCGCTGTGAGTACTGCTATTACCTGGGGAAGAAGGACGCACCTTCTTCCCCAGCCTTAATGACCGATGAGGTGCTGGAGAACTATATCCGTCAGGTCATCGACATTCACGGACGCTATGCCGAAATAGAGTTCGCCTGGCATGGGGGCGAGCCTACCATGTGTGGCATTCCCTTCTTCGAGAAAGCCATGCAACTGCAGCAGAAATACGGTGGCGGGCGTCGTATCCTCAACACGCTGCAGACCAACGGCACGCTGCTCACTGACGACTGGTGCCGCTTTTTCCACGACCATCAGTTCCGCATCGGCCTGAGCATCGACGGTCCTAAGCACCTGCACAACATCTACAGGAAGGACGCACACGGCAAGGGCACCTTTGCCCGTACCATGCAAGGGCTGGAACTGCTACAGAAACACCAAGTGGCCTTTAACACGCTGACCACCGTGAATGCCGCCAATGCCTCACATGCCCTCGAAGTCTATGACTTCCTGCGCCAGTTCTCCGACTATATGCAGTTCCTGCCTGTGGTTGAGAGCCGGCCGGCCGGCGATGCAGGCAACGTGGGACTGCCTCCTGGTCTTTACACCAAGGAGCAGGCGGGCCAGCTGGCACCGTTCAGCGTGCCTGCCGAGGCCTACGGCAAGTTCCTGTGTACCGTGCTCGACCGCTGGCTGTCGAAGGATGTGGGCCGTAAGTTCGTGCAGGTCATCGAGGCCGCCATCGGCAACCTGACTCACCGTCCTGCCGGCCTCTGCGTGCACGAGACTGTCTGTGGTCACTGTGGTGTCATCGAGAAGAATGGCGACCTGTATCGCTGCGACCGCTATGTGTTCCCAGAATATCGCGTGGGCAACATCATGAAGGGCAGTCTGCACGACATGATGCAGACCAACCGTCAGTTTGGCGAGTACAAGCTCGACAGCCTGCCCAGTGCCTGTCTGCATTGCGATGTGGTGGAGATGTGCTTCGGCGGCTGTCCCAAGGACAGACTCATCGAGCGCCTCACATTCAATGGTGTGGAACGTCGCAACTACCTCTGCGCAGGCTATAAGATGTTTTTCCGCTACGTGAAGCAGAGGTATCCCAAAATCATTGAAAAGGCGACGAAATATTTTTTCTGATTTGTCGTAAAAATGAGAAATTCGCAGGTTTTCATCACGAAGACCTACGAATTTCTCCCCAATAAACATTAGTTCTTTTATCTGATGAATAACAGCTCACGATATTTCGGCAGCGGCCAAAGGGCATCGTCGACAATGAGTTCGAGCTTGTCAATCTCATAGCGGATGCTGTCGAGCTTAGGTTCTACGCTGTCGTGATAGGCGATAGCCTTCTTATGCTCATCGTCAATCTTATTGGCCTTCTTACGAGCCTCGACCAGTTCCTCAACACCCTTCTCAATGGCGCTGGTGCGCTCAGCAATCTCCTCGATAATCTTCTTGTTACGTGCAGAGAGCTTATCTGCGGTGTCGACAGGGAAGATGACGGCCATGTTGCCAACATTCTTCAGCAGCTCGCTCTGGTAGTGCGTAGCCACAGGGATGATATGGTTCATCGACAGGTCACCCAGCACACGGGCCTCGATCTGAATCTTCTTAGTGTAGGTCTCCCATTTCACCTCGTTACGAGCCTCCAGTTCCTTCTTGGTCATGACACCCAGACTCTCGAACATAGCGATGCTCTCCTTGTCCAAATAGCGCTCGAAGATCTTCGGACAGCTCTTCTCCACGTCCAAACCACGCTTCTCGGCTTCAACCACCCACTCGTCAGAATAGCCGTTGCCATCGAAACGGATGGGCTTACAGGTCTTGATATCCTCGCGCAGCACATCGATGATGGCGTGGAAGGTGGCGCTGTGCTCTGTGCCAGCAAGCTTCTTCTCGAACTCAGGAATGCGAGCGTCAACACGCTTCTTGAAGTTAACCAGAGCCTCGGCAACGGCACTGTTCAGGGCAATCATAGCCGATGCGCAGTTAGCCTCAGAACCTACAGCACGGAACTCAAAGCGGTTACCTGTGAATGCGAATGGTGATGTACGGTTACGGTCGGTATTGTCGATAAGCAGTTCGGGAATCTCTGGGATATCCATCTTGAGTCCCTGCTTGCCAGCCATAGCCAGGAAGTCCTTATCGGCAGTCTCGATGTGGTCGAGCAGCTCAGAAACCTGCTTGCCCAGGAATGAAGATACGATTGCTGGAGGTGCCTCGTTGGCGCCCAGACGGTGAGCGTTGGTAGCACTCATGATAGAGGCCTTGAGCAGTCCGTTGTGCTTGTAAACGCCCATCAGGGTCTCTACAATGAAAGTAGCGAAGCGCAGGTTCTGCTCAGGGGTCTTGCCAGGAGCATGCAGCAACACGCCGTTGTCTGTTGAAAGACTCCAGTTGTTGTGCTTACCACTACCATTGATGCCTGCGAAGGGCTTTTCGTGCAGCAGCACGCGGAAACCGTGCTTGCGAGCCACCTTCTTCATCAGACTCATCAGCATCATGTTATGGTCAACGGCAAGGTTGGTCTCTTCGAAGATAGGAGCCAGCTCGAACTGGTTGGGAGCCACCTCGTTGTGACGGGTCTTGCAAGGTACACCCAACTCCAGGGCCTGAATCTCGAGGTCGCGCATAAAGGCAGCCACACGCTCAGGGATAGCACCGAAATAGTGGTCGTCCATCTGCTGGTTCTTGGCAGAGTCGTGACCCATCAAGGTGCGACCCGTCAACAGCAGGTCAGGACGTGCTGCATACAGTCCCTCGTCCACAAGGAAGTACTCCTGTTCCCAGCCAAGATTGCTCTGCACCTTCTTCACTGAGGGGTCGAAATAATGGCAAACATCCGTAGCAGCCACGTTTACAGCATGCAGGGCACGCAGCAACGGTGCTTTATAGTCAAGTGCCTCACCACTATAAGATATAAATACGGTGGGGATACACAGCGTGTCGTCGATGATGAAGACAGGAGAGGTGGGATCCCAGGCTGAATAGCCGCGAGCCTCAAAGGTTGAGCGGATACCGCCAGAAGGGAAGCTTGAAGCATCAGGCTCCTGCTGTACGAGCAACTTACCAGTAAACTCCTCGACCATACCGCCCTTACCGTCATGCTCAATGAAAGAGTCGTGCTTCTCGGCAGTACCCTCGGTTAGAGGCTGGAACCAGTGCGTATAGTGGGTCACGCCATTCTCTACAGCCCACTGCTTCATACCAGCGGCTACTGCATCGGCTACTGCTCTGTCCAGACGTGCGCCATTGTCGATGACATCGACCATCTTCTCATACACGTCCTTGGGCAGGTACTTGTACATCTTCTCACGATTGAAGACCTTCTTACCAAAATACTCGTAAGGTCTCTCACTGGGTGCTTTTACGTCGAGCGGCTTCTTCTTGAATGCCTCGCCGACAACCTGAAATCTTAATGCTTCCATCTTTTTACTTTTTGGTTACACTTTGTTTGTTTTCGGGTGCAAAGTTAATGCATATTGTTAACCTATGCCTTGATATTGTAGCAGAAAAAATCTTCTTTCTTTCAAAAAGTAACAAATCGTAAGAAAACTATTATCTTTTTGTGACAATCTGAAACTTTAATACTCATACATTTATTATTCATTTCTGTTGCAATGGCACAAAAACAGGCCTCTGATAAAATTATTTCAAAAAATAGCATACAGGTTTCAAAAATATTTTGTACTTTTGCCAACGAATTAACGAAGGTTCGCTTAGCCGCGATTAATTGGGAATGTGAGTGAGAATCTCCAACTGTCCCGCAGCAGTGAACTCCATTATGGCTCCTAAGCACATACGCCATTAAGCTTCGCTTGATAGCGTTCATGCCATTGGACATTTGTCTGAGAAGGCGCTTGGGAGTGGAGGAAAGTCTGAAGACCAGCCTTCGTCGGAAATATGCCGAAGACTCTCGATGTAAGGGTTTGAGGCGCAAGCAATTTTTGTGGATATGAAACATGAGTCAATCGTCGTCGTGTACGACAGTTGTCAGGCTATTGCAGAAGAAATAGCCGACAGGTTGGGTGCTGAAATTGTCAGCGTCCAGAGTGTGAATGCCCGTCACGTAGAGAACAGCCAGAGCTTCGTCCTCGCCCTCGAGTTTCAGGCCGATGGGCAGCTTACGCCCCATTGGCAGTATGCTTGTCAAACGTTCAAAGGCACTAGTCTCAGCGGAAAGCACGTCGCCATGTTTGTGGCCTTGGGCAACAGCATAGACCACGCAGCTGCCGCAGAATCGGTTCGCAAAGCCCTCAAAGCCTGCGGAGCGCATGTCGTGGGCCAGCCCGCCTTCGTCAGTTCGCCCCAGTGGAACACCGATAACTGGGCATGCATCGTCTCGCCTAATCTGTAACCCATCTCATCCCCACACCATTATGATATATATAGTAATAGTAGCTTTCGAGTTCATCGTTACCATCTTCGGCGTTGTCCTGATTATCAAATACAACGAGCACAGATCGTAAACATCTGACTCCAATTCGCACATCGTTTTTGCGGACATTTGTAATGTTTGCAATGCTTTGGACAGGCCTGAATAGGCCACA
>Ga0310691_10003943_pt1 | contig 17138 bp, 15 predicted proteins | sample 176DNAGHGlowgp2_FD_203887 | JGI IMG/M metagenome (GOLD analysis project Ga0310691, IMG submission 203887) | Sheep rumen microbial communities from Palmerston North, Manawatu-Wanganui, New Zealand - 1766 DNA GHGlow gp2 (v2) (version 2) | ecosystem: Host-associated > Mammals > Digestive system >...
GGCGGTGAAGCCGCTGAGGAAGTAGTACTTCGTCTGCTCGGGAGTAAGGATGCTCACGGGAGGCAGCACGCCGAAGGCATCGGCCGAGAGGAAGATGACGTTCTTAGCCTCAGGACCGGCGCTCTTGCCGTTAACCTTCTGGGCAATCTTCTCGATGTGGTTGATGGGGTAGCTCACGCGGGTGTTCTCGGTCACGCTCTTGTCGGCGAAGTCAATCTTGCCCTCGGCGTCAACGGTAACGTTCTCCAGCAGGGCGTCGCGGCGGATAGCGTTGTAGATATCGGGCTCGCTCTCCTTGTCGAGGTTGATGACCTTGGCATAGCAGCCGCCCTCAAGGTTGAACACGCCCTCGTCGTCCCATCCGTGCTCGTCGTCACCGATGAGCAGGCGCTTCGGGTCGGTAGAAAGGGTGGTCTTACCCGTGCCGGAGAGGCCGAAGAAGATAGCGGTGTTCTTACCCTCCATGTCGGTGTTGGCCGAGCAGTGCATCGAAGCGATGCCCTGCAGGGGCAGGTAGTAGTTCTGCATAGAGAACATACCCTTCTTCATCTCACCGCCGTACCAGGTGTTGATGATGCACTGCTCGCGGCTCGTGGTGTTGAAGGCCACGCAGGTCTCAGAGTTCAGGCCCAGCTCCTTGTAGTTCTCTACCTTGGCCTTCGAGGCGTTGTAGATCACGAAGTTAGGCTCAAACTTCTCCAGCTCTTCAGCGGTGGGCTGGATGAACATGTTCTTCACGAAGTGAGCCTGCCAGGCCACCTCTACGATGAAGCGCACGGCCAGGCGGGTAGCCTCGTTGGCGCCGCAGAAAGCGTCGACCACGTAAAGCTCCTTGTTGCAGAGTTCCTTGATGGCAATCTCTTTCACCTGCTTCCAAACCTCCTCGCTCATGGGGTGGTTGTCGTTCTTATATTCCTCGGTGGTCCACCATACCTTGTCGTGGCTCTGTGCATCGTCTACGATGTACTTATCCTTAGGCGAACGGCCGGTATAGATACCAGTCATCACGTTAACGGCGTTGAGCTCAGTGTTCACGCCCTTGTCATAGCCGGTGAGGCCGGCCTTGGTCTCCTCTTCAAAGAGGTACTCATACGACGGATTGTGGGCAATCACGGTGCTACCGGTGATGCCATACTGTGTCAAATCTAACTTTGCCATAATTACTTATAGATATTATAAATTGAAAATGTTCTCTTACCTTAAATCGGGCGCAAAGGTACGAAATAATTATGAATTACCGATGGCGAATTCACAATTATTAGCTTTCGCGCGCGTAATTTTACGTTAAAGTAATATAAAGCTGTTGCCACGCCGACGTTTTTGCCATACCGACTTGACAATCATTTGCTTGGTGGGGGGCGTCTGTCTGCAGACGTAACCGCTACCGCCGGTTTTGCAGCTGTGAGGTCAGTCGAATCCAAGCTCTACGCGGGCCTCCTCGCTCATCATCGACTGGTCCCAGGCTGGCTCAAAGACGAGGTTGACGTTGGCCGACTTGATGCCCTCGACGCCCTCAACCTTGGTGCGCACGTCTTCCAGAATGAAGTCGGCGGCAGGGCAGTTGGGCGCAGTAAACGTCATATCCAGTTCTACGGTGGCGTCGTCGGCGACGTCAATCTTGTAAATCATTCCCAGGTCATAGATGTTGACGGGAATCTCAGGGTCGTAGACGGTCTTCAGCACGTCTACAATCCGTTCTTCAATCTTGGTCTTTTCTTGTTGGGTCATTTGTTCGTTTAACTCCTTCTAACTTCTTCTAACTCCTTCTAACTTCTTCTAACTCCTTCTAACTCCTTCAAACTTCTTCTAACTCCTTATAACTCCCTTTACCTCCTTCTAACTCCTTCGTTATATTTTTCCCTGCTCATGGTAGGAGTAGTAGTTTCCGTCGGTAATGATGACGTGGTCCATGAAGTGAATACGCATCACCTGGCAGGCCTGCTGTATGCTGTGCGTGAGGTTGTCGTCGGCACGGCTGGGCTTGAGGCTTCCCGAGGGATGGTTATGGCATACGGCCATAATCGTGGCACCGGCCAGCAGCGCCTCTTTCATCACGATACGTATGTCGACGGCCACCTCCGTAATGCCGCCGTGCGAGATGCGTAACTTCTTGATCAGCCGGAAGTTCTGGTTCATTAGCAGCAACCAGAATTCCTCCACGTCGAGGTCTTGCATCACGGGGTGCATGTGGTTGTAGATACGGGTGGCGGTGCCTAAGTCGGGACGCTCCTCGGGCTTTTCCATCTGTCGCCGCTTGCCCAGCTCGCAGGCAGCAAGTATGGTGATGGCCTTCGCCGGTCCTACGCCGTTATACTGGCACAGTTCGCGGATGGTCATCTTGCCCAGGGTGTTGAGGTTGTTGCGGCAGTCGTTGAGAATGCGTTTCATCAGGCTCACGGCATCCTCCTTGGGTGAACCGCTGCCTACCAGTATGGCCAGTAGCTCGGCGTCGCTAAGAGCTTGAGCGCCAAGACGCTCCAGCTTCTCGCGCGGGCGGTCTTCCTCGGCCCACTGGTTGATGTTCAGCTTCTCCATGACAGCCTCTTACTTATAAAAGTTTTTCTCAAAAGCCGTAAATTCGTCTTGCCCGCGCACACAGCGCTTCCACCATGACTCGATGAACCCCAGCCCGTAGCCCATGAGCTGGGTGAAGGCGGCGGGTACGGAGAGCAGCCCTACGTAGAGACTGCGGTTCTTGATACTGCTGTCAATAAAGATGATTAAAGCATAGAGTGCCAGGGGGAGCATCGACAGCTGACAGATGGCGGCACCCAGCGCCTTGTTGTCGGTACTGCCGCTAAAACTGCTGACCATCAGTCCGATGACGAAACAAATCGTGAGCAAAATGACGCCGACGGTAAAGACCGTTGGCAGCAGGTGCACGAGCTTCAGCGTGCCGGGGTGGCGCTTCTCTAAGTTGATACGTGCAATGCCACTGTTGTAGACCTGCCGGAAGAACTTGCGGAAGTCTGTTCTCCGCTTGTGCCACACCCAGGCCTCGGGCAGCAGGTATGTTGCATAGCCCGCCTCCACGATGCGGTACGAGAAGTCGATGTCTTCGCCGAATCGCATCTTTGAAAAGCCGCCAAGCTGTTGGTACACCTCGCGGCGGATGCCCATGTTGTAGGAACGCGGATAAAACTTGTCGAGCTTGGCTTTGCCGCCGCGGATACCGCCGGTGGTGAAGAAGCTCGTCATAGAGTAGCTGATGGCTTTCTGCACGGGTGTGAAGTCGGGATGTGCCGCATCGGGTGCGCCCCAGGCTACCGGTCGGCTGTCGGCTAATGAGCGCTCTACACTCTGCATGTATCCCGGTGGCAGCACCACGTCGCTGTCGAGTACGATGAGCCATTCGCCATGAGCGCGCTCCACACCATAGTTGCGACTCTGGCCTGGGCCGCTGTTGTCCTTATAATAATAATGTATGTCAAGGGCGTTGGTATACTTGTCGCATACATCCTTGCAGGTCACCTCTGAGCCGTCCTCAACGATGACCACTTCGAAGTCTTTGTATGCTTGGTGAGACAGGCTCTCCAGCAGCTCATCCACCTCGTCAGGACGGTTATATACGGGTACAATGACAGAGTACTTCATATATATTATTCTCTTTTAGCAATTCTTTCTGTGTTGCACAGATTAGCGCAGCTTCCACATTTCTGTATCGTTGAAATAGTCGATACGCATAGCGCGACGTACCTCGTCCATGGTCTGTGCGCCTACCTCACGGGCTTTCTCGGTGCCGCGCTGAAGTATTTTCTGGATTTCAGGAATGTCCTGCTCCAGCTCGGCACGGCGCTGGCGCATGGGCTCTAAGAACTTATTGAGCACCTCGTTAAGGAACTTCTTGCACTTCATGTCGCCCAGTCCGCCGCGCCGGTAGTGGTCTTTCAGCTCGTCGAGGTTCTGGTATTCGGGCCAGAAGTCGGCGAAGTCCTGGTCGGTAGAGAAGGCGTCGAGATAGGTAAACACGGCGTTGCCCTCCACGTGGCCCGGGTCGGAGACGTTGAGGTGGGTGGGGTCGGTGTACATTGAGCGTACTTTCTGCCACACCTCGTCCTTGGAGTCAGAGAGATAGATACAGTTGCCCAGGCTCTTCGACATCTTCTCCTTGCCGTCGGTGCCGGGCAGGCGGCGCGCCGTCAGGTTCTCGGGCAGCAGGATTGAGGGTTCCACCAGCACGGGGGCGTAGGTGTTGTTAAAGCGGTTCACCAGCTCGCGCGTCACCTCGAGCATGGGTTCCTGATCTTCGCCGGCCGGCACGGTGGTAGCCTTAAACAGGGTGATGTCGGCAGCCTGGCTCACGGGGTAGCAGAAAAATCCTAAGGGTATGCTCTCGCCCTCAAAGCCACGCATCTTGATTTCTGTCTTCACCGTGGGGTTGCGCTGCACGCGGCTTACCGAGATGAGGTTCATCAGGTAGGTCGTCAGCTCGGCCAACTCGGGTATGTGGCTCTGTATAAAGATGACACACTTCTCAGGGTCGAGGCCGGCACTCATATAGTCTAAGGCCACCTGGATGATGCTCTGGCGCAGCTTCTCAGGGTTGTCGGCATTATCAGTAAGGGCCTGCACGTCGGCCATGAAAACAAACATGCGGTCGTAGTTGCCTGCATTCTGCAGCTCTACGCGGCGGCGCAGCGACCCTACATAGTGTCCCAGATGGAGTTTACCTGTAGGGCGGTCGCCGGTAAGTATTACTTTTCCCATTGTAATATTTTTGAAATGATTATTTATTCCTTTAATCGAAGCATCTGTTATTCCTCATACATCTTGTCAATCTCGCGCTTGTAGTTCTCGTTGAGTACGCGGCGCTTGATTTTGAGCGTATTTGTCAACTCGCCGCGCTCCATGCTGAAGGCGTGGGGCAGCAGTGTGAACCGCTTCACTTGCTCATAGTGGGCCAGCTGTTGCTGCAGTGTATCTATGCGCTCCATCATCATGTTGTGAATCTGAGTGTTCAGGCAGAGGTCTTCGCGGCTCTCAAACTTGATGCCGTGCTCGCGGGCGTACTCTTCAAGCAGTGGATAAACGGGTATGATCAGTGCCGAGACGAACTTACGCTGGTCGGCGATGATAGCTATCTGGTCGATGTATTTGTCGACGATAATCTTCGATTCTATCATCTGCGGGGCGATATACTTGCCGTTTGACGTCTTAAAGAGGTCTTTGATGCGCTCTTTGAGGAACAACTCGCCATCCTTCATATAGCCAGAGTCGCCGGTGCGGAAGTAGCCGTCGTCGGTGAAGGCCGCCTTGGTAAGGTCGTCGCGGTTGTAGTAGCCGCGGGTGATGGTGGGGCCTTTGAGCAGCACCTCGCCCTCGTCGCTGATTTTCACGCTGAGCCCCTCGATGGGTATGCCCACGGAGCCTACCGTCCAGGGCTCGCCTATATGGTTGCACGATACGGTGGCCAGCGACTCCGTCAGCCCGTAGCCCACGTCCATGGTGATACCTATGCTGTGAATGAACTCCTCGATGACGGGATTGACGGCGGCGCCAGCGGTGGGGAAGAAGTGCGCGTTCTCCAGGCCCAGCTCCTTGCGCACGAGCGAGAAGATGGTCCTGTTGAGCATCTCATACTCTAAGTGGAGGGCCAGCGAAGGCTTCTTGCCCTTCGACAGATAGTCGATATTATGACGCTTGCCGACGCTGATGGCGTGCTGGAAGATCTTGCGCTGCACGGCGCTGCTGGAGTCAATCTTCTCTTGTACACCCTGATAGACCTTCTCCCAGAAGCGGGGTACGCTGGACATGCAGGTGGGGTGCTGCTCGCGCATGGCTTGCTGCACCTGCTGCGGATAGGTGTTCACGATCAGCCTTGCGCCAACGGTGAGGCATAGTATCTTCCAGGCTTTCTCAAAGATATGGGTAAAGGGCAGAAAGTTCAGCACACGGTCTTTGTCGGTCACTGGCACGCATTTATAGTTGGCCTCAAAGGCGGCATGATACTGCCCACAGGTGAGCATCACGCCCTTGGAGTCGCCGGTGGTGCCGCTGGTATAGAGAATGTTGGCCAGATCGTCCATCGACGCCTGCTGCTGCAGAGCCTCCACCTCGGCCTGTCGGGGCAGGCTTTCGCCCTGTCTGAGGAAGTCGTCGAAATACATGGCCGTAGTGTCCTCTTCGGCTATGCGCACGCCGCGGTCGAAGATGATGATGCGCTCCAGGGTGTGGCAGGTGGCCTGTACGCGGTGGGCCTTGTCGTACTGTTCCTGCTCACCCACGAATAGTATGCGTACGCGGGCGTCGGTAATCATAAACTGTATCTGCTGCTCCGACGAGGTGGCATAAAAGGGGATGGTTACAGCGCGGATGCCCCAGGCTCCAAAGTCACAGAACAGGTATTGCACGGAGTTCTGCGAGAAGATGCCAATGTTCTCTTGTACCTTGATGCCCAGATTGAGCATGGCGTTAGACACCTGTTTGACGGTGTCAGAGAACTGGTTCCATGACATTGACTTCCACTGCTGGCCGCCGAAATCCTTGTAGATAAGCACCTCGCGGTCGGCGTATTGCTTGGCCTGCTCATGTATGAGCACAGCCAGATGACAGTTATTCTGCATAGTCTAAACGTTTAATTCCGTGCAAAAGTAAGCAAAAAAAGTGAAAGGAGAAAAGGAAGTACGAAGATTTTTTGGTATTCAAAATAAATAATGTGGATTTGGAGACGGATAAAAAGTGTCAGCAGGGTAGGGTGATGACAAAACGGGCACCGGCGGTGTAGGTGGTGTCGAGTGTGATGTCGCCGCCCAACTGGCGTACAATATTGCGACTCAGCGCTAAGCCGATGCCTACGCCGTCCTTGAATTCATCCAACTGTACGAACTCGTCGAAGATGGCACTGGCTTTCTCTGCGGGAACCCCGCACCCGGTGTCTTCGATGTTGATATAGAGCACGTTGCTTTTCTGCTGGCAACTCATGAGGATGGTACCTCCCTCGGGGGTGAACTTCATGGCATTGTCCAATAGGTGGACGATGGCCTGGGTGGCATACAGTGATGATGTCACAATAGTCTGAGCATCGTCGATATGGGTGTTGAAGTGGAAATGGTGCTGTTGGTCGTCAGCCACTCCGCTATTGGCTATGGCACTCTGGCAGAGTTGGTTGACACTAATGGTATCCGTGCGCTCGATGAGGGAACGGCTGCTGACCTCGGACAGTGCCAGCAGGCGGTTGATGAGCGAGGTGATACGATTGGTGTTCTCCTGAATATTTGTGCTGGCCTCCTGGCGAATCTCGGCTGGCAGTTCCATGTTGCTCTGTGCCAGCACTTGCGAGAAACCGGAAAGGATGTTCAGCGGTGTGCGTATCTCGTGCGAGATGTTCTTGATGAAGTTGGACTTCATGACCAGCGACTCCTCTGCTTGGGCATGGGCAATGGCTAGTTCCTCGTTTTTCTTTCTGAGGCGGCGGCTGGTCCAATACCAGTACCCCAACAGTAGTGCCAGTGCAGCGGCAATGATGATGACCATAATGGTAATGGCACGGGTGTGCTCCAAGCGTTTCTCCATCTCAATCTCGCTGACGCGAAACATGGTGTTTAGCTCATTGATCTGTGTGCGGGCGTCTTTCTTGTAGATGGAGTCTGTCAGTTCGTAAACGTCCTTGTACATCTTGGCAGCCTCCCGATAGTCTCCAAGTGCTTCCATGATTTCTGCACGTTGCTTGTAAATGAGTACCAATGATGACTTGTCATCATAGTTTTTGCTTTTTTCAAACCGTGCGGTATTGTACGTGCGTGCTTGAATGTAGTTGCCTCGTTTTTGCCACAGTTGCGCCCGATAGTAGAGGATGCTCATAGGTATGAACTCGCTCTTGTCGGTATGATGAAGTTCAGACATGTTGATGTCTTGCTCAGCTTCGTCCAGCTTACCTTGCCCTAAGTGCTGCTGGGCACGGGCCAGGTAGTAATAGGAATACCATACGCCACTATTGAGATGCTTACCCGCCTTGGCTCGCTCTTCTTCGGCTATCACGTCTAAAAAGGCTTTCCATTCGTCGGCGACACGAGCCATCTCTTCATAATTCTTCTGTTCGTTAAGGGCATCGCAATAATAAGAATAGATGTCGTTTCTGGTGGTGGCCTTAGCATTGGTCTCCTTGATGTTTGCAAGACTCTGCTTGTAGCATGTGACAGCCTCGTCGGAATAGCCCATGTTGATATAGACGTTGCCCATGGCATAGTTGGCTAAGGCCATGCCGTATTTGTCATTACGCTCCGTAGCATCGTGATGCATGAGTTTCACCTCTTGCAGACCCATGTTCACCTTGCCCATGAAAACATAGGTGTTCACCATGTGCATCCAAGTCTCGTAATAATGTTCCCAGCACCCTTGACTCTTGTGAAACGCCAAATCAATAGGAGCCTGGAGGAGCAGGGAGTCGTTTTGGTCGTTGTTATACAGTTCGCAGAGATGAAGAATGCGACGACTGCTTTCGGCATTCATGCTGTCATCTGCGTAGGCTACCACTGCCAGGATTTGTAGGATGATGGTTAAGATGGCTTTTCTCATGCCGCAAAGGTACGAAGAAATTTGGAAAAAAGCAAAGATGCTCAAATATATTTGGCGTTATACTCACTTATTCGGTGTATCTGCCATTGTGCATGCAAAAGAACAAAGATTTTTTGTCAATCAAATTAAATAATGTAATTGCGTAATAATTGCCGTAATACTTCGAGTAAATGGTAGTCGCGGAAGCTTAATTAAGGTTAAAAGGATGACGCTTGATTTGCTTTATATTTAGATTATGATTATCTTTGCAAGACAATGATAAGGATAATAATTCATGCCTGAAGATACCATAGCTTATGATTAGTATTGCCAACCCTATTTACGACGTGGTGTTTAAATACCTGATGGATGACGAGCGCATAGCCCGCACCATCCTGTCGGCACTGTTGAAAATGGACATCGTCCATGTGGAGATGCGGCCTCACGAATATTCAAATACGAAGCGTGACACGCTCTCCGTGTTTCGTATTGATTTTGCTGCTACGGTTCGCAAGGAGGATGGCTCCGAGCATCTGATTCTGATAGAGCTTCAGAAGACTTGGCTGGAGACGGAGACCCTGCGTTTCCGGCAGTACCTGGGCGTGCACTACCAAAATCCCAAGAATGTTGTTGGCGAAGGTCATGACCGCCACGCCCTGCCCTTGGTGGCCATCTATCTTCTGGGGCACAAGGTGGGCGATATCGAGGAACCTGTTATTTATGTGCAGCATGAGGCATTGGACTATGAGCGGCGTCCTGTCACAAAAGGGATTCCCGACCCCTTCGTAGACAGTCTGACACATGACAGTATAATCGTGCAGATTCCCCGCCTGCATGGCCAGATTAATACCCGTTTAGATAAAGTGCTGAGCATATTTGACCAATCGCTGAAGAGCAAGGACAACCAGCAGGTGCTCAATCTGAATGACAGCCTTTACAAAGATGATGCAGACATGGAACACATTGTACATCGGCTGCTGATGGCCTCGGCCGATGCCGATGTCCGTCAGGACATGAATGTGGAGGATGAGTATTATTCCGTCATCGAAAAGCGCGACACCGAAATTTTGATGCGCGACCGCAAGCTGGCCGAGCAGAAAGTACAGCTTCAGCAGCAGAGTGACCAGCTTCAGCAGCAGAGTGACCAGCTTCAGCAGCAGAGTGACCAGCTTCAGCAGCAGAGTGACCAGCTTCAGCAGCAGAGTGACCAGCTACAGCAGCAGAGCATGCTGTTACGCAAGTCCATTCAGATGTTTCTGAATTCGGGTATGACGTATGACGCCATAGCCAGGGAATTAGGAATAGATGTTGAACAGGTGAAAGCTGCCATGTTATAATCTTTATCCCTTTGCAGCATATATGGACAACGAAGCCCCCTCCGCAGTGATGAAAACTACGGAAGGGGCTTTGCTTAGAGACTGTTAGGGTTCGGGCTTTTGGCGCTCAGCCTCACGTTCAGTACGGGTCTTGGTGCCGTAGGTAATGTTCTTCTTAGCTTTTGTGAGCTCTTCACGGGTGAAGTGGCCGGTGGCCTGTGCCGTCAGGTGGATGTCCACCACGTTGGTAGCGATGTCGTAGTCGAGCAGCGTGTTCGCCGGCGAGCTCTTGATATGGGCCTTGAAGATGGCCAGGTTGTCAATCTTCACGTTCGTGCCGTCGAGCAGCAGGTGGCGGATGCACTTCACCATGTCGGTCAGCACACCCTTGATGCAGCCCTGCGAGTAGGGCGTGTTGTGCTCGGCCATGTGCTCGGCCAGTTCCGTCAGCCCGATGGGCGTGTTGTCAACGGTGCGTGCGTAATACTTGCCGTAATACTTCGAGTCGGCGTTGGTGTTCTTGTACTCTTCAATCTGAATCATAATGTTTGAAAGATTTTAATGGTTAAACTTTTGTTAACTGTGTGTTGCAAGTGTTGACCTTCAGCGCTGTTGTCTTGTTTGCGATGGCAAAGGTACGGCAAATATCCGTAACATGCAAGGAAAGTAACCTTCCCGGCGGAATCCTAACTTTGTGCAGAGCTATAGCGTGTGCTTTTTGCTCAAAAACTTACGCTTTTATTTTGATTGCTAAACTATTTTTTGTACTTTTGCATGCGAGTTGTACTTAGTATGAGACTTACTGCCTGACGGCTATAGCTGCAAAAGAGGCTGGTAGCTTGTGTATAGATTGATAGTCAGAGAGTTATGAACAACTGATAAAATTGTATCATAAGAATCCGTTGGAAAATGAAACATCCTGCCAAAATTGACATAGCCGTGCTGCTGCTGTTTTTCAACCGTCCAGAGTCGTTCGGTCAAGTGTTTGCTGAGGTCAGGAAGGCCCGGCCCTCGAAGCTGTTCCTCTATCAAGACGGACCGCGCGGTGAGCGCGACATAGCTGGCATTGAGGCTTGTCGCCAGGTTGTTGCCGACAAGAATATCGACTGGGAGTGTGACGTTCATCGTAATTACTTGTCACAGAACCAGGGCTGTGACCCTTCGGGGTTCCGTTCCCACAAATGGGCATTCTCATTGGCCGACAAGGTTATTGTGCTGGAGGATGACGTGGTGCCGTCGCAGTCTTTTTTTCCTTTCTGCAAGGAGATGCTCGACCGCTATGAGCACGACGAGCGGATCACCATGATAGCCGGTTTCAACGTTGATGAAATAACGAGAGACTGTCCTTACGATTATTTTTTCACCTCGGCTTTCAGCATCTGGGGATGGGCGTCGTGGCGTCGTGTGGCAGAGCAGTGGGACGAGAGTTATAGTTTCATGGCTGACGATTTTAATATGCACCAGATGGAGGCAGTTGCCCGTCAGCGTGGCTATCGCAACTCGATGCTTCCCATGTTTCGTGGTCACAGCCGGAGCGGAAAGGAGTATTTTGAAACTATCGACTGGGCCAACATGATATTAAATTCGGGTTTGGCCGTTATGCCGGCGAAAAATCAGATTAACAACATCGGACTGTTGCCAGACTCCACTCATTTCAATTCAGAAATAAATACCATTCCCCGTCGCCTGCGTCGCATTTACACCATGCAGCGCCACGAACTCCTGTTTCCGCTGAAACATCCTAAATACGTCATTGAGAATGTTGACTATCAGACGCGTCTGTACAAGATTAACGCATGGAATCACCCTTGGATTAAGATACAATATTCGCTGGAAGAGTTGTGCAACAACCTTCGTTACGGCAATTTTCGGTTTATCTGGCAGTCGATGAAGAACCGTGTGGCGAAGCTGCTCGGATTAAAGCACTATAAATAATTAGAAATGAGCAAGGAACGACTTTCCAATATTGAGCTGCTGCGCCTGCTGGCTATCCTCTTCATTGTGATGATGCATGCTGCCGGTTTACTTATAGGTACCGACCATCTGCCTAACTGCATTGTGCTGACGGCCATCAATGCCGTGGGCAACATGGGGGTGACGGTGTTTATCCTCATATCAGGCTATTTCGGCATCCATTTCCGGTGGTCGCGTCTGTGGACATTTTGGGCCATGGCGCTTGCTACTCGTTGTTAGAGTACGCTATTATAGTGGGTACGACGGGCGTCTTCTCGCCGCAGGACCTCTATCATGCATTGACTCCCGTCACGTCGTGCCACTGGTGGTTTCTGACGTGCTATGTTGTCATCTTCTGCCTGTCGCCCTTCCTTAACCGCGCCGTCACCGGACTGACACGCCGACAGATGGAGTGGCTGCTGGGCGTACTGCTGTTTTTCTTCGTCGTGTCGCCTACCGTGTTGCGTAACTCGCTGACCGACGACATGGGCGGCAAAGGACTGCCCAACCTCATCACCGCCTACTTGATAGGTCAGTATCTTAAGCACTACACACTGCCCGACTGGTGGATGCGCCATTGCGGCAGGGGTGTCATCGTGTGTGTGGCGCTGACCTTTGCCATCAGCTTTCTGGCGGGCAGCATCAAGCCGCAGGCTACCATCCTGCTTTGCAAAGACAACAACGCATTGATGGTTGCCGGTGCCGTCCTGCTGTTCTGCTGGTTCTGCCAACATCCGTTTCGTTCGTCACTCGTCAACAAGTTGGCCACCTATGTGTTTCCGCTATACCTGCTTAACCAGACTGTCTTGTGGTGGTTACAACCATTGCTGGAACCCCACATGTATAATGGTCTGTTCTGGTGTTACCACCTCATGGCTGTTGCCACGGTTGTAGTAGCAACATTGGTGATAGAATGGCTGCGGCGTCGGCTTCTTTCTGGAGCTATTGAATCCGTGGGAAGGCGCATCAGCGTCTATGATTTATAATATGCTGGAACTTGCTTGTATTTAGTAAGACCGGGTATGCGGCCCTCGAATCTGTACATCAGCGCACGCCAAATTCCATAAAGGTATTCTGAGCCCAGCAGTGAGTAGCCTTGGTGCCAGATATAGCGATTCCCAAACAGAGAACGCATTTCACGATGCTCATAGGCCTTGGCATAGTTGAGCTGCGGACGTTTGTCGGTCATAAAGTAATAGCCAATAGGAAGTGCGTTTTGAGAATCTTTTGGCTGGAGGTCCTTGGTGTCGATGAAATGCCATAATTCATCTTTTGTCTTAGGCACATAAGCCACATCGAATCCTGCATAAAAAGCATAGCCTAAATTGATAACGGGCTTATGCCAGTAACAGGCCTCCACACCGGTTGTTGAACCGAACACAACGACCTTGCAGCAAGCGTCAATCAGAGCATAGGTGCTGACATCAGATTCCGGTGGAATAATGGTCAGATTAGCGTACTTCAAACGGTAAAGATCCTGGTGATAGGGATAAGGCAAGCCTTTCAGATGCGGATGAATACGCAAAGTGAAATGTTTATTCTCATCAGAAAGATAATGTTCCAGCAGGGTTCTGATTCCATCCAGCTGGCTTTTGAAGAGTGTAGTGTTTTCTGCTTCGCTTCCAATAGCAAAGAACTCGTCCTCGGAGCTGTTGAATATGACAATATTCTCTTTTTTAACATCCCAATTCTGCGGAAGTTTTCCCAGTTTCTGATCCTTGGCATAGATGGTGTCGCCGGCAAACCTGGCATTGCGCCGGTTCTCAAAAAACTGCCTGCCCGTACGTTCGCGGTCTTCATGGTCGTCGTTTGCCTCCCATGTGGAGATGATGTTTTTGTAACGCGACATCACGTTATGGGGTGTTCCGTTAAAATAATTGTCTTGGCATCGGGTTCCATTAGAGACAAGAAGGTTCTCAGTACAGAGATAGTCAATGGAGAACTTGCGAGCCAAACCCAGAAGGGGCTTGTATTCGGCAAAGCGTCCGTTGTGGAACACCATCAGCTGCGGCTGAAAGCTGCTTATAATCCTCTTGAATGTCAGAATCATGCGTATCTGCATACGCATCAGGTCTTCAACGTAGTCTCTTATCTCGTCTGCCTTTGCATCAATATTCCGCGTGTAGGACACATACGAGGACAATGCGCCGTAGCCTATCTCGATGTCTTCATAGGTAATACGCTTCAGCTCGTCGAGTGTATCAAACGTGAACTGCTGGCGGTTGGCCTGCTGCCAGTCGTCGGGCGTTGTGTATTCATCTATGGAGTGAATACTGTTTAGTCCCTTGATGGCCTTCTTCGAGCGCGCCAGTTGTCTCTTCTTACAGAACCGGCACTGCAGATGATTGCCCTTGCGGTTATCATTACAGAATCCCAACGACCTGCCACACGTAACATAAAGCACATTATCGCCGGCTTCGATGTGTTCACATGCAGCCTGTATCTGACTGGCTTCCTGAAGCCCCTGCATTTCTAATGTAAAAAATAACACGTTTTTCATACTACGATTCTTTTGCTATGTCGTTCAACGAAAATCTTTCTCCCTTCGCTAAATCACGGCACACCGTCTTTCCCAACACTTCAGGTAAGAACCTTGGATGGAGTCCAAATCCCGGGCGCACGGAGCGAACATTATGTTCCGTAATCACGTCACCGGCCTTAACATCCTCAGCCACATATAGCGAACGGCTGAACTCACGGCCTTTAATCTTACTCGGGTCAGTAGGATAAACCACCTCACCCAATGCCTTCTCCACATTACGGATAGACTTCACCATGGCGGCAAACTCACCGATTTCCATAGAGAATGCAGCATCCGGACCACCAATACTGCGGTCAAGAATGAAATGCTTCTCCACCAACGTTGCGCCAAGGGCGACAGCAGCAACAGCCACATCATAGCCCATCGTGTGGTCACTCAGTCCCACCTTCACACCATAGCGTTGCTTCATATCTACCATGGTCATCAGATTGGCAGCCTCAATAGGTGCAGGATAGGAAGAAGTACATTTCAATAGAGTAATATCATCATTCCCAGCATCCTTGCAGGTTTTCACAGCCAACTCAATATCCTCCGGCATAGCAATGCCCGTGGAAATCACCATGGGTTTGCCTTTCTTGGCCGCGTATTCAATCAGAGGGATATCGGTTATCTCGAAGCTGGCAATCTTCATAATGGGATTGCCAAGATTTTCGAGGAAATCGACAGCCGTATTGTCAAAGGGCGTTGAGAAACAAATCAGCCCGCATTTCTTTGCCTCATCAAAGATAGCCTGATGCCATTCCCAAGGTGTAAAAGCCTCTTGATAAAGGTCATAAAGCGTACGACCGTCCCACAAGGTGCCTTTCACCCTGAAATCCTCTGCGTCACAATTCAATGTGATGGTGTCAGCCGTGTATGTCTGTATCTTCACGGCATTAGCTCCGGCTTCTTTTGCTGCCCTTACCGATTCAAGAGCCACCTCCAACTTGTGACCGTGGTTGGCGGACAGTTCCGCCACTATGAATGTCTTGCTCATTGTAACTTCAATATATAGTATATGTACTCGTTGTCTCTCGTTTGTTCCTGATATCCCAGTTTCTCGTGATACTTGATGGATCTCATATTATCAAGTTTCACCTTGGCAGAAATGGTCTTAATGCCCTTTGCCGGCAATGAAGCCAATATCTGGCGTTCCCAGATTATTGTTTCTCCTTTGCCCTGCGTATTTGGGTTGGCAAAAATGCCACGTTCCCACACATCATCCTCTTCCTTGGTCAGATTGTAAGTTCCGACCAACAATCCATCGCGATAGATGGCGAAATAAAGTCTTTCGCTGTTTCGCTTAAGCTTTTCAATAAAGCTAAAGTGATTTTCTTCAGGAATCACGTCCGGATTCACCATCCATTTACGAATGGCATCTAGATTTCTCAAACGTAATATTTCCAGTTGCTGCTCGCGAGTGCAGTCAACATAGTTAATCACTTCATACATTGCTGTTCCAGATAGAATGTATGACTACATCTTTATACTCCCCTTGGAACAGGCAATGCTCTTTCAGCGTTGCTTCGCGGGTAAAACCGTTGGATTCCAAAGCGGTGTATAGGTGCGGACGCAAGTCAAAGGCATAGGTGTAGATTTTGTGCAGGCCAAGGTCATAGAAAGCCACCTTCTTCAGCATCGTAAGCCAGTTGCTCCAATGCTCCTGAAAGTGCTCCGCCTCCAACTGTGTGTCCATAATAAATGAAATCTCTCCGTTACTGTCTATCCAGTTGATATGAACCAGACCGCCATACCCTATGCAGGTACCCTTGACTCCGTCGACCTCAGACGCGACTTGGCAGTGAGAGTCGAAACTCTCACTGCTCTCGCTGCTTCTTCGGTTCTCCAAATAGGAGAAAAGTATCTGATCGGGCTTGGGGTTGTCATACAGTTTGGAAACAACATTGTCAAAGTACCGCTGCTGGTCATCCGCTTTGAGGGGACGCGCCTGACGCAGATGATAAATCTGCTCATTGCGCCACTTCATGATAGAAAACCTGTCTTCATAGCGCAACGGCACAATGGAGTAATCTCCAAGATGCTGTTCCTGTTGCTGTAAACAAATATATTGGGGCATTCTTTTTCACTTTTGATTCAGCAATTTATACTTCATCTCCGCCAACTTCCAGTCGGTCTCGGTGTCAATATCCTGAATGGTGGTTTCATCCACCTCTATGCCACCTATTTTAATATTACCAGCAAGCCACTGTCTGGTCTTATACCAATAAAACGTACCTGTGTCGTGATACTCCTTGGGTAAATCCTGACTGCGGCTGTTCTCATACTCTGGCCAGTGACGCTTCATCGTACCATCCTCCGCCAAATCGAGACAACGCCAAATGGGATAGCTGAATTGTACTACAGGATAGACACAAGTGAAGTCAGACTGCTGCAAACGCTCAAAAGCCTCCACGATGCTCTTGCTCTGCACCATCGGTGCCGTAGCATAGAAGCAGCAGAAATTATCGAACTCCTTACCTAACTCCTGGTAATTAGTCAGCACTTCCTTCAACACATCTGCAGTCGTAGCATAGTCGCTGGCCGTTTCAGCAGAGCGCATAAACGGTACATTCGCACCATACTGTTTTGCCACTTCGGCAATCTCCGCATCATCGGTTGAGACCATAATCTCGTCAAACAGCCCTGATACCTTTGCCGCCTCAATGGAGTAAGCCAGCATCGGTTTTCCTAAGAACGGCTTTACATTCTTACGAGGGATCCGCTTGCTGCCTCCACGGGCTGGTATAATACAAAGATTCTTCATCAGTTACTTAGAATAATAAGCAACAATCTTTTTAACGGCATGTATCGTGTCGTCAACATCCTCGTCTGACATCAGGGGATAAAGGGGAATA
>Ga0310691_10003944_pt1 | contig 17137 bp, 15 predicted proteins | sample 176DNAGHGlowgp2_FD_203887 | JGI IMG/M metagenome (GOLD analysis project Ga0310691, IMG submission 203887) | Sheep rumen microbial communities from Palmerston North, Manawatu-Wanganui, New Zealand - 1766 DNA GHGlow gp2 (v2) (version 2) | ecosystem: Host-associated > Mammals > Digestive system >...
GTAATAATTGGAACTGGAGATAGACTTGAGGTTTGGTCACAAGAGTCTTGGGAAAGTTTCTTTGATTCTACAAAGGACAGTATGTCAGACATAGCTGAAAATCTATTCAATGAAAGTGTGAACTTATGATAGAAAAACATGTTAGCGTATTACTTAACGAATCTATTTCCTCCCTAAATTTAAAAGAAAATAGTATTATCGTTGATGCGACATTAGGCTATGGAGGACACAGTAGTAGCATCTTAGATAGAATAAAAAAGGGTTATTTATTCGCCTTTGACCAGGATAGTGAAGCAATTCGGCATAGTACCGACCGTCTCTCTAAGGTCGGTGCTAACTTCACTATCATCAAAAGCAACTTTGTAAATATGAAAGAAGAACTTAATAAACGTGGAATCGAAAAAGTAGATGGAGTCCTATTTGATTTAGGGGTTTCTTCGCCTCAATTAGATGAAGCTGAAAGAGGTTTTTCCTTTCATGAAGATGCTCCGCTTGATATGCGAATGGATCAAGAACAAAAATTAACTGCTTATGATGTGGTTAATAATTATAGTAAAGAAGAATTAGCAAGAATCTTCTTAAAATATGGAGAAGATAAATTTTCAAATAATATAGCAAAAAAGATTGTAGAGTACAGAAACAATAAACCAATTGAAACAACATTAGAATTAGTAGAAGTAATAAAAACCGCTGTACCTATGAAATTTAGAATAGATAAACATCCTGCTCGTCAAATATTTCAAGCAATAAGAATTGAAGTAAATCATGAGTTAGATGTTATAGAACCTGCATTAAACCAAGCAATGGAATTATTAAATGTAGGTGGTAGAATTGCAGTCATCACATTTCACTCTTTAGAAGATAGACTAGTAAAAAATATTTTTAGAGAGAAATGTAAGATAGATGAAAAATTAAAAGGTCTTCCTAATATTCCGGAAGAGTATCTGCCAGATTTCAAATTGGTAGAAAATAAAGCAATAGTTCCAAGTGAGGAGGAACTAGAAAAAAATCCTCGTGCAAGAAGCTCAAAATTAAGAGTAATAGAAAAAGTTAAATAACTAGGAGAATGATTATGAAAAAGATGAGAAAACGTGTTAAAATATCAAAATTTGAAAGACTAATTTATACATTAGCCTTATTCTTACTTGTAATAGCACCAGTATCAATAGTCTTTTCAAAAGCAACTCTAGCTAAAGTAAATTTTGAAGTAGAAAAAGAGAAAAAAGAAATTGCTGTTCAAAAGAAAACTAATGAATCTATAGGTATGACAATTGACGAATTAGCATCACTTACTAAGATTCAACAAGTTGCAGAAGAACAAGGATTGAGTTATAATAATAATAATATAAAGTCAGTTAGTGAAGACAACTAATATTAAGGAGTGATACTCTTGAAACATAAGAAGAGAAAAAATAATATTAAATATTCTAAGATATTTATATTTATATCTCTTCTTTTATTTTGTCTAATGATTTTTAGAGTAATTCAATTAGGAATGTCTAAAGAAATAGATGGAATAGATTTAAAGAGTCTTGCTTCCAACAGAACAACTAGAACTGATGTAGAAGAGGCAAAAAGAGGAACTATTTATTCAAAAAATGGTGATGTTTTAGCACAAAACGTATCATCTTATAAGTTGATAGCTTACCTAGATTCAAAAAGAACTACTAATCCAAAGAGACCCCAACATGTAGTAGATAAAGAAGAAACAGCTGAGAAATTAGCTCCTATATTAGGAATAGAAAAAGATGAAATACTAGGGTATTTAAATAAAGAAAATCTATATCAAACAGAGTTTGGTACTAAAGGTAAAGGATTAAACGAAATTCAAAAGAAACAAATAGAAGATTTAAACTTACCAGGTTTAGGATTTATAGAAAGCTTTAAAAGATATTATCCAAAAGGTAATTTTGCTTCATATATAATAGGTTATACCAAGACAGATGATGAAGGTATTACTAAAGGTGAAATGGGTATAGAAAAACAATATAATGATATATTAAAGGGAGAAAATGGATATACTACATATCAAAAAGATTTAAAAGGATATAAGATAGCAAACACACCAGAAATAAAAGTAGAAGCTATTCAAGGAAAAGATATCTATTTGACTATAGATGAAAGTGTTCAATTTTTTGTAGAACAAGCTATGAATAATTCAGATAAGAATTATGATTGGGAATGGTTTACTATAACTATAATGGATGCTAAAACTGGAGCTATATTAGCTACTAGTTCATCTCCAAGTTTTGATCCTAATAAGAGAGATATTTCTAATTACATGGATTTATTTTCACAAACCCCTTATGAACCAGGAAGTACTATGAAAACATTTACTTATATGGCAGCTATGGAAAATGGCGTATATGATGGTAATGAGACATATAAATCAGGTGTATTCCAAACAAAAGATGGTACGATAATTGGTGACTGGGACCGTGGAGGTTGGGGAGTCATCAACTATGATAAAGGTTATGCTTTAAGTAGTAACGTTGGAGTAATTAATATAATAGATAGGCATATGAATAGTTTAATGCTAAGACAATATTTTAGACGCTTAGGTTTTGGTAGACGTACAGGAATAGAATTACCTAATGAAAATAAAGGTAATCTAGAATTTAAGTATGAAACCGAAATATTCAATGCTGGATTTGGTCAAGGTATTACTACTACACCAGTCCAAAATGTTAAAGCATTAACTCCTCTTACAAATGATGGAATGTTATTAAAACCATATATAGTGTCTAAAATAGTAGATTCTACAACAGGAGAAGTAATATTAGAAAATAAAAGAGAAGAAATAGAACGCGTAGCTTCAACTGGAACAGTTCAAAAAATGATATCTTTAATGGATGATTGTGTAAATGGATATGGCAATACCGGTAGTGGTTATCGAGTTGAAGGTGGAGAACTTGTAGGTAAAACAGGTACTGCCCAAATCGCAGAAAATGGAAGAGGTTACTTATCTGGAAAAGAAGATATTATTTCATCTTTCGCTGGAGTATACCCTAAGAGTAATCCTCAAGTAATTATATATGCATCAGTAAAAAGACCTAGTGGTGGTAGTCAAAAACCAGTAAGTAATGCAGTTAAAGAAATAGTTACAAATATATCAAAATATTATGGAAATGATGATACAAAATCAAAACCATTAGAAATAAATGATTATGAAGTACCAAACTTCAAGAATAAAAAACTAGATAATGTAAAACAAACATTAGAAACAAATAAAGTAAGTTACGAAATAATAGGTGAAGGAGACAAAGTAATAGAACAATCACCTAATCCAAAAGATATAATAACTACAAACGAAAAAATATATTTAATTACAAACAAAGAGAAGAAAATACCTAATCTAATAGGAAAATCATCTAAGATAGCCAAAGATATATTAACTAAATTAGGTATTAAAGTTAAATTAGATGGTGTAGGTTATGTAATAGAACAATCTATTCAAGAATCTACTCCTATCACAGAAAATATGGAAATAGAATTAAAACTATCTCCTAAATTTAGTGAAGAATAAGAAGGTGCTAATATGAAAAAATTAATTAATGTTAGAAATAGTGTTATTATAATACTATGTATCACAATAATATGTATGGCTATAGGGTTTATTGTAATCTCAGTAGATTATACAAAGAAAACAAAAGAAAATTTCTCATATAGTGTAATATTTACTAAAATAAAAAAACTATCATCAGTAAAAGGATCTACATCTGAGCCTAAAGGAACAGTAAGTATAAACGAAGACCAAGCAGAAATAGAAATGAATATTACAATGAATTCGCCACATGATGAATTATCATATATCGCAACTATAGAAAATGAAGGTACAGTACCAATAGAAATAGTAGATATAATGGAAAGTCCTGATTACAAACTAGCTAGTTTTAAAAAACTAATTACTCCAGTAACAGTAACACTTTCTGATGTAAAAGGTAAAGTTATAGAACCAGGTGAAACAATAGATGTAAAGATCATATTTTACTATAATGGAACATCTTCAGGAATAAAAACATTTGATTATAAAATAGGATTAATTACTAAAACAAAATAAAGAACGTTTCGTTCTTTTTCTTTTATTGACAAAAATACCCATTTTTTCTATAATCATTTTAGGGTGTAGTAAATGAAAAAGACAAAAATAATACTATCTATTTTCTTAATAATAATCATGGCTTCAGCCATATGTATAAGTATTGGCTTATATTTAAATAGAATCAGCCAACCAAACTATATTTTTTCTAAAGGGATAGATATTATAAAGAATAAAATAACTAATTATAATAAAGTTTCAGATGACCTAGATTTAAAAGATAAATTTAGTATTAAAGGAAACATAGAATTTGATTTAGAAAGTGAATATTACAAAAAATCAAACACTCCAGAAGATAAAAAAACATATAATCTAATCAAAAATCTCAATAACATGGATACTAACTTTAAAATTCAAAAAAATGAATATAAGAATATTGGATATATTGAGTTAAATGAAACAATTGGTAAAGAAAATATCCTTGATTTTAGATATTGTGTAGATGATTCTACTAAGTATTATTTTGTTAGAGATATAGTAGATAATTACATAAATGATGGTGGTTGCAATTATTTTGAAAATATTAATGAAAATGTAACAGAAAAAGAAAATATAGAGTATATCTATAATTTTGTAATAAATTCAATTAAAAACAATTTAAAAGATAATTATTTTACTCATAAGGAAGAAAAAGATAAGTATATAGTTACTCTAAAGATAGATAATAATCATTTAATTGATATATTTAAAGGAGTAATAAAAGACTTAAAAAATGATAAAAAATCAAGAAAAATACTTGATAATATTGATAAAAAAATACTAAAGACTAAAATTAAAGATGATCAAGAATTTTTAGAAAAAGAAGAGTATTATAAAATATATATATATACTACCAAAATACTTCATAAACCAATAAAATATAAAGTAGAAAGAGTTTCAAAAAACAGTATAGAAACATATATATATGAAGGAAATGAGAATAAAGGAACATTCCATTATTTAGTAAATGATTCAGAAAAATACATAACTTCAATAGAATTTAAAAAAGATGATATAAAAGCAAAAATAAAGAATCCATCAAATAAAACAATAGGTGAATTTAAATTAGAAAAGAATAATTATAATACAGTTATCAACTATACGATGAATGATAATGATGAAAAAATAGATTTAATATACTCATCTAAATATTCAAAAGTAAAGAAAAATAAAAGTTATGTAAATAAAAAGAGTTTATCATTCAAATATGTAGTAAATAAAGAAACTAAATTAAGTGGAGAAATAGATGCTACATTAGATGTAAGTAATAAATTTAGTATAATAACGGATATAAGTGATGCTAAGTTAAAATCAAATTTAACAAAAGAAGAAAAAGAAAAATTGAATAATCTATATGAAGATGTTAAGAATAGATTAGAAAGATAGGAATAATATGAAAAATAAGAAAAAAAAGACAACAGATGATTTATTAAATTCAACAAAAAAATTAATGATAGTGTTTATATTACTACTAGTATTAGTCATATTCTTGTTTGTTTTATGCGTTGTAAAATATAAAGAATCAAAGAAGAATGAATTTGCTAATATGATAATCCCGGTATATGAACTAAATACGGACTATGAATTTAGTGTTAATGCTAAAATACTAAGTGAAGTAGATGAATATGTATTTAAAATAGTTAATTATAAAAAAGAAGATATTAATAAAGAAGAAATTCCATATAAAGTAGAAATAAAGAATGATACCAATTCAACAATTAAAGTAACTAAAGATAGTAGTAAAAAAGATTTAATGGACAAACAAAAAGAAAAAATAATTGATGAGGTTACTTTAGAAAAGAATAAAAAACAAGACATATATTATCATATAAAAATAACAAAATCTAAGAATTTGACAGCTGATGATTTAATATATGTAAAAATAATAAACTAATAAGGCTGTATAAGCCTTTTTTCTTTACTTTTAAAGATAAATTTGATAAACTTAGAGAGAGTGGAGGGATAAAATGGGAGTAAGTATAAAAGATGAAAAACTTATAGTAGAAAATGAAAACGAAGGAATTGAATATGATGTTTTATTTACATTTGATTGTGAAGCTACAAAAAAATCATATGTAGGATATACAGATAATAAAATATCAGCTAATGGTAGAAAAACAATCTATGTTTCATCATATAATCCACTAAATGAAGAAATAGAATTAGAAGACATAACAGATCAAAAAGAATTAGACATGATACAAGATGTATTAAGTAAAATAGATAATGAAGCTACTGGTAATTAGGAGGTAACAGTATGGATGATTTAGAAAGTTTAAAAAAACAATTAGAAGAATTAAAAGCACTAAGAAACAACTTATCAGTAGATGCTAATCAAGAAATAGTAGAAGAAACTAAAGTAGAAGAAGAATCTAATGATATAAGAACATCCCTAAGAGAAGAATTAGATATAATTGATGAACAAATAAAAGGTTTTGAAGAAGATATTAAACAAACAGCAAAAGAATATGAAGAATCATATAAGAAACTTAAAGCTATAATTGATGAATATGAAAATTCTATTGAAAGCACTAATTTATTAAGTGAAGAAGAACTTAATGAATTAAGAGAAAAATATGAATCATTAAAACTAGAAGAAAATGAAAGATCTAATGAAATTAAAAATAGATTAGATGCTCAAAAGAAAATAATCAGTCAATTAAAATCTAAGAAAACTAAAATAGAAAAGAATATTACTAATGCAGAAGCTTTAGAATTAACATATGAAGAATATAAAGAAATTACAGGAACATTAAGAAAAACAGCTATTATGAATAAAATTCTAGAAGAAAAAGGCTTAACTTCTATTATTGAAAAGAAAGCTAATGAAAGAACTGCTGAAGAAAAAGATATGTTAAGAAAGACAAAAGAAGAAATACTAACCGAAGTAAGTGAATTTAAGAAACAACATGACGATTATTCAGTATTAGATACTATTGAAGCATTATATTCATTAGATACACAATATGTAAGAGTAGAATCTCCAAGAGTAACTACATGTACATCAAAAGAATTAATGGTAATAGGAGATACAACACAAGATTTATCATTTAGAGTAATTAATCCAAATGCCAAAGTAAATACAACTTCAATAGAAGAAACTCCAAAAGATATGGAAAATGCAACTACAAACGAAATGGTAGATATAAATGAATTAAAACCTGCCGAAGAAAAAGTTACAATCTTTGATGAAGATGGTAAATACTATGTAAGAAAATATACAGTAGATAGATTTAAATTAAAATCTGCAGATTTAGAAAATGAAGTAAGAATAAATGGAAGTTTATGCTATAAGATAAATGCACAAGATGTAGAAAGAATCAAAGAGAATGCTAATAATGATTTTTCTCCATACAAAGCAGATGTTAGAGAAATAAGTTTAGAAGATATAACAGTTAATGGAATATCTCCAGCAGATACAAAAGATGAATTAATTCCAGGTACAAATATAAAGAGACCTAGAGATAGAAAACCATTAGAAAATGATGAAGAATATGAAGCATTCTTAAAGAATTATTATGATAAAGTATTCCCACAACAAGAAGAAACAATCAAACCAAACACAACAGAAACAGCTCTTGTTGTAGTACCTCAAGAAGAAGAAATAGAGGAATATGAAACAGTACAAGACAACAACATTGAAAAAATAGTAATCTATAAAGAAAATGATAGATACTATGTAAGAAGTAATGTTGTAGATAGATTCAAATTAAAATCAGTAAATAAAGATGAACCAACAGACATAGAAGGAAGTCTATGCTATGAAATTAGTAAAGAAGAATTTGAAAGAATTCAAAATAATAAAGATAATGACTATTCTCCATATAGAATTGAAATAGAAGAAGTAGAAGAAGAAAACGAAGAAGAATTAACAGAAGAAGATGTTAATGATGTAGTAGATGAAGAAATTAATAACGAAGAAGAAACTACTGAAGCGTTAACAGAAGAAGATATTACTAGTATAGTTGATGAAGGATTAGAAGAAGCAGAAGAAAAAGAAAATGAGACAGAAGAGATAGAAGAAGGTAAAGAATACAACTATACTATTGAGAATAAAGATGATAAACTAGAAGCCAGCAATGTGAAAGCTACTAAGAAGTTTAAACTTGAATTGAAAAAAGGTGGCATCTTATATAGTATCGTTCATGGAGTTCCAAAAATTGTTAAGAATATCGCTAAAAAACTAGATCATGCATATAATAACTATTTATTTGGAAGAGAAATGGCTGAAAAAATTGATAAATTTGAAAGAGAACAATTAGGAAGAAAACATTTCTACGATGATAATGAAGATGAACTTGAAGCAATGATGGAAGAAAAAACAGAAGAAAAAACAGATGATGATTCAAAAACAAGATAGGTTTTACCTATCTTTTTTATTTATAAATACAAATTATAGTATTTGACTTTTTTATAAAGACCACATATAATAAGTCCTGAGGCGATAAATATGAATATGGACTATAATTTGTATAAAATATTCTTATATTTATATGAAGAAAGAAGTATTTCAAAAACAGCTAGTAAATTATATGTATCACAACCAGCTATAAGTTATAGTTTAAAAGAATTAGAAAATTCTTTAGGTTATACATTGTTCCATAGAAATTCAAAAGGAATAGAACCTACGCTAGAAGCCACTGAATTATATAATTATATTTCTACAGCCTTTGATATATTAAATGATGCTGAAGAACATGTAAAAAATCTAAACAATTTAAATGTAGGAAATGTAAGAATAGGAGTTCCATCACACCTAGGAGTATTAACCTTAACTAAATATATAGATTTATTTAGAAAAGAATATCCAAATGTAACATTTGAAATTATATCTAAGTCAATGCCTGAAATGGTAGAAATGTTAGAAACAAGAAAACTAGATATGATTATAGGTATACTTCCAATTATTAGTGAAAAGAAACTAACTAAAGTAAATTTAATAGAAGTATATAATTGCTTTGCTTATAATAAAAAAGTATTAAAAGATGTTCATATAAAGAAAGAATTAGATTTATTAAAATATCCATTAATTTTACCTAGTAGTAAAACACCTATTAGAACTAAATTAGATGATTATATGGATTCGAGAAATGTTAGATTAAATCCAAGCATAGAAGCATCAACCACAGAAGTAGCACTAGAAATGGTAAGAAAAGGTATGGGTATTGGTTACTTCATAATAGATTCTATTAATATCCAACCAAATAAAGAAGATTATGAAATTATAGTATTTGATGATCTCCCAACTGCTGATATATCACTTGTATATATTGATGAATATACATCTATCGCAGCTAAGAAATTTATTAATTCAATAAAAAACAAATAAGAAAAAGTTATTCTTTTTCTTTTTTTTTCATAGTTTTTATAGAGGTGGACTATGTTTATAAAAAAAATAGATAAAAGGATAAGAATAATATTTTTATTTAGTTTAATCCCACTAGTATTAATAATATTAAAAGTATTTTATATTCAAGTATTTGATAATAAAAACTTAAATAAAAAAGCAAATGACTTATGGAGTAGAAACCTAAGTATAGAAGCAGATAGAGGAAAAATACTTGATAGAAATGGTGTAGTATTAGCTGATAATCTCACAACTACGTCTTTAGTATTAATACCTAATGGAATAAAAGACAAAGAAAAGGCTACTAAAGAATTATCTAGTATATTAAATGTTAGTTATGATGAAATGAAACGTCACGTATATAAAAAGACATCTATTGAAAGAGTACATCCAGAAGGAAGAAGATTATCTTTCGAAATCGCTGATAAGATAAATAAATTAAAATTAGATGGAGTATATTTAGTAAAAGAATCAAAGAGATTCTATCCATACAAAGATTTATTATCACATACACTAGGATATGTAGGAATAGATAATCAAGGATTATCAGGATTAGAACTCCAATATGACAAATATCTAGAGGGCAAAAGTGGAGCTATTAAGTATTTCAGTGATGCTCATGGGAATAATTTAAATAAAGTAGAAAGTTATGTAGCCCCAACTCCCGGAATGAATATTAGTTTAACCATAGATATAAATATTCAAAAGTCTCTTGAAAGAGAAATGAATAATATAATAGATATGTTTGAACCAGATATGGCATTAGCCATAGTAGTAGATCCTAAAAGTGGAGAGATATTAGGAATGTCTAGTACTCCGGATTTTGACCCAAATAATTATAAAAAATATGATGTAGAAACACTTAATAGAAATCTTCCGATTTGGGCATCATTTGAGCCAGGAAGTACATTTAAAATAGTAACTATGGCTAGTGCTGTAGAAGAGAAAGTAGTAGATATATTTAAAGATCATTTTTACGACTCGGGTAAAGTAAATGTAGACGGAAGTATTATTAAATGTTGGAAAGCTCATGGTCATGGAGATCAAACATATCTTGAAGTATTACAAAATTCATGCAACCCAGGTTTTGTGTCATTAGGACAAAAATTAGGTAAAGAAAGATTATTTAGTTATATTAATAAATTTGGATTTGGAGAAAAGACAGGAATTGATTTAAATGGAGAAGGACCTAGTGTAACACCAATCCAACAAGTAATGGCCGTATCCGCAGTTGTTAATGGAGGATATCTATATAAACCATATATCGTAAAAGCAATATCGGATAATACAAATACAATAATTTATGAAAATAAAAAAACACTAAGAAGAAAAGTAATAAGTAAAGAAACATCTTCTATTATGCGAATAGCTCTAGAACATGTAGTAGCAAAAGGAGGAGGAAAAGCCGCATATATAGAAGGGTATAGAATAGGAGGTAAAACAGGAACAGCCCAAAAACAAGAAAATGGTCATTACCTAGTAAATAACTATATAATGAGTTTTATGGCCGTAGTCCCATCTAATAATCCTGAAGCCATACTTTATTTAGCAATAGATAACCCTAAACATACCGCAATGTTATCGAGTTATACAACGACTCCAATAGCTAGAAGAATACTTTTAGATATAATAGATACGCTTCATATAGAAAAACAAAATAATGAACTCGCAAAAGACTTAGAATGGACAGATAAGATTACTTATGAAGTTCCTAACGTAGTAGGTATGAGTTTAGAAGAAGCAAAAAAAGAATTATTTAATTTTCAAATAGTAGTAGATGGTGTTGGAGATAAAGTATTTACTCAATCACCTAAAGCTAAAGAAAAAATAGAAGATCAAAGTAAAGTGCGAATATATTTGAAATAATACAACATAAAAATATAAATGTATGATAAAATTAGTTAGGTGATAATACTATGGATGAAACAATAGGAGTAAAAGGTGGTCATAATGATCGCCGAAAAGTATTAATTAATATAAAAAAGAAAAAAGATAAAGAATTAGAAGAATTAGAAAAAGATGTCAAAAGAAAACAAAAATATACATTAATAAAAACACTTCCTATAGTAATTGTAGCCTCTGTTTTTCAAGAACTAACAAGTAATAAACCTAAAAAGAAAAAGAAAATAGAAGAAGAAAAAGACATAGTATTTGATGATAATAAACCCATAAAAAAAGAAGAAACTAAATCAAAGAAAACATCTGAATCAAAACAAGTAATTGTAGTATTAAAAAATGGTACTAAACAAGTTATAGAAGTACCAATCAAATCTCCAGTTATAAAACAAATAGAAGAAATAACAGAATTAAAAGAAGAAATAAAAGAACCACAAACAGAAGTAAAAGAAAAACCAACAAAAATACCTGAAAAACAAAAAGAAAAAAATGAAACTAATATAGTAGAAGAAAAAAAACATGAAAATAGTATTATTAATCTAGATGAATTAACTGATAAACAAAAAAATAAACTTCAAAAACTACAAGCTAGAAAAATAATTGATGTATACGAAAAACAATTAAAAGATATACGTTATGACTTAAGAAATCTAATAATTGAATATAATACTTTAATAGATGAAGAAGATAAGACAATAAAATCAAAAGAAGAAGAAAAAATACTAGATAAATTAAATGAAATTATTAGAAAAATTGAAGAATTAAAAGAAAAAATAAAAATAGAAGATTTAGATAAGTATGATGACAATTATATATATACATTGATAGAAGGATATTTAAGTGATTTCAAAGATAAAAAAATAATAAAAGAAATAAAAGATTCAGAATTATATATACTTATATCTGATAAACTAGATGAATTTGATAGAAAAAAAGATAAATTTAAAGAAGATGTAGAAGATAAGAAAGAAGAATTGGAAGTAAAAGAAGAAAACTTTGAAGAACTAAAAGAGAAGTATACAAGAATAGATAAGATTAATAAAGAGTTAAATGATTTCTATAGAGAACAAGAATTAATATTAAAAGAAATGCAAGAAAAAATAGATAAGTCTGTTACTGTAACTGAAAGAGTAAAAGTTCAAATAGAAATGATGGATAGGCAAACAAGTTCATTACTTACAAAATTATCTTTCTTGATGCTTATTCCAGGAAGAAAAGGTGCTAAAGCATTAGCTGCAATGTTTGCCATATATAGAAATATGGCTAGAATGGCAATTAGCCCAAAAACAGTTACAAAAAAATATAAAGAAATAAAAGTATATGATTATTCAAAAGATATAGAAAAAAATATAAAAGAAGTAGAAAAGGCTACTCAAGATTTATCTAAAACAGGTAAAGAAGTAGATAAAATTATTAGTCAAATAAAAGAAGAATTTGCTGATTATATTGGTGTAATACCAGAATGTAATGAATTATTAAATAATTTACAAAAAGTAAAATCCAATATTAAAGAAAAAGAATATGAATTAGAAAAAATAAAATATAAACAAGAAAAAGAACTAGAAAGAAATAAAGCCAAGTTATTAACCAAAGGAACATATAACATGTAAATAATATGTAAAAATAATTCAAATTGTCATATTATTGATTTAATTATGATATAATGTTTCAAGAGAGATGAGGAGTGATTTAATGTTACTACTTACTAAAGCAATTTTTGCTATTATGATAGGTTTCCTAGCATCAGCAGCATTAGGATTAGTATTAATCCCAATACTTAAAAAATTGCGTATAGGACAAAAAATATCAATATTTGTAGGAGAAACACATAGAAAAAAAGAAGGTACTCCTACTATGGGTGGTTTAATATTTATAATTCCAACAATAGCCGCAACCCTAGGACTAATAATAACAGGTAAAGTAAGTTATACATCTAATTTGGGTATAGTATTATTAGTATTTATAGGATATGCATGTATTGGATTCTTAGATGACTTTTTGTCAATAAGAAAAGGTAATAATGAAGGATTAACCACATACCAAAAACTATTTATGCAAGTATTGATAGCTATTGGATTTTTCTATATATATATGAGAAGTGGAGGACAAACTTCATGGGTTGTAGGTACACTTCATATTGATTTAGAATTTGGATGGTTATATGGACTTGTAATTCTATTTATCCTAGTTGGTTCAAGTAATGCAGTTAACCTAACTGATGGACTTGATGGATTAGCTGGAGGATTATCCGCAATAGCTTTTATAGCCTTTGCTTTAATTTCTCTATCAGTAGGATTTGAAGATATTGGTATATTTAGTTTAATCTTAGTTGGATCTTTAGTAGGATTCTTAATATTTAATACACATCCAGCTAAAGTAATAATGGGTGATACTGGTTCTCTTGCATTAGGTGCAGTAATGGGAGCTATCGCAATATTAACCCACAGAGAATTAACACTATTAGTAGTTGCTTCTGTATTTGTTATAGAAACACTAAGTGTTATACTTCAAACATTCTGGGTTCAAGTATTCCATAGAAAACTATTCTTAATGACCCCAATACACCATCACTTTGAAAAATTAGGATGGCAAGAAACTGATATAGTTAAATTATTCTGGGTAGTAGGATTAATCCTTTCTATGGCAGGAATAATATTTGGAGTATGGGTATAAATACTTGTAAAAAGAATATATTTTTAGTAAAATAAAAAACAAGGAGAGATATTATGTTACAAGATATATTATTAGTAGTTGTAGGATTAATATTTGGTATAGTAATAGGATTCTTCGGAGCAAGATTATTTATGAAAAAATATCTAAAGAAAAATCCCCCAATTAATGAAGATATGATTAAGGCTCTTATGAGTCAAATGGGAAGAAAACCAAATCAAAAACAAATTAATCAAATGATGAAATCAATGGAGAAATATCAATAGATATTTCTTTTTTGTGATATAATTAATACATTGATGGAGGTGACAATATGAAAGACTTTAAAGAAAAACTTAGTTTAGTTCCTACAAAACCAGGTAGTTACCAAATGAAAAATAAAGATGGAGTAATTATCTATGTAGGTAAAGCTAAGAATCTTCAAAGAAGATTAAGAAGTTATTTCACAAGAACAGTAACTGGTAAAACTAAAATGTTAGTAGAAGATATAGATGATTTTGAATATATTGTCACTGACTCAGAACTTGAAAGTTTAATACTAGAAATAACTTTAATAAAGAAATATGATCCTAAGTATAATATATTACTTAGAGATGACAAATCTTATCCATATATAGAATTAACTAACGATAAATATCCTACACTAAAGGTAGTAAGAAATGTAAAAAGAAAGAAAAATAAAAACTATTTATATGGACCATATCCTAATGTTTCCGCAGCAAGAAGCACAGTAAACATGATTAATAGAATATATCCATTAAGAAAATGTGATCCAATAAAAAAAGACTTATGTCTTTACTACCATATAAATGAATGTTTAGGATATTGTAAAAAAGAGATAGATCCTACTGTAATAGAAGAAATGAAAAAAGAAATTATTACTTTCTTAAAAGGAGATGCTACATTAATTACTAAAAAGATTAATGAAGAAATGGAAAAAGCAAGTAATAATTTAAATTATGAAAAAGCCTTAGAATTAAAGAAAATGTTAGATGATATTAATGTAGTATTAAATAAACAAAAAATAGATCTTAATAATAATTATAATTTTGATTTAGTAAATTACTATGTAGATAATAATTATTTAAGTATAGAAATATTCTTTATACGTAATGGATTATTATTTGGTAGACATAATGAAATAATTTCTTCTCTAGGAGATACTCCTAATGAAGTATTAGAGTATTTAATTAAATTCTATGATAAATCTTTACTACCTCATGAACTATTAGTACCAATAGATTTAGATAAGGAATTATTAAGTAAGTACTTTAATATTAAAGTAAATACTCCAGAACGTGGAAAATTAAAAAGTCTATTAGATTTATGTTTACAAAATGCTAAAGAACAAATGGAATTAAAAGAAGAGACACTAAAAAAAGATGATGATGAAAGAATCCATGCATTAGAAGAATTAAAAGAATTATTAGGATTAAAACGCTTACATAGAATGGAGTCATTTGATAATTCCCATTTATTTGGTACTTTCTATGTAGGAGGTATGGTTGTATTTGATGATTTTCTTCCTAATAAAGATCTATATAGAAAATATAAAATATCTACTGAAGTTAAAGATGATTTATCTGCTATGAAAGAAGTTATCTATAGAAGATATTTTAAAACTATAATGGAAGAATCTTATAAACCAGATTTAATTGTAATGGATGGAGGAAAATTACAAATAGATGCTTGTAAAGAAGTATTAAATTCACTTAATTTATATATTCCAGTAATTGGACTTGTAAAAGATAAAAAACATAGAACGAGTTATATAATTAATGAAAATTATGATATACTAAATGTAGATAAAGATTCAAAGTTATTCTTATTTTTAACTAGGATACAAGAAGAAGTTCATAGATTTGCCATTACTTATCATAGAAATATTAAATCTAAAGGAGCTCTTTCTAGTGTTTTAGATGTAATCCCAGGAATAGGAGAAGTAAGAAAAAAAGAACTATTAAAAACTTTTGGATCTTTAAAGAAAATGAAAAATGCTACAGTAGAGGAATTATCTAAAGTAGTAGGCAATGATGTAGCAGAAAAACTACATGAATATTTAAAGGAGATATAATATGAAGAATAATAAAGGATTTACATTAGTAGAAATAATGTCAGTAGTAGTAATACTAGGTATAATAGCTATTATAGCTGTAACAGCATATAGTAAGCATTTAAATGATACTAGAAATAAAGATTATGATTTTATGGCTAAGTCAGCATCAAATGCCGCAGCAGAATTTGCTATGGATCATTTTGGAATAAATGAAGTAACATTAAAAGAACTATATGAGGGAGAATACTTAGAATATCCCCAAGATCCATCAAATAAAGGAAAAATGTGTACTGGTAGTGTAAAAATTACTAATACTAATAATCATGATGGAATAGATACTGAAAAATATGACGTAACTATATGTTGTGCTAATTTTAGTTATATATATCATTTCCCAGGAGGAAGTAAACAATTAACCACATGTGAATAGGGTGAAATTATGAGTAAAATACAAGTAATGGATGAAGTTTTAGCTAATAAAATAGCTGCCGGAGAAGTAGTTGAAAAAACTATGAATGTAGTTAAAGAATTAGTAGAAAACTCTATCGATGCAAATTCAACAGAAATAACAATAAAACTAGTAGATTCAGGTGTAAAAGAAATAGAAGTATCAGATAATGGTATAGGTATGGATAAAGATGATGCCGTACTAGCATTTTCTCGTCATGCGACTTCTAAATTAAAAAAGCTAGATGATTTATTCTATATAGAATCATTAGGTTTCAGAGGAGAAGCACTTCCATCTATCGCTAGTGTATCTAATGTTAGATTAAAAACTAGTAATGGTTCTATTGGTACTTTAGTGACTATTAATGGAGGGAAAGACCTAAAAGTAGATAATAGTGATCTACAAGTAGGTACTACTATTACCGTATCTGATTTATTTTATAATACTCCAGTAAGATTAAAATATTTAAAAAATTTATATACAGAATTAGCTTATATCGTAGAATATATTAATAAAATGGCTTTATCTTATCCTAATATTAAATTTACTTTAATTAATAATGATAAAGTGTTATTAAAGACTGATGGTAGTGGAGATTTATTAAAAGTAATCTATGAAATATATGGAGTAGATATTACTAAA
>Ga0310691_10003945_pt1 | contig 17134 bp, 6 predicted proteins | sample 176DNAGHGlowgp2_FD_203887 | JGI IMG/M metagenome (GOLD analysis project Ga0310691, IMG submission 203887) | Sheep rumen microbial communities from Palmerston North, Manawatu-Wanganui, New Zealand - 1766 DNA GHGlow gp2 (v2) (version 2) | ecosystem: Host-associated > Mammals > Digestive system >...
TAAGAAGAAGGGGCTGACAGATGAAATGGTTCACCAAAAGAATTTGAAAATTGGTGTATCTAGCGGCTCAAAAGAAAATGACGAGAGTGAAAAGTTCCGGAATAATAGAAGAACTGAAACCGGTGTTGGTAAAATCGACGACAATACGATTATAAGGGATACAGATGAGATAATCACTGAGTCTGTTAAGGAAGAAAAGAAATCAGACGAAGAAAAACCAAAGGCAAGACGTTCACGTAAGAAGATAACACAAAAGGAGAAACAATCAGAAGAAAATAAGGCTGATGAAAAGTTGGACGGCAAAATAGAGATTTCAGTAACTCCTGATAAGACGATAGAAGTTGAAGATAACTCAGTAAGAGCAGAAGTTACGAACAAACGCAAGAAAAGTGTGACTGAAAAATACTCAATTGAGGATTTGCATCTTGATGATATTCCGGATTATGTTCAGTATGATATAATTCCTTTACCGTCAAAGGGACAATGTTATAAACACAAGAAATCAAGGGTACCTGTCGCTTATCTTACTGCTTCTGACGAGAACCTTATCGCGTCACCGAATATGTATCGTGATGGAAAACTTCTCGATGTTATTCTCAAGAGAAAGATTCTTGATAAGGACTTTAATGTCGATGAACTTTGCTCAGGTGACCGTGATGCGATTATACTGTGGCTGAGGGCTACTTCATACGGAGAGGATTTTCCGATTGTCACCACCAACCCGAATAACGGAAAACAATATAACGTGTCCGTTAATCTTTCTGAATTTAAGTATTACGACTTTGACTTGGTGTCGAATGACGATGCTGAATTTGAATTTACCACAAGCAATGGGGATAAGATTGGATTTAAGTTCCTTAGCCGTGCGGATGAAGATGAACTTAGAAACAAACTGCTTACTAATGAAGAAGAAGCGAATCGCATAAACGCATTGAAGAGCATCGCAGGCGTTCGTGAAGCAATGGCAAGGTTGGAGTTATCTTCAGAAGACAAAGAACATGCGATGGAAGATATCGAGGAATTGATTAGTGTAGTGGGCCCGGAAATACCCGATGTTGATGAAAACATTTATACCACGTTAATTACAGACCAAATGATTATCCATACGGTTTCTGTTAATGGAAATCATGACAAGGAATATATAAAAGGCTATATCGAAAATATGCGAACTAAGGATGCCAAGGCTTATCGTGACTATTTTACGAAAAATAAGCCTGGCGTTGATTTTAGCATTGACATAACAGTGCCCGAGTCGGATGGAGGCGGCTCATTCAACACGTTTCTTAGACTCGACGATACTGTTTTCATCAACTTCTAGTTTTGAACGTGCGCTTAAGAAGGAATTATGGCTGTGCCATAAGAATATGGAACTGTCTATGGATGACATTCTGAAAATGACAGTTGCTGACAGAAAAACGTACATTTCTGTTCATAATAAAGAAGTCGAAAAAGAAAGGGAAGCGTTGAAAGTAAGACATCGTTAAATGAAAATGGTTCCGCAACTGAAAATGGTTGTGGAACTATTTATTTCTAAAGAGATTAGATTATGCCAGCAGGTAATACTAATACACAAATGAACCAAGACGAAATAAATCAACAAATGATTGATTTACTTAAGGGTCTAAACGAGAAGATGGGTCTGATGGTGGATGTTATTGAAAAACGTCCACGTTCAGACACACCTAGTTCAATGTATTTCACAAGGGGAAAGGATAACATTCCAGAACTAAATCTTAAGAATGGTGGGAATACCACCAGATTTGAAGACATGACCGTCAGAGAAAAAGAGCGGACGATGCGTAACTACAAAGAATCGTTTAGCGAAACTAAAATGGGCGGTCAAATTGAGGAACGGTTACAAGAACTCAATAAGAAGGCTTTTTTCACCAAAGGGCTTACAGACACAGAAAAGGAAGATGCCATACGGGAATATGAAGCCTTCAAAAGCCTTCGAGACGAAAAATTAAGGGCTTTTGCGGCCGAACAGAATAATATTGACGCTCAGAAAAATTCTGCTGAATTATTGGCTAATGGGTATAAAGACCTTAATGACTATGTAAGCCAAATAAATGCCGAAAATGAGTATGTTGAGCAGACTCAACAACGAAGGGATGCTTCTGATATGATAGCACGAAGCGGATTCGGTAATACGGGTATTGGTCGTGTTGCACAGAACGCTTTGAACAGAAAACAGAATATGGCGTCTCTTGTCAATTTTGGAAATATGTTGGGCAATGAGTCAACCGGAGCGGCTGCTAATATAGGACAGTCACTTTTTGGAATGGGTAAAGCCGGTAATATTGCGACAAAGGCATTAGGAGGCTTTGGTGGCGTTCTTGGCAAACTTTCTAAATATTTGGGCGGACCATGGTTGGCGGTATTTTCGTTCATACTTGATATGGCGAAATCCGCTGCAAAAGCGTACAATGAATGGGAAAAGATGACGGCAGAGTTCATCAAGTACCAAACTGAAATGGAGAAAATCGCCTATGAAGAGTCCAAAGAAAAGGCGACATTAAAAACTGATATTGAAGTCGAGCAGATACAGTATATGGGTGAAATGGCGTTAAAGATGCTTGAAACCCAAAGCGCAAACCTGCTTGAAGCTACTGACATTCAGATGAAAGCCTATGCCAAAAGTTTTGAAATTGGCGTGGGTGCAATGACAAAGGGTATCAACCAAACTGCTTATGACGCGGCAGAAGCAGCGATTGACCAAGCGGCATCAACAAGAAAATATCAGATTCATTCAGGTCTTAGACAAACCCAACTTGAATTATTTGGGCAGAAACGTTCTCTTGAGTCTGAATCGAAGATTGCAAGTTCAATGGCCGGAATGAGAGTAGCGGAAGTAAACGCGGATGCAGCAAGAAAGACAGCAGCATCAAATCTTGAGAACAAACAACTTGACTATGCGGCAAAGGCCGGTGGCGAAGCAATGAATCTTAATGTGTTCAATGCGGCCACTAATGCTACAATGGCGGCAAGAGACGTTGAGAACAATCAATATGGTGGTCGAAGTGATGTAAACCCTGCGAATGGTGAATCTGTTAAGGGTGAAGGATATAAAGCACACGGTGTTGATGAGATAGAAGGATACTCATCAGGATTTGGTGGTATGGCAAAGGCTGCTGCTGTTGGTGCAGGAACTGGTGGTGACATTAGCGGTATACTTGAAAAGAACGCGGCAGTTGTTGAAAATTATACTGAAGACATGAAGCGTGAAGCGGATTGGATGAAGACAAACACGGATTTGCAGTATAAGAAAGAACTTGCTGCAATGAATGCACAAACCGCAATCGCCGAAAAACAAAAGGATTCGCAAACACAATATCAAGAGAAGATGATTGATTATGCGGCGTCTATTGAAAAGAATTGGCTTGGTGTAGTAAAACACGTTGAAGGATGGACTGAGAAATTCGATGAAAAATTCACTGATTTGTCTTTTGATGCTGGTATGCTGTCAAAAAATTTGCAGACCGGATTCAAGAATTCACAATTTGAAGTGATAAAAAGTGTCGCCAAGAGTTTCGGAAAGAGTGAAGAAGATGTGGCAAAAATGCAGTCTGGCTACTTAGACAACACAGGAAGAAATAAACTATTGGGTCTTGAAGACACTAGACAGTTGGCTGCATTGGGTACATATCTTGGCGATGATGGTTTAGCAACACAGTTTGCATCAGAAATGGAGATATTTAACGCTGGTGCCGCTGAAAGTGTCGATTTGCTTGATGATGCACTTCAGAGTGTGAACAGAATGGGTCTTAATGGGCGTAAGTACACCAAAGACCTTGTAAATAACTTGAAACTCGCCCAAAAGTATAACTTCAAAGGTGGTACAAAAGAAGTCATGGAAATGGCGAAATGGGCGCAGAAAACAAGATTTAACCTTCAAAGCCTTGGCGGTATTGTTGACCGAATTCAAGAGGGCGGGCTTGAAGGTGTACTTCAGCAGTCTGCTCAATTTCAGGTGCTTGGTGGACACGCTGCAATGAATAGTGACCCGCTTGGAATGCTGTACGATGCATGGGGTGATAATTTTTCACTTGCGAAGAGATATCAAGATATGACAAAGGGTTTTGGTACTTTGAACAAGAAAACAGGTGAAACAACCTTCGATAATATTACCGAAAACATGCAGATTGCCGCTATTGCAAAGGCACAAGGTAGAAGCGTGGATGAGGTTCGTGGTGAGATAATGGAACGAAATAAACGCGAAGTTGTCAATAACCAATTAACATTGGGTCAGAGACAAAACTTTGACCAAGAACAACTTGATTATCTTGGTTCTGTCGCAAAATATAATAAGGATTCTGGACAATTTGAGGTTAAGGTGATGGGCAGCGATGGTCAATACCATAACAAAGCGGTAAATCAAGTTACAAAGGAAGATTTGTCGAACCTTCAGCCTGAAGAACATGAAGCAAGGATGGAAACTTGGATGGAACAACTTGTTTCAGTTGTCACTCAGATGAAGGGTGAACAACTATGGCAGACTGTCGATGCGGCGTCCGCAACTTATGCTGAAACCCTTAAGCATTTTTCTACTCGTTTGAACGAGATGCACGAGAATTATCTTCAAGAACGGGCAAACATCATTGCTGAAATAAAAAAGAAGCAGAATGACATTGACGCCAATGTAAAAAGTTACCTTGACCAATTTGCCACTAACATAAATGATACAACTAGTGACGTGGCTACGGAAACGAAGAATATACGTGCAATGACGAATAAAATTGCTTCAGCACTTGGCGGAATAGTGAGTGTCGTTAATCAAGCGAAAGCGGCAGTGGCGCAATCCGTACAGGGAATGATGGCTGAACAACAAAACAGCAAAAATCAAGTCACGGAGAAAGCGGGTTCGAGCGTAGTAGACAAAAACAAGCCAAAACCAGATACAAGCAAACCATCAACAGACCCACACCAATCAAGAGCCGGTGAACGAGTGCCTGTTTCTTGGGACGAAAGACATGTAAGAAGAGGGTATGTGAATAACACAGGTAGAGACCCCGTATTGACAGAAAAGGGTGCTCAGGCTCTGAATCAGTATCATTCATTTGACGCGGCAATGAGAGCCGGCTTTGAAGACGGCATTGTAAGTGGTGATAATCAACCAATGATGGTTGCTGCGAAAGACGTTACGCCCATTAATGACGGTGCTGTCACGTTGGCACAGTCAAGCAAAAAAGATGTAGGAATGTTCCTTGAACCCGGCGGTCCGCTTGATACTTTGTTTAATGGCATATTTGGTGAGATTCATTCGGTTTCTGATATCTTTAACGGTTGGTTAGAAGAACATAACAGACAAAGGGACTTAATGCGAGACAGAAGAACCGTAGAGCCAAAAGTCTTACCTCAAGAAGATGCGCTTGAGAAACTTTATAATGAATGGAGTAAGCCACAGGAACGTGTTGTTGACAGAACCAATGTTTATAATGATAAGGTTGAACGGAACATTCCTTCTGGAAAAAGTGATATAAATGTCAATATTAATGGGCGTTTGACTTTGGATTGCGGAAATCAGACAATTGATTTATTAAGTCTAATGAAAGAAGACCCGATGATTGTAAGGCGTATAACTGAGCAGGTCGCTGACCAAATTTATAAGAATCAGAACGGCGGTAAGACAGAAGGTCCCGGTGCAGGTGTGCGTTATTCATCGATGGCGTAAATAAAATGATAATCAATGTATATATTGTTAAAAGGATTTTATGGCTAAGAAAAAAATGTCTTGGGATAGTATAAAGGGCGGTGTCGTTAATGGCGTAAATGGATATCTTAACGACAGGCTCAGAAACGGTGACTATAGCGTTGGGGATGCTGTCGTCGCTGACCTTGCATCATTGATATTGGACGCAGATATCGTCGGAATGTGTAATTTTAACGATAGGATGTACATGCTGATGAACCGTTTGATGCAAGTCAACATTAATGAGAAGAATATCCGTTTCTATTCGAACGGAAACAACTCGCATAGATTCGGGCAGAGTGATTTGCTTGATGCAGAAATCCCAAGATATAGTTATGTGGAAGGTCTGAATTATCTGAACACGACGGATGAGATACGAAATGAAGAATACAATGGTGTCTCATCGACACAGGAACATTTCAACGATTACAAGTATAATAAGAACATTGCGCCAAAGGGTTTTGACCACGGAAACCTTTATCCTGATGACCTTGATGCATTGGGTGGGAACTATCAGAATAAGGCTTGGCGGCTTGGAAATCCGGATTCTATACTGTACAAAACGAAAAAGATGTTTTGGCAGGGAAAGATGAATACCATTATTTCAAGATTCGGAACTAATGCTGACGGATTGAATAATGCGTTAGACTACAAGGGTATTAAAAGTACACGTTATGGCGAATCACATGGTAGAAATCTGTTAAAGGCTGGTGCTGAGAAACGTGGGACTAAATACGTGTTAAATGGTTATAATAATCCATACTGTCGTGTATGGACGCATCACTACCAATACGACAGGTATTATAAAGATATAAGACCGTTTTATACTGAAGATAATCAAGGTAACGTCACAAAGAAAGGTGTTAAAGAATTCCATGATTGGGTAGGAAGCGGTTTTGAACAGCCGATGACTGAGAAGTTTGGTTATGGTTGGAAGAACGGTGATAATGGATGGGAGAAGTCTGTGTTGGACACAACAAAGGGCGGCGACGGACTTGTTAAGATTGCGCCGAAGTATATCAATGGTGCTAAAAGTAATATACACACGAAGGATTGTATGTTCTCAATCGAGAATCTTGCTTGGCGTGGATATGACCCATATTCTTTCGAAAAGGCACTTTCTTGGGAGCAACGCGGTCCACTTGGAGGACGAATTATGTGGTTTCCACCATATGGCATTGAATTTAATGAAACAACGAGTGTCAATTGGGCATCAAGTTCATTCATAGGACGTGGTGAAGACGTTTATACCTATGTTAATACTCAGAGAAGCGGAACATTATCATTCTTAATGGTGGTTGACCATCCTTCGGTGATTGACTATGCTTCTTGGCATGACGAGAATGAGACATTCAGAGATACTGATATGCTTAGATTTTTTGCAGGCTGTGATTCTCTTGACCCAAATGATTCGGATAGTATTATGAGTATTGTAAAACCGACACCGTTAACTGACGAGTATCTGATGAATTACGTTGAACCCGAGTATGTACACCCTACAGTGACTCCACCGCCTGTTAAACCTGAAGACCCAACAGATGAAATAGTCACTGTTACATTTTATGTATTTTATCCGAATAACTATTCAGGTAAATATGATAACGCTGGATATGCTGTTACCTACCTTCTCAGCGGAGATGGTGCCGGTATGTCAGACGATGGGTATGTTAGTCGTGAGTACGATTTCAAAGATGTTGGTGGAACTGATAATAACGGTTATGAAATGTGGGAAAATGGGTTATCAGGCAAAGCAGTGAACGGTGAAGAAGGGAATACGGACGAGAAGGTTTCACAGGGAAACTACATATATAATTTTGCAGAAAGTTATGGGCTGATTTCAAACAGGCAAAATAAGGCAAACTATAGGTGGTTTTATCGTGTGGATGGTGAGTATTCGGAAAAAGATGCAACGTATGGAAACACGTATGGACAGAAATTGCTTAACACGGCAGGTAAAATGGACGAACCACAGATTAAGTATGATAGTAACGGAAAAATCGATTTTACCAAAACCAATACGAATTATATGGATTATGTTAGTTATAATCTGAATTCAACAACAATAAATTGGAAGGCCGGATGGAAAGAAGGGAATACGCCTGAAAAGATATTTTGTTCATTTAGGGAGTTTGCTTGTGCGGTTGCCCAATTTAAGGGGTATGATTCATCGGCAAACTATCTAAAGGGCGATGAAGAATTTGAGCAATACAATCAAAAAATCATTCTTAGCGAAGGTGAGGAAGAGACATTACTTATTGACCATATTGAAACATTATTAGGCAAGTATAAGATTGTAAAACTTGAGGGAATGGGATTCTCGAATAGTCATGGTTATAATCAGAACGAGAGTATTAATGCGACAAGAAATAAGTTATTGTCAGAAAACCGTATAAACACCATAGCAAATTGGTTAAGGGATGAAGGCATTACGGTAGATGAGGTGTCAATAAGTGATAAACCCGGTGTTGCTGATGGTGTTGAGCCGCATGAAAACTCAGGGTTTAACGCTAAACTTTGGCGTTCCGCAAAGATAACCATTACGTTTAAAACTGATAATACCGAAATTATAGCAAAAAACAATGAATGGTATGAAAATGAAATGAAAAATTACCACAAGTACGTTGGTTATTCTGAAGCAGGTGAGCGTGATGGTCAAAAATTGTACAAAGACAAGGATGGCGTCTTATGGCGAGAACTTGATGACGGTACTTTAGTGCGTAATGATGTCGGACAGATGCTTGGCGTTGGTAATATGCGTGGAAGAAGTCAGGCACAGATTGCATCTCCATCACCTAATGATGCGAATGCGTTTGGTAAACGATATTACACTGATGATAAGATTCGAATGAAATTGACTATTGGCGGAAAACTCGTCAATGCAAATGGTCAAACGTTAGGTGCTGGGGATAGGAATACATTAAGGTATGACCAAGAGTATTATTTCTTTAGGACTCTTGAAAAGAAAGACCCACACGTGTTTAATAAATTAATGGATAAAATCAAATACTTTGACCCGGCATTCCATTCTATGACGCCGGAGGGTTTTAATGCAAGACTTACGTTCCTTAACCAATGCACACGTCAGGGAAACACGGTGTCAATGTCTGACATCAACGGAAAGACTGCGAATAACCTTGCATTTGGCAGACCGCCGTTCTGTGTTCTTAGACTTGGAGATTTCTATAATCAGATGATTGTTATTGACAGCATAAATATCGATTATAGTGTTTCTGATGGAATACAGTGGGATATGAATACTGAAGGTATTGGAATGCAGCCGTTGTTGGCAAGGGTTAATTTGAGTTTCAAATTTATTGGTGGAAGCGACATTGCCGGACCGATTAGGAGATTGCAGAATGCGATGTCGTTTAACTACTACGCTAATGCAAGGTTCTATGACAATCGTGCTGACCATGTAAGATACAAGTCAGAAAACAATTACAAGGAAATTGGTGGCGGAGACCACAATTACGATGTGGACAGAAAGAACAGTTGGGCTTATATCACTAATATGTACGGTGACGAGAAGTACAGTGAAGACTATATTAAACTGAAAGCGCATCAACCGGATGTTAGTCCTGAGATGCCTATGCCTAAACTTCCGGATAATGTTACTGGCCCTAACATAGACGTTGACCTTGCCACAAAAGTCGGAAGGCTTTCAGATACCTTGAAACAAGGTGACTATTTTAAGATTTGGCGGAATAATATACATAACAATAAATCGTAATAATGGCTTACTACGATAGATATTCGAAATTCAGAAGTGACGGACAAGTTAAACTTCTTCCTTTTCTAAAAATTGACGAGGAAGGGAGTGATTTGTATATCGTGTTTGAAAAAGATACGATGCGTTTCGACAACTTGTCGTACAAATATTATGGAGACCCAGACTATGCTTGGCTAATTTTGCAAGCCAACCCGCAAATCGGCGGCTACGAGTATTCTATACTTGATGGTACGGTGTTAAGGATACCTTATCCATTGTCAAGTGCAATAAACAGATACGAGGCTTCAATTAGTGCATATAAAGAAAGAAATAGTTAACTATGGCACAAGATATTAAAGACGGAGAAAGCAGAATCATTTACCTTGAACCAAATGATGCGATGGATGATATCAATGGCGTACCAATGACGCCTGATTATCCTGATTTGTGCATTGCGTTTAATCTTATCGTTGAAGTCGTGCCGAGATTTAAGACTACTGCGGAAAAGGGTAAGGATTATAGCGGTAAGTTTTGTATCTATTGGAGAAGTAAATCACCGCTTAATGGCGAATCATATAAGCCCGGCACATATGTCTCGTTCTTAACCGGAAAAGATGGCTTTTTGACGACATATTATACAGATACAAACTATGAGGACGTAGTAAGGGAAAATATAGTTGAAGGTCTTGGCGTTGAGAATGTTACGGTTGCATTCGAGAATTATTACACGCCAACTGTTACTATCAAATTTGTTGACCAACGCGGCTCGTCATTGTTTGGACGTGAGGAAGCAACGCATCACGACGATAAATTGACCATTGATAATATATTTGGCGCATTTTTTACCGCGCCATACCCCAAATTTAAACTTCAGATTAAAGGGTTTTATGGTCAGGCGGTAACTTTACAACTTACATGTAGCGGATTTAAGGGTAGCCTTAATTCACAAACAGGCAACTTTGAAGCGACGGCGACATTTATCGGCTATTCATATTCGTTGTTGACTGATATCCCATTTCAGTACATTGTTGCCGCTCCGTTCTGTAATTATGCGGGGCACGATTATTGGGAACAAAACAAGAACAGTTCTGATTGGATGCTTTATGGCGGACAGCCGATGATAACGTTGTATGAATTAATGGAACGCATTAATCAAGCGTTCTCAAATACGGAACTTCTTAAGATTGTCAGCGATAGCGAGGAAGAGATAATACGTTCAGGCGAAACTGAAAAGGGGCAGATTGTTAATGTTATTGGGGCGTTTAACTCATTTAAAAACGTATTGCAGATGTCAACCAATAATTGGTTGTCTAATTATACAGGCTCAGGAATTGACGATGAACAGTTATTGCTGTTTACTGATAGCGAAAGAATATCGATGACAACAGATATTACAACCGCTTGGGAAACATTGAGTAACGCAGTTAAAAAGTATAACGAAGAGTATCCGTCAAATGAAATTCCAAAATCGTCGATGCCAAATGAAATGCCAGTGGATGGAAAACTTTCTGAAATGGTAACTATTGACATTTTTAAAGTTGAAGTTGGACAGAATAACGGTCCGACTGTAGTTACCTTTTCTGATGGTTCAGGCAACACGTATTCAAAATCAGACCTTGCATCTCTTAAGTTTAATGCTAATGCGAATGGAAACCCGAGAACTTTGTCTGAGAGTATGGTTGAAAGATTGTATAATTCTTTGACTCCTGGCAGCGTTGTTGAAAATATCAAGACACACGCATATCTTTTTGATTTTCACGATTTTGTAAAAAGACTTAATGAACGTTCTAGGTTTATTGATGATGAGACGAGGGAGATTGAGCAGAATGCTGAAAGAAATTATGTTCAGTTGGCTAAGGATAATCTTGGTATAGTTCCTTATATTGGGAACATATTCAAGATGATTATGGCGCATATAGAGACATTCGTGTTCATGATGTATACGGTGTTCAATAGAATTGAACAACAGGCAAACGTTGGACAAAGGACACCTGCCCATCTTAATATCGCCGGTAATGGGACACTTGCTGACATATCAACTAACGGTGAAATCGAAAATGTGCCCGCTTGGCCGCTGGTCACTCGTGCAAATGCAGAAAACAACGCGTTTGTTGAACAGGAGAATGAAAATACGATTGGATGGGTTGGGGACTTTTCACCGTATTTTGAGGAGGAGAAACTTGTCCGAGAACTGTTTCTTGCTTGTAAAAAGACGATTGGCGATAATTTCTCGAATCGTGAGCAAGAGACTAATGTTTCATATATACCAATTACGCCTTGTGACGTCAATATGATAGAAAACGTATTCTCAGGAAACCCTGAAGCAAGTATATCATCATTGGCGGGAATGCTTGGCATCAGGACGGCACAATTATTCGGAATTATGGAAAAATCCGCCGTCGACAACTCAGTTGCAACTGTTATGGGCAGGATGGACGCATACAACTACTACTTGCACAACCCGTCAAAGAGTGAAATTAAGGAGAAAATCGTGGATGTGTCCGGCAATAAGTCATTAGCCAATAAGTTGTATGACATAATGTTATGTAAAACAGAAGAAGATAGTTCTGGTGATACATTTCAAGGAAAGGATACTATTCAACGTCATAAATTCGAGAAGGTTAGAGGTGTAATAGGTGCAGGAAAAGAAAGACACCCGATTTATGTTGAAAGCGGTTCTAATCTTAAGTATGTGCATTTCTATACCAAGAGTAATCACGCTCTTGTACCAAGTGTTGTCATTACGTTTGACCTTTATTCAAACAGATATCAGTACAATAATAATTCAGACGGTAATCCGTATTTTTCATATGACTATTATAACAATACGATACCGGATACATTAATTAATTGTAATACAAATTCAATATCTGTCGATAATGATAAATTCGATAAGGGGAATTATGTGAACGGTGAAATGTTCAATGTTGAACTTAATCCGTCAAAGGTTGAAGGTATTCTTAAGCGTTATGATGAACTTAAGACAAACAGTTTCAAGATAATTGGAGAACAGTTCTCAGATGACTTCAGTAAAGTTCTTGACAGATATTGGAAAGTTGATGATAGCAGTTACAAATCGTTTGTCGGTAATTTCGCGGTGATGTTAACCAAAAAATATGAAGATATGGGCATTGACATGACAACAATGTCAAACATGACGCGTAATGAAGTTTTTAAGTACAAAGCCACGTATAGCGGTGATGGGCAATGGGGCGATGGGCTTTCGCTTGATTCCGTTTTTGTTCCGTTGGTTGACATCTATACTGTGGATAAGATGTCATGTGGATTGTTTGGTTCTTATCTTTATTATATACAGAATACCATTGAAGATAAAGAAGTAAGAGACAGAGTAAAGGCTTTGTTCATACTTCATTGTACAACACTTCCATATGGCACACCTTCTCTTAATTTTTCATCAGGCAGCAAAATATGTGGAACTGTTCAAATTGCTACTGTCGGATATATGCTGTTACTTGGCGGTTTACTTTGGCGTGAAAAGTATTTCGAAGAAAACGGTAAAGACCCCATTAAATACACATATGAAGAGAGTGGCGAAAGCGTGAAGTTCATGTATAAGCCGGCTGGTAAGGATTTTTCGTTATATATCAAGAATGGCGATACGGTTTTACCGAGTATGATAGATTCAGGTGACGCTTCAAGTTCATACAATGTGAAGACATCAATGTTGATGGGTGGAGTAAATTTGGATTATCACATTAAGAACTGTTTAATTAATAAATTTGAAGAGTTTGTTAAGGGTGAATGCCAGACGCTGTTCAATTCTTTGGAGATTCGCGGAAAGGGTCAAACGAGGGTACAGAATCTGAATCCAATGGCAATCTATAAACTGTTTAAAAGAATTAAGACGGATGAAACGCATCAGCAGTTATGGGAATCTAGAAAATCGATAGCCAATAACGCGTTGTCTAATTTCTTCGATTCCTATGTGTATTATAGTGCTAGAAAAAGTGATGGAAAATTGACGAACACCCCATTTTGGCTGTATTTGAGCGATAAGAATTCAACCGTACAAAATCTTTTGAAAAGGCTTTATTGTGGTAAGGCTATTATAATGGATACGTCGGCGCAAAGGTTTACAGCAAACGGTTCAAGAACTCGTGAAGAGGGTACTAACACCGATGTATTGGTTTCGTCACAAAACGTTAGGGCTTATCTTGAAGGGTTCACGTCTGCATTGTCCAAAATTGTCGAGAGTGCTGGGGCGACTGCAATATCAAACGACAATCAAAGCGATACAGAACATGGCGATATCGCTGAATTCGACCGTGATGTCGCAGTACCTATCTATATGTACCTTAAGAGTTTGTGGGATAAGTGGCTTGTTGCTTCTGATAAGACCGACCCATATAACAGCGAGTATTCGGTTCATAACTTTTTTAATAATTTTGTGTTTATTGACTCGTTTTATAGGAATATTGAAGGGCGGTTCATGATGAACTGTCAGATTTTATTAGATAGGTATAACCAGAACAATAATAGTACTAAGGACTATTCAGTTTTCAAATACATTGGAGATATAACAAGTGACCATCATTGTATGTTCCTTGCCGTCCCAGACTTTATTGATGGAATGAATGATGAAGCGAAAGAAAAAGCAAGATTGGCATTGAATTCGATATTCAAACCTATACCTTATGCTGAGATGCGTGATATGACATTGAACAATAAGTTTGTCATAATTTATATTCCTAAATTGTCTGAGACGCCATCAGAAATCAATAATTACGCAGATGACAGTTTCAATATATGGAGTTACAACGAGAAAGATGGTGTGGCACCGAAGATTTTGAAACAAGCGGGAAGCATTGATGAGGGACTTAGCCGTTATGGGTATTACGTACCATCGTTCGGACTTGCATACGGAAGGCAGCACAATCATTTGTTCAAGAACTTGAACCTTAACATGGAAACGCCGATTATCACGAGTGCCGTTATCAATACATTATCCCATATTGCGAAACAGGGTGCCGCGAATTCACACGCAATCGCCTTTGTCGGGCAGGATATATACCCTGTTTTCTCGAACTATTCATATATTTGTGAGTTCGAAATGATGGGGTGTGCCCAGATTCAGCCGCTTATGTATTTCCAATTAATGAATGTTCCGATGTGGCGTGGAACATATATGATATTTAATGTTACACATACGATGACACCGGGAAATATGGTAACAAGGGTTCGTGCAATGAAGTTATCGAACAGAGCAGTTCCGTATTCGAATGCGTGGTTCAAAAAGAATTTGAATTATGACCCTGATGCTAGTAATAATAGTGCTGATTGTGATGATGCAGGATATAACGGTAGTGCAAACGCAAATGGAAGTGCTAACGGAAACGAGCAATCAAATATTTCTCAGAGTGAAATCGATAAGAGGCTGAATTCGTTGTTCAATGGCAACCCACCTTCCAGAACGTATCATTCAAAGCCGGCTGGTTTTGATAATTGGATGACGAATGTCACTTTTAAGAACAATGGTAAAACATATACCATAACAGTGCATAAGGCGTTAGCGCAAAAATTTAAAAGCGCATTAGAAGAATTTGATAAAGTCGGCTTTAAAATATTGTTTACGCCGCATACATATAAATGGAGAACGGTTAGCGGAACTAATAGGTTATCAAGGCATTCTTTGGGGTGCGCTATAGATATCAATGCTACGACTAGCGGTGGTATTAATTCTAATCTAAATCCGTGGGTAAGACAAGGAAAACCGTTATCGTCAGGTGACAGTGATACCGCTATCAGAACGTGGAACAGCCCTGTTGTGAAAATTATGAATAAATATGGCTTTGGATGGGGTGGAAAATATGGAGATTATATGCACTTCTCATACCTTGGCGGCTCTTAAATTCGTTTTATTATGTCTAAATGTGTTATAAATAATGCCGGTGGCGCAAATGGGGTTATGATTAAAATATTGAACTTCTTCGTCGGGAAGGGGTATACCCCAACGCAAGCGTGTGCTATTGCTGGAAATGTTTACGGTGAAAGCAGTTTTAGGCCATCCATTAAAAATGAAATCGGATGTATCGGACTATTCCAATGGTGCTCTACCGGTAAAAGAAAGGAAAAACTTATTGCGAAATATGGAGACCCCGGATGGAAAGACATAAATAATCAGTTGGACTTTGTTTGGGGTGAGTTAAGTCCCGGCGGTGAACGCGAATCTGTTGGTGAATACTTTCAAAATAAAGATAGAACATTAACGGAGTATACCTATCATTGGCTAAGATATTTTGAGACACCGAGTACTAATGAGACTAAACTTCGTAATGATTTTATGCCTGATAGGATGAAAGCGGCCAATGCGGCTGCGGCTGTTTATAATCAGATGAATAATGGTGAATGCGTTGTGGGTACAAGTTCGTTATCTGGTACTGAAAGTAGCGGATTTAGTTGTAGTATAGATACCACTGACGGAACAACGAGCGATTTGAATATCGTTGATGATACGTCTATTGTTGCCGAAACAACTACAGCGCAGTCTAACGGCGTTACAGAAACATCGAAAAAAAATGTTGACGTTCGCCCATTGTTCATCGGTGACTCTTGGGCGTATAAGATTTTCCATAATGATGAATACATGAAAAAAAATTGGGGATTATTGGCAAAACAAGGCTTGTCGATGAGTTCTGTTGCGAAAGCATTAAAGAAAACATTATCTAATAAGTATAGACGTCCTAAATATATCGTTGTGTATTGCGGCGATGACACTAAATTGAAGAATAACACTAGTTCTATGTTTGTGAGTGGTTCTGTTGACCTTGTAAAGAATTGGTGCAGAGAGATATTAAGTGCCGGTAATGGTATACAATTTTACTTCTGTGAAAATGTGATGAATTCGATTTATCGTGCGGGTAAGAGTGATTATTATTGGACTGCCGCTTCTGTGTTAAACCGTGCGTTGAAGAAATTGGAGGATGAAGGTGATAGTGCAAGGTTTAGAGTAATAAAAATCGATTCGGACACAAGGATTGACCTTGCAACGCATCATTCGCTTGCGATACCGTCAGAATTGAGAATGACATTGAATCCTAGCGGGTTCACAAAACTTGGCAGTTACATCAGAAAAAAGATACAAGGTTGATTTTAATGAAACAGTAGTACCTTTGCATAAAAAATGAAACGATGCAAAAGAAGTTAGGTAATATTGTTGATGTGAACGAAAATACTGTGTATGACCAAATGTTCAACAAAGTCCATTCAATGGATGAGATTGACCCTTCATTGCCGACTATCATAGTTGGAATGGATTTAGCGAGTGAAAACATTGATGCTACAGCGTTTAGTGTGATAGATAGATTTAGTGGGGATGTTTGTTGGACTTTTACAAAACGTGAGAGAAGAGCCGAAAACGCTGAGGACCTGTCGAAATTTAAACAAATGGTTCTTATGTCCTACCTTTCATCGGTAACGTATGAATATGTGAATTTCACTTGCTATACGTTGGATAGGCTCAAGAAATTCATCAACTATATAAACGGAAGCGACGAGAAAACGTGTTTTCTGACAAAGGAAGGGCGTTTTATCTTTATCTATAGTGTTGTGTATAATAGGGTTTGGGGGCTTTCATTGTCTTTATGCGATTACATCGGTGTTGATAGGAAGAAGGTGATTCAAAAGATTAAGTCAAATAGGCATAACCATATAATGAATGGGGTCTCGTTTGCGGATGATGATATAAGGTCTATGATTGGGGATAATACGCATTTAAT
>Ga0310691_10003946_pt1 | contig 17128 bp, 22 predicted proteins | sample 176DNAGHGlowgp2_FD_203887 | JGI IMG/M metagenome (GOLD analysis project Ga0310691, IMG submission 203887) | Sheep rumen microbial communities from Palmerston North, Manawatu-Wanganui, New Zealand - 1766 DNA GHGlow gp2 (v2) (version 2) | ecosystem: Host-associated > Mammals > Digestive system >...
CCCCCGGGTATAATATATAACTAATAAAATAACACAACTCCCCCTTGATTGTCAATAGGGTTTTTGATAATCTGTAAAAGTCAGATCTATGAAAGGAGATTTTTGAAAGAATGAATTGGTATACCGGTGATAAACTTTTAGGGATGACAGATCTTGATAATAATCGTCCTGAAGTATTCTTTGTAAATGGCAATAGGTCGGCTGGTAAAACAACATGGTTCAATCATAAGTTAGTAGCTGATTTCTTAACAGATAATTCTAATCAGTTTGGACTATATTATAGATTTCAGAATGAATTAGATGAATGTTCAGGAAAGTTCTTTAAGGATATCGGGAAGATCTTTTTTAAGGGAATGACTATGACGCATAAATTGCGCGATAGTGGTCATTTTGCATCTTTATATCTTGATGGTAAAGAATGTGGATTTGCTCTTCCTTTAAATGCTGCAAGTAAATTAAAACTGTGTAGTCATTACTTCTCTGAGATAAAACAGATCGTATTTGATGAATATCAGCCTGAAGACTGTGTATATTGCTCTAATGAAATAACAAAATATAGATCTATTCACCAAACTATTGCGCGTGGTAACGGATCTGCTTCAAGATATGTTCCTGTCTATATGTTATCGAATAGTGTAACTGCATTGAATCCTTATTATTCCGCTTTCGGTATCTCAGGTAGATTGAATCCTGACACTCGTTTTATTCGTGGTCGTGGTTGGGTTATGGAGCAGACTTTTATAAAAGATTCTTATAATGCTTTAAGTAAATCAGCCTTTGAAAGATGTTTCATCGATGATGATTATATTGATATGGGTAATAAGGGCAAACATATATTAGATAATCCGGCTTTTATCATCAGCAGGCCTAAAAGCAGTAAATTTAGATATTATTGTACTTTGGTATATCAAAATAAAGTCTATTCAATTAAATTCTATGATGATCTGGGTATAGTCTTCTGTGATGTTGGTGGTGATATTTCATATAAGTATAAATTCGCAGTTGATGAAATATCTCATGATGCAGATACAAGACTTTCTCTTGAATATAAGATCATCGAAAGACTTCGTGAATATTATACAAATGGTCAGTTCAGATTCTTGAGTATTGAAGCAAAAAATTGTATACTGAAGTTGCTGAGATTCCGTTAGGGCGGTCGATGCTTGTAGGGTGTAGAAGTCAACCGGTGAAATGGTCTACACGGCTAATAACAGTTTTGACAGCTGCGGTAATTGATCAAACTAATGGATATCAGCTTATTCTAAAGAAAGAAGGTTTATTCTAATGAATGATCTTGTGAATATAATTTCTACTATTGGTTTTCCGATATTTTCATTTCTACTTTGTGGTTATGCTCTGAAGTATGTTTATGATAAAGAACGAAAAAGTCTTGATGATGCAATTACAAAATTGGGTGATCTAACATTAGCGGTGGAGCACAATTCTGAAGCTATTAGGGATCTTGCAGATAAGATCGGGAAAGGTTCGGAAGATGTTTGATCTAAATAAATCAATCGAATGGATTAAAAATATTGCTGCTGATCCTAAACATGGTTATTCACAATATCATCGATATGGTCCTGATTATGATTGTAGTTCACTTATAACAACTGCTCTTCGTATTGGTGGAGCTGATATACCTTATAATTTGACTACATATAATATGAAAAATTATCTCGAAAAGATCGGGTATAAGTCTATCGGTATAAATGAGATAAGACAGCCCGGAGATATCTTTCTTTCTGTTAAACATCATGTTGTTATGTCAGTTAGCAGACTTAATATAGTTCATGCTTCTGTTGATGAAAATGGTACTATTGTTGGTAAAAAGTCAGGTGATCAGACAGGTAGGGAGATTTGTGAAAGATCTTTTTATATTCCGTCTTATGGTTGGGATTATCATTTTAGATATATTGGAGAAAGTCAGGATAATAAAGAAAGTGATGGTATTGATATGGTTCTGAAGATCCTAAGTAAAGGAATGAAAAATATTCCAGAAATTAAAACATTACAGATACTTCTAAAAGCTAAAGGTTATAAGGGTTCAAATAATAAAGTTCTTGATATTGATGGCTCTTTTGGATCTAATACAGATTATGCGGTACGCAACTTCCAGAAGAAGAATTCCGATAATGGTGAAGCTTTGGAAGTCGACGGAATTGTTGGATTTCATACATGGAATAGTCTCCTGAAGGGTTCTTAATATGGCTTCTTTAATAGCAGCAGTCAATTTAGCTGTATCAATGGCTAATGATCCGAGATATGGTTATGATCAGGATAATAGATATGGCCCTGATTATGATTGCTCTTCGTTTGTCTGCTATTGTTTAAGTCAAGCCGGTTTTAATGTAGATCCAACTGATTGGACCGGTAATATGTATGGTGATCTTATTCAAGCTGGTTTCACTGATATTACTTCTCAAGGCTTTCAGAATTTTCTACCGGGTGATATTCTCTTAAATGTGCAGCATCATACTGCGATAATGGTTTCTACTACAGATCTTGCAGAAGCTGTACATAATGAACATTATGGTGATCCTAACTATGATTGGTATCATGGTGGTACTCCGGGTGATCAAACGGGTGATGAAATAAGAATCAGATCTTATTATACTTATTCTTCAGGTTGGGACTATCTTCTAAGATATCAACCTTCTTTAAGTTGGATATCCGGAAATAGATATCTATCGCAATCTGAAATGGAGAATAACGCGCAAATAATATACTATTATTTTATCTCGCGTGGATGGACTATAAATGCGATTGCTGCAATGTGCGGAAATATGCAAGTTGAATCTACTATCAATCCGGGGCTTTGGGAAGGACTATCCCCTTATAATGGTGGTTATGGTCTTGTGCAGTGGACGCCATATACAAAATATTCTAATTGGGCCGGTAATGATTGGGAAACAGATCATGATTTACAGTTAGATAGAATCCAGTATGAATTATTAAATGGTCTACAATGGGATTCTGCTCGTGGTGATAATGAATCAGGTTCTAATACTTTCTATCAGACCTTTCAGGACTTCACGCAATCTACATTAACACCTTCGATATTAGCTAATCAATGGTGTTATAAATATGAATACCCGGCAACAAGACCTCAGCCTATACGAGGTACATATGCTGATCAATGGTATCAATTCTTCAGCGGTCTACCGCCAACGCCTCCCGGACCAACGCCGACAGCAGTTAAAAGGAATTTTCCTATATGGTTATTAAACAAAAAGTTCATAAAAGGTTTACAATAACTTAAATTTATTGTAATATTAAGCTAAATTCTATAGAAAGGATGATTAAATATGGCTAAGAAATCTGCATCTGAATTGATATCTTCATTTTCTAATATTGTTGGAGAAAATACTAATGAAGATATCATTGGATTTATGAAGGATATTGAAGATTCTATCGTTGTGGATCCATATGAAGAAAAATATAATCAGCTTCTGAAGGATTATAGAGAACGATTCGAATCTGCTCAGGATGTTGAAGATTCTAATGAATCTTCTGATATAGTACATGAAGAGGTTCATGATGAGATCATTGATACTACTATCGATGATCTTATGGAAGAATAATAAATATGAAAGGATAGGTAATAAATATGGCTTATATTCCTACACAGAGGGTAAATGTTAGCAACAATATCGCGGTGTTAAATGCTCTTCGCAATTCTGCTTCTCAGAATTATAAAGATTATGTAGCCCCGGTAACGAATGCAGATGAAGTAAGAGAAATCGGGACAGTTATCATGTCCGATGTGAGACTTCAGAATGAGTTCTTGATCAACCTGATCAACAGGATCGGTAGAGTAAATATCACTTCTAAGATCTTCCAGAATCCTTTGAGAATGTTCAAGAAGGGTATCATGGAATTTGGTGATACAGTAGAAGATATCTATGTAAATCTTCCGGAAGCTCACGAATATGATCCTACAGCAGCAGAATCTCAGGTTTTCGCTCGTGAGTTCCCGGATGTTCGCGCAGCTTTCTATACTCTTAACTATGAGCATTTCTATAAACAGACGATTCAGAGAAGAGATATTGCAAGATGCTTCACGGCTACAGATGGTATTGCTTCCCTGATCGAAAAGATCCTTGGTGCTATGGATTCTGCAAATAGCCGTGATGAGTTTGTTGTAACAAAGTATCTGTTAGCTCGTAGAATCCTTGACGGCCTTATGACTTTTAAGGCGGTTGCAATCGGTGCTAATGATACAGCAAAAGAGAAGGCGGATAAGCTTCTGACAGCTATCAGAACGAATTCTAATCAGATGGAGTTCTTGAATACAGATCGTAACCTTGCCGGTGTTGAAAACTTCGTATTGAAGGAAGATCAGTATATTCTTATTTCCGCTGCATCTGATGCTCTTATTGATGTAAATGCTTTAGCTTATGCTTTCCATATGGACCGAGCCGAGATCATGGGTAGAATCGTTAGAATCGATGACTTTGGTAATATCGATGATACAGCTATCAATAATCTTCTTGGTGCCGGTCATGCTCTTTCAGCAGCAGATAAAGCACTTCTCAGTCAGAATATTTTTGCAGTTATCGTAGATTCTGAATTCTTCCAGATCTTCGATGTTTATGATGATATCGCAGATGATATCAATAATCCGCAGGGTATCTATAAGACTGCGTTCCTGAATGTTGCCAGGATCTTCGCTGTATCACCTTTTGCAAATAATACAGTTATTCATACAGGTACAAGTTCTGTAACTTCCGTTGTTGTATCACCTTCATCTGCATCGGCTACACCTTTGACAGTTATGGCTGGTCAGTCCGTACAGCTTAATACGGTTGTTACTGCTACACTTGCTTCAAAGGCTGTTAATTATGTGGTTGATGAAACTGCTTCTGATGTTGTACCTGAGATTACTTCAGGCGGTCTTGTAACTATCCCGGCTGATGCTGTTAGCGGTAACGATATTGTTATCAATGTCGTTTCTGTCTTTGATCCTACAAAGTCAGATACAGTTTATATTACAGTCGCTTAATGGTCTTTGTCAGATCATATAGATTTTCTCCTTTCGGAAGGGTTCACAGAAATGTGAACCCTTTTGATTTGTTTACAATTTGTTCATACTTTTATTATCAGATCTGATGTATAGTTAATACAGATAGATAAGAGATCTATCAAGAAAGGAGATCAAGATAATGAACGCGATTAAATACAAAGGTTATATTATCGAATATATTGACTATCGAAAGGGATATCGGATCTATGATCCTAAATATCCGGCTCAAACAGTAGCCTATGAAGACTATTTAGAAGACGCTTATCGTGGAATCGATGAACAAGGAATATATAACGATGAGAAAGGAGATTATCTAAATGGCTAATGTCAGAAAAGGTCAGGATATCCGAAAATTATCTGTTTTTGTAGATCCTGAGATATTAAATGATATCAGATCTATAGAGAAAGATATCTCAGAAGCTGCCGATTATCTATCCGTAGGATGGAATACAGCTAATTATAAAAATTATGATACAGCAGTCAAAAGATACTTCGATTATATCGTTGCAGTCGAAAAAGCTTATGATATAATCATCATTATAGACAGCGAAAAGAGATTCAATCTGAAGAATCTATATTATGTCTATACTTACTCAGTAAATCACGCAAAACGCGGATTTAATAATATTTAAGAAAGGAGATAACAATCATGAATGTTATCACAATTATCGGAAGGTTTACAAAGGATCTTGAACTCAAGAAGTCAGGAAAAGGAACTGCATATATTCAGAATGTTATTGCAGTGCAGCGCACAAAGGATATTGCGGATTTTATTCCGGTCCTGATCACAGGCAAGTCAGCCGAATTCATTCTTGCTAATTCCGGCAAGGGTAAGAGGGTTTCTATTACCGGTACACTTCAGTCTAATACATATGAGAAGGACGGCAAGAAGCAGACATCATACACGGTTATGGCTAATTCTGTTGAACCTATTGATTGGAACGAGAAGGAAAAGAAGTCTGAAGATCCTGAAGATGAATTGCCTTTTGAAGTATGATCTGATAAGATAACTATAGGTTGTCTTCCGAGTGTCGGCCCGGTGTTATATTAAGAAAGTCCCCTTGCAAACTTGATAAACACCGGGCCTTTATAATAGGAGAAATAATATGAAATGTAATAATTGCGGTAAAACTTTTCAATATGGAACAAGACCGGATAATCTTCCAGCAGGTTGCGGATTTGTTTTATCTGACGGTAGAAGAGTAGATATCTGCACAGACTGTATATTAAAAGTTGGTAACTCAGAAGCTTATTTGAATGATCTAAAGATCATGATTGATGAATTGAATCTTGATGATGAAGATGATAATCAGACTGTAACAATTATCTTAAATGAAGATAATCAGGAAGGAGAATTTTGAAATGATCAAAGTGATAGTCAGTTATAGACTTGCTAATGATAAGTCTATTATCGATCTTCAATATTGTTGTAATGATATTGATGAAGCTTTTGAATTGATCGGTAATTTGGCTAAACATTCGGAAACAGAAATAATTGAATTCCGTATTAGAAGTATTAAGATAGAATCAAAATTAAATAAAGGAGATAATCACAATGGACAACAGAGCAAAATATAAGGAACTAAGGAGATCCGGAACACTTATTCTTTGGAATAAGGAATCAGATACAGTAACAACAGAAGTATTTTCACTTGATAATCACGCCTTCAGGGTAACTTTATATTGTGGTATTCCTTTTGTTATCAGCCGTGAATCGCTTGATAAATATGTGCCGTCATTCGATCAATGGTAAAGGAGCGGAAAAAGGAGGTAGAAGATGAGCAATGATTTAATCAGCCGTGAATATATAAAGTTATTTATTTGCGAGTATGAAAAATTTAACGGCAAAGAAACAGAGATAGTGAAAGCCATACCAATTCAAGCGATTGACAATGCCCCAACAGTAGACATAACCGAAGAACAGGCGATAGACAAGCTCCATGAGACAGGTTGGATGCAGAAGCACGACAAGGAAATGACGGAACGACCGACAGGGAAAGATTGGGTACTTGAAAAGCAAATTAAAAATTCTGTCTATGGTGAAATGAAGGAGAATAATCATGAAGATCAAGAAACTACTTAAAGTATATAATTATAATGAATCCGGTAAAGTTGTTATCACGGATCTGATGAGATCATCATATAATAGCGAACATATACTATTTTCAGGCTATTGTCGTGAGATATATTGTTATTATCCGGATCTATTGAATCTGAAGATAGCTAACTTTTATTTTGAAGGTCAATTTCTGAAGATCGTTGCTTATAACGAGAAGGAGAAGTAAACAATGGCTAATAAGTATCAAAAACAGTTATATGATGCAAGATCCAACTACCGCAAGTGGCTGAAGAAGCTTGAATCTCAGGGATATGTTATTAATGAAGAATTGAAGGAATTACCTTCTATTCCTAAGAAGATAACACCGGGGTCAGTAAGAAGAGTAAAAGCCTTAACTGAAAAGCTTAAGCAGACTTCAGTTAGACTTGAATTTGATGAGAAACATCCTGAAGGAAAATTGCGTAATTATGAGCAGTCAAGAAATGTAGCAAGAGCAAGAGCAAGGATCTATAAAAGATCTTTAGAGAAAGAAGAGCAGTTAAGAAGGAAACAGCAGAAGGAACAACAGTGGTATGAAGAAACTGCGTCCGAGAGAGAAACACCCGGTTATTCTGATATACCTGATTATGATGATCCTAATGGAATACCTGAAGAACCTTTTGATATTTCTCAGGTTAATAGAGGACAAGAAATAGTTGATCCGATAGAAGTCAGATCTTATATCGATTTTGTCTTTGATAAGTTTGTTGATGATATCTTAAATATGCAAGAAGAATTAGAATCAAGAGGATTATCAAAGAAGAAGAAAGATGCTATGAATACCGCTGTACGGGAGCTCGTACAATGGTCCGCAAGGACAAAACAAGCCGATACGGAAACTGCTTATAGATTCGCCAAAGCTTTAGAGAAGTCAAAATATAATGGTACTTATATTACTGAAGCAGAATTGTATCATAAAGATACTGCAAGAGAATGGATAATGTCTATTGAAACTTATATCGATGGTGTTGAGATTCCAGATGTTGTAAAAGATTCATTTAATGATATCTCAGATGCTAACGCTAATTCCGGATATTCTAATTATTCTTCAGATGATGCAGATGATGAATTCATCTGGAATGACGGTACAGACGATTTATTTGATTTTTAATATATAAGGAGAAAATCTAATATGGCTAACCGCAAAACACATAAATATGCCTGCGACTTTGAAACAACAGTATATAAAGGTCAAGAGAATACAGAAGTTTGGTCCGCTGCTATGACTGAGATATTTGGAGAAGATGAAGAATGTTTTCTATTTAATAATCTGGATTCTTTTATGTTATATCTTTTTAAGAATCATACAAAGAATATGCAGATTTACTATTTCCATAACCTTAAATTTGATGGAGAATTTATCATATATTGGTTAATGACACATGGCTTTATCGGAGATTTTAGCACTAAGAAGACTTCTGAAATGAAGTCCGGTACATATAATTGTATAATCTCAGAACAAAATCAATGGTATTTGATAAATATCAAATATGGCAAGTCTGTATATCAGTTTAGGGATTCTTTGAAGCTGCTTCCGTTTTCTCTTCGAGCTATCGGAAAATCTTTCAAGACAAAGCATCAAAAGCTTGATATGAATTTTGGTGATAAAAGGCCCGGATATATTCCTACAGATGCAGAGAAAGAATATATCAAGAATGATGTATATGTTTTACGCGAAGCCTTAGAAATAATGTTTTCGAATGGCTATAACGGATTAACTATATCATCATGCTGTATGCAGAATTTTAAGAAGGTGTTTCACGGTTTTAAAAGATTCCAACATGATTTTCCAAACCTTGAAGAAGTGACTATAGATGCATCATTCGGAGATATCAACGCAGATGCTTATATCCGTAGGTCCTACCGTGGCGGATGGTGTTATACACGATTCGAGAATTATAATACTAAAGAAGGTAATAAAGGTGTTACAGCAGATGTTAATTCTTTATATCCTTCTGTTATGCATTCTCTTTCAGGATCCTATTATCCTATTGGTAAACCCCACTTCTGGAAAGGTAATACAATACCGGGTAGATTGATAGATGATAAGAAAAGAGATCTGAATGATTATTATTACTTCTTTATTCGTTTTGAATGTTCATTCGAGTTGAGAAAAGATTATTTACCTTTTGTACAGATTAAAGATTCTTTATATTATCCATCTACAAAGATGCTTAAATCTTCGCAGATATACGATAAATATGGCACACCGCTTCAGATTTACGATTGGAGAACGGGAATCAGGCAATCTAATAAAGTTACACTAACTATGACTTGTGTTGATTTTAGGTTATTTCTGGAACACTACAAAGTATCTGATTTTAAGATATTGGATGGTGTATGGTTTTACGCGGCCCCCGGGATATTTGATGATTATATCGACTATTATATGAATATGAAGATAGAAGCTTCAAAAGAGAATGATCCGGTCAAAAGACAGCTTGCGAAGCTATCATTAAATTCTTTATATGGTCGTTTCGCTCAGAATTCAGATTCATCTTATAAGATCCCATATATCGATGATGAAACAGAATGTACAGAATTTTCTATAATAGATGAACACGAGAAGACACCCGGCTTTATTGCTATCGGATCTGCTATAACAAGTTGGGCGCGCGACTTTACGATAAGAGCCTCGCAGAAGAATTATCATTCATTCAGATATGCAGATACTGATTCTATTCATCTTGAATTAGAAGAAGGTGAAGAAGTTAAAGGAATAAAGATCCATGATACAGATATGTGTTGTTGGAAGTTAGAAAGCCATTGGAATAAAGCGCGTTTCGTTAGAGCAAAAACTTATATAGAATATTCTTCTGATGCAGATGAATATACTATCAGATGCGCCGGTCTACCGCAACATTGTAAAAACCTTTTGGAAGCTTGTTTAAGAGCTGATAATGAAGAAGATAAGTTATCTTTCCTGAAGTCTGTAGGTGAAGATATAGATACCTTCAGCAAGAAAGAAAGGGAATTTATAGAAGATAATTATTCTATAGAAGATTTTAAGAATGGTATGGTAATACCCGGAAAGTTGATGCCTATTCATATACCCGGCGGTGTACTATTGAAAAAAGTTAATTTTACGATAAAATGATATTAAGGCATAATTGTCACCTCCTAATAATGATTTTGCTGCAATAAACCCCCGATCTGATCAATCAGGGGTTTATTGTTTGTTCAAAAAGAACAGAAGTTGATTTGATAAATGCAGTCTTATGTTAACTTATAGAACCTGAATTTGTCAATAGTTCCAACAGCCTTTTGTGCTTTTGATCCTGTATCGGAGATAGATCCAAACAGAACGGAAGTGGCAGCATATGTATTCGGATTAAATATCGTATCTGTAGACTGTCTGACAATATCACCGTTAGAATCATATAATGTAATTGTCTGGCGGTCTGCATTATATTCAAGTTTATAATCCGAACCGGCTGATAAAGCTCCGCTCCAAGTTATATTACTTGTACTGCCATTTATCGTACAACCTAAGATCTGTATCTTATTCTGATCTTCAACAGTATCAGAATACTGCATCATTACGGCGCCGGCATGGTTTGCAATACCTGACATAAACCAAGTAGAACGATTTGTACCGCTCGTAGAAGACTGAGACATATTATGAATATTGAATTCTATACCCCAACCTTTTGTATCTGCAAGCACTGAAGTTCCGGTCAAATTAATTGCAGTATCTAATACACCTTCATTGGAAGTTCTGCTGACCGGATTAGCAATAGAATAAAGATCTGTTTCTGTATAACCACCCGAGCCAAGTGAGAGATAGCAGAAGGGAATCTGAATGATAGCCCAATTCTTGACCGGTGAACCTGTATCAATATTATTCAAATAAACCGGAGCATACCATCTATAGCCACGACCGAGATAATCGGGATACTGATCACGATTAGGAGTAAAGAAACAATCTACGCGTTTAGTGAATGTATTATTATAGTCAATTCCAAGCTTGAATACATCAGGGACATGAGTTTCATCATCCCAACGGACCTTTACACCGGGGAAGTCATGAGCGATTGCCGGAAGATCTGGTGAATTCTTCCAACAAAGAACGAATGTATCGCCGGGGATTGCATTTACTGATGCACCTTCTGACATTGAAATATAGAAGCAACCATAAACCATATTAAGTGCCTGAACATATGCTGCGGAAACTTGAAAATCTTGAGATGCAATTTCCATATGGTCCGGATCCTGTTCTGTAGGCGCGGCCCTAAGAAGTGTTGCAAGGCCAAAATCTACAGAACCATATTTAGGAGTATAACCACCTTGGATCAAAGCGTTGATAAGCTCTTCAACATCTTCAATTTTTGCATCAACATCACCTTCAATTTCATTCTTTAGATCATCAAGATCATCAGTTGTAGCAGGGGTCTTTGTACCCCAACCGGCATAGCCTTCGAGCAAAGAAACACGAGTTTCGAGATCTGCAAGATCTGCTGTATGATTCTGAATATCAATAGAATGTTGAGTTACAATCGGTGTTAAGTCTGCAAGACCGTTTATAGCCTGATCAGCTTTATTTTCTGCTTCCTGAATTCGATCATCAAAACCGTTTACAAGTTCTGTCAGGTTTGTAATATTTTCTGTATTCTGCGTAACACGGTTATCAATCTCTTCAACAGCTTCGATAGTATCATTCAGAACACCGGCGATTTTGCATAAAGCTTCATAGAAACTTAATGAATAGTCATAGACCAGTGGTAGTATATGCTGACTATAGAACAGACGGATTTTTGTTATTCGTTTCGGATCCAACATTTTATTATTACCATCCTTTCAAAAAGATAATTTAATTATATCAGAGTTATTGTTAGTTTTGAACCGGTATCAAAATAGCATGACACAGGGGTATTTGTCGCTGAAGTGGCTGTAGAAGGTAAAGTTACTAATACACGGTAACCAAGCTCAAAAGGAGTGATAGAATATGACAAAGTAGATATTTCAATATTATTAAGGCAATACCCGGAAACACCCCTAATCCTTAATTTACCCGATAAAGTATATGAATAGGCTGAATCAATACGTAACAACTTACCTGTTCTCGGAATCGTAAAATATACTTGTTTGGAAGAACCTGTTAAATAACCCGATAAAGGTATTTCAGATATATTGATATTAAAGCTGTCACCTGAATTCAGATCATAATCTAAAAAGAAATCAGATATTAAAGTAGCAATTTTGCTGCCATGTGTATCAATCAATTGACACATTCTTGCCACTAATTCATTTGAATTATTATAACCGCTCCAAGGGTATGAAATTAAATCACCGGATGTATATCTGATATATGGTAGATCTTCCAAGGTTAAAGAATTTAATCTATTATCAAGAGCTGTAATATCACCTTGAACATCAGTAATATCACCTTGTATATTTGTGATATTACCTTGAATCGATGTAATATTACCATTGATATTAGTAATATCACCTTGAACATCAGTAATATCATCTAAGATATCACTCATATCTTCATTGATAGTAGTAATGTCACCTTGAATTTCATTAATATTCTCTTGAACATCAGTGCAACAATCTTCAAGATTATCAATTCGATTCTTTATACCTGATATTTCCACATTGATATTAGAGACATCTAATTCTAAAGCATCAATATCATTACCCAAATTAGCTATATTTTGTTCTGCTGTATCTAATCGCTGGTAGATATTCTGACCTTCCAAAACAGTTACACGCGTATCAAGATCTGCAACAGATGAATTGATATTATTGATATCAGTTCTGATATCTTCAATAACATCATAAGTAGGCAATTCGGAGATAGTATTATTTATCTCTTCTATTTCTGCATTTATATGTTCATTATATACAGCCTGATCAGCAGATTTAGATTCTAAAGCAGCGATCTTATCATCATAGATACCGGTCTTATCTTCAATATCACCTACTTCATCTACTAAGTTATTTACGACCTTAACAAGCTTCTGGACTACTTCAGAAAGGGACATTGAGTAGTCATAGACTATCGGTAAAATATGTTGCTGATAAAAAATCTTCAGTCTGTTTAGTTTCTTCATATAATCACCAAATTAGCATAAATAGATCATTCAATTCATCACAGATCATAGAATCGATTCTGAGAAGAGTGCTTCTATAGGCATTGATCAATTCGGAATAACTCTTTCCGGCTGTCTTTCCTTTCGTGATCTTCAAATAGTCTCTTGTACCTGAATCATTAGAAGATGATTCACCACTTGATTCAGATGCAGTATCACGATTCAAAGCACCGGAACCGACTACATTGATATCACGGCTTGAAGTACCGCTATTAGAATCTGAAGATGTATCGATACTTTCATCTGAAGCATTAGACGAATTAATACTTGCATTCGTCAAATATGTATCATTTTCGAGATTCTGAATAGATCCCTGAGGAGTATCAGAATATTTATTTTTGGTAATATCTTCTGAAGTCCGATTAGATATATTTTGACCACTTCGCGAAGCTTCATTAGAAGAATCTTCATCTGTTACAGTCTGCGAAGATGTGATATCATTTTGAGACCCGGAAGAAGTATTAGAATTAGATGAATCATTATGCGCAGTTGTATCTTCATCTAAAGTCTCTTTCAGATCAACATCTATCAAAGGATCATATTCCATAGCAGCAGAATTAAACAGTCCCACATAGTACGGCATGATCTGATTCATTCTATCTTCAAGTCTCAGTTTCCATAATCCGTAAGTCTCTTCTCCAATCTCCATAGTATAGAAATGACGAAGGATATTTTCTTCTGTTCTCTGCTTCTGATCTTCAGAATAGTAAGGATAATCAAAGTTGAATATCTTCGGTCTTGCCGCTGCTATAACTTCAGATATGGAATTATAATCAACAGATTCATCTTTACCGGCTTGTTCTTCACAGATATATCTTAATTCAGTTGTGTATTTACTCATTGAAATCACCTACCATATCATTAGTATCTTCTCTTTCATTGATATCGATATCAGAAACATCAATATCATTGAAAGCCACTTTAATATCAAGACCATATTTCTTATTGATCTTATCTATTGCCATTTGTCTGCAATTCAAATATCTATGTCTGTTTGCCAAAACACCGCCTAAAGCTCTATTTACTTCATCTGTAACCATTCTTTCACGCTTCTGATAATTAACATTACTAATGCCCAAATATGTCAGATATTCATTCAGGATCTTGACTTTCAGATCATAAAGGGCAGGAGCATTAAAAGGCGCGTCAGTTCTTAAAACTGTTAATGAATCAGGGTTGAAATTTTTATCCGCATATAAGACCGGCATATTTCCGGCATATTGCATATAAGCATTTTTCAAAGTGAGTTTTTGTGACTGTTCGCATCTTAATAATAAAGGCGTCTTTTGAGCAGCCACATTGATATCAATAGTTCTATCAAGATTATAAAGATGTTTCGCATAATCAGATACACGGATTATAGACGGCTCAGATAATGGTGTATTTCTTATTTCTACAAAGTTAGTAATACCATCCACATGATAATTATTATCACCATTACCATGAACACTAACTTTTACAGGATGCCCATACTTATCACGAACACCGCTATTACCGGAGCAAGGAAGAGCAACAAATTTATTTGTATATTCATCCTGAAAGAAGATAACTTTACCATCTTGAAATAAAAATCTTTCGAGATCCAGAACATCTATTTCTTCAGGAAGATTTTCATATTCAAATCTACAGATAGCTATCTCTATAAACTGAATCAGATAGTTAAGAAATGATATATTATTATCTTCCATACCTTCTTTATATTCATAGTTTCCGAAAGGAATGAATATATCACCCACAGAATTCTTAAATTTATCTAAAGCCTTTTTAATACCCATAAAACAAACTCCTTTATGTCAGTATACCATTAGTGACTTCGAAATTACACATATTAGCATTATTTACCCAGAACCAAACACCATTATTAAAGATATCAACTATCTTTCTTTCGATATCCTTCGGAATCGAAGACTGTATATTACAATCAACAGTCTTGATATATGTAAATTCTGATCTTCTTTTGAGCTGAATCGGCATAATTCGCTTCTGAGAATAACCATACATAGTAAAGTAATTATCTATTTCAACCGCTCTATCATAAGTAGGAACAACCGCATAAGATGTAAATCCGATCTTCTTATTCTGCTGCGCAAGTCCTACAGATTGAACACCTGATGCCGTTGGCGGTCGTTGTCTCATATCTTCAGCAGATGCAACTATTGAATCAATATTATTTATAGCATTCTGAGTTTGCATCAAGCTATTTTCAACAGCAGATAACGCCGATCCCGAAGCACCAAGACCACCGGTCAGAAGTCCCAAAGTAGTATTAAAACCACTAATTACTTGCTGAGAGATATAATTCCGCTTATTGATATCGAAATTATTCTCTATTGTATTTCTGTTCTGAGCAAGCCATACAGCATAAGCATCATTAGAATAAGATACAGACGGATAAGGCGCGCTGTCGATTGCATAAGATGAATCATATTTATTAGATACAGATCCCTCACCATAATTAAGCGGTACACCTCGCACTTTTGCTTCTGCTGTAGTAGTACCCAACAGTCTTAAAATCCTATTATCAGTTGAGAACCATTCATAACGATAATCGACCGCAGAACCGTTATTATTAGAAACTATCATCTGTAAGAACGGATAAGAGAATAATTTATTATTCTTCGGCTGATAGCCGTTAATCGTTGTAGGCCTCTGAGCGAGGTCCATTTCAATAATATTAGTATCGGATCTAACACCCGTAACATACATACAGACAGGATTCTGAGAATGACCGGAAGTATCATAATAAACTTGATAATTGATAAAGATCATAGGATAGATCCACATATCAATTATATAATCACTAAAGCCATTACCATAAATAAAATTATATACTTTCTTGAAGTAATCAGTTTTAGAATCAACACCGGTTATGTCTTCCGGATTCTCAATCAAAGGAACACAAAACAAACCGACAGAATCAAGAATAACACCGTCACGATAGAAAATCTTATTCAAATTATAATTACTTGCCTGTTCACCCGGATAAGGAAAACCACCTGTAGAAGTTACATTACCCTTTGCAAGGTCCATCGTAGCAGAGATTAGAACACAATAACGAGCCTGAACAGCTTGAACCGGATGATCTGTATCAGATATTGTTACAAGAGGATAGTTTTCAAGTTCTGTCATTGTACTAAAATCAGGCTGCATTTCACCCGGACTTAATGATTCATCAGTGAAGAGATCAACACCTGAATCAGTATCTGAAGTACACCGATCCATAAAAGAAGGTAACAGATTGATATCGAATAACCATGTTTGAAGATCATCAATCTTATAATAGATATCACAACATTCATTATTAACATATCGGATATCAGTTATGAAAGCATAAAAATTCTTATCTAAGAATGCTTCATTATTGAAAAGCATATAAGAACAGTTATACAAAGACCCATAAGAAGCACCAACACGAATCCGATCAATTCCTTGTGTACCGCGCTGAAAGCTGAAATCAGTAAAGGTTATACCAGAAGCAGATTCATAAAATGCCTTTTGCTCTGCAAGCGATGCAAAATACAAAGTATGTTTATTGTCTGAAGTATTGTGAATACCTCTTAATAGTCTTACTCTTGTAGACGGCTGTATATATGACATATGATCATTACTCCGTTATAGATGTTACCGTGATCTGAATTGATTCACCTTTTGAAAGTGCATTGATATTAGCAACAGCAACAGCCGATGTAATAGCATCTTTCACATTACTCGCAGTACCGGTTGTAACTGTAGTTGTCGGTTTACTCGGCCCCGCAGACCACCCCGAAACTTTCTTATAAGTTGTGACAACAGATCTGTATTTCATCTGATCGAATCCACCTTTCATAGTTGATATCTAAACTATATCAAAAACCCTATTGACAATCAAGGGGGAGTTGTGTTATTTTATTAGTTATATATTATACCCGGGGG
>Ga0310691_10003947_pt1 | contig 17118 bp, 23 predicted proteins | sample 176DNAGHGlowgp2_FD_203887 | JGI IMG/M metagenome (GOLD analysis project Ga0310691, IMG submission 203887) | Sheep rumen microbial communities from Palmerston North, Manawatu-Wanganui, New Zealand - 1766 DNA GHGlow gp2 (v2) (version 2) | ecosystem: Host-associated > Mammals > Digestive system >...
ATTGTCTCACCTCTCGGACTGACCGAGGGCCGCACATTCGCTAAGACCTCACCACAATATCGTTCGCTGGGTAACATTCTCTACGAGGTGTTGCAGAGTCTGAACGCGGGCTATACGAAGGTCATCTTCCCCAATGACACGCCTGAGCTGGCGGGTAAAATCAATTCACTGGTGATATGCCCATTCAGCAACGACTTTCCCCAGATAGCGCAGACCGATCCCGCGCTTCTGCTCTACGACCCCATTAGCATGATGGACTTCCTGACCTATCTGTGTAACGCCTACGGATGGATGGTGCACGACCAAGCCGACGTGCTGGTTTTCACCCGTCTTGACTATACGGGCGGTTATTATTCTTACACCTATAACTCCCTTGTCGTGCCCACAGGAAAGGCGCAAGAGACCGAAGGTGTGCAGCCTGTCATGGGAAACACGGAGGCGGCCCTCGAAGACTATTTCACGTTCGCAGATGACTCGGCTGTGATGACCAGCATTCAGCCGTTGAAGTCGCTCACGCTGAACTACACGTCTCGTGATATGAATAGTTTTGTCTTACCATATAATCACTCGACGTATGTGAGCGATGTGATTAGCAATCAGAATATCGCCGTATGGTTGAAACCCGCATGTCCTGAAATTTCTGGTGGCATGTTGAACACGCAGGGGAGTCAGTTGTATACGGATGTTGGCCGACCCATAACGCCTGGGGTGTATCTGTCATATTGTGGTGAGTCAGACGGCACATTCTTCGGTACTGTAAAAAAGGAAAACCCAGGGGCTCCGCTACAAGAGCGCATCCTAATCCAACCTTCTAACAGTTGGCAGGTTGGTCTTGAGCTGGTGCAACTTAAATTCTACGAACATCCCCTATATTTCGGTTTTAATCTGAAAATTGAAATGACGTGGGGTGTAGATATTAAGAGTCTTGCAAATGTCGAACGACGTAACAACCTCTACCTCGGCTATCGGGTGTATAATGCTTCAATCGAAGAAAGCGGGGTTATTACTATCGACAAGAAGACGGGGACAGGTGTCGCTTCAATCTCCCTTCCGTATGCACCAGGTGTTATTCTCCCAATCTCGACAGAACCGCTGACGGTTTCATTGACTCTGCCATCTGTGCAGTCTGGACATGGATTCCAGAGCAACGAAGTATATGCAATCGAGAGGATTGGCTTTGAGGTCTTTGAAGGAAGATTCGCGAAATACAAGGTATATAACGTCGATTACGATGAGATACGCGGCGATAATAATAGCGATGTCGAGGGGTCTGTGGACATGCCCATTACGATGTATCATTATTGTATCGGACAAATTGACATCGAGAATCGTTCCGTTCCGTCGGGAATATACCCCTACCTCTTCCAACAGCAGCGCAGGCTTCAAGCGGCCTTCCGCCTGGGGACCATGCCAGCGCATCCCTATAACATTAAGTTCAACTATGCGAATATGAACTGGAGGTATATCGCCGCAGAGTTCCATCCGCGTGACGACGAATACCGCCTAACGCTTCAATCTTCACCAGTATATTGATAATATGATTATTCAAGGAAAAGACCTGATTGTGACCGCCAACGGCTCGGTTATCGCCGCCGCCAAATCGTGCTCGCTCAAAGTTCAAAGCGACACGTTGGAGGTCAGCAGCCCCACACAAGGGAAATATCGAACCTTCATCCCTGAGCGGATGTCGTGGAGTGTCAACACCAATCACTTGCTGTTGCTCGACGAGCGGTACGACGGGCACATCGTAGCCAAGAGCCAGTTGACGCAGCGTGTGTTCCCGATTACGGGAGTGTCATCGGTGACGGCTGGCGGTGAGTCGGTCAACGTAACATCGCGCGGTTTGTCGCTCATCACGCTGTCGGCCACGGCACCCTATGCACCGACAGACGTTGAGACCTTCGACACCTGGAACGATGACAGCGCGTGTGCAACGCTCACCACACGACTGACGGGAATATCATCGGGACTCTATGCCCTGGTGAGCTACGATGCCTACGGCATGACCGAAGCCCTACGCACAGCCATCGGCACAGCCTTCTCGGTAGATGCATCACCAATTCCGTTGACGCTGATGAACAACAACGCCCTGACCATTATCGGCGGTCCGGCGGCAGGCACGGGTGCAATATGCCTGAATGTAGGCGGGCGACGTGCAGAGACACAGCTTTATCTGAATAATGGGGCGACGCTGCTGGCTACCCCGTTGCGTAATAGCGTGGCCCGCGTGGGACAGGTCTACACGTTGGAGATGTCGCTGTCGGGATTCCCCACCGACCGCGTGACCGGTCAGGCAATATGTACCGAGTATTCGGTGCAGGGAGCGAAGGGCACGCTCGTACAAGGTGGCTTCTCGTGGCAGGGTACGGGACCTTTGACATGAATTTTTCTTCATACATTGATTTTAAGTGATATTGATTATCAGGGTAAACCCTCGCAGTGATTGCGGGGGTTTATTGTAATACAATATCTGTTTTATGAATTTTCTGACATTTACGCAAATCAAACAACAGCTACGGCTCGACGATGAGCAGGCGGCATGGGAGCAGGAACTGCTCGAAGACTACGGCGAGGCGGCAGAAGATACGGTCTTGAACCTCATCAACCGCAGTCTCGACGAGGTGCTTTGCATCTACGGCAAGGTGCCCGCCCCGCTACGTCGCGCGGCGTTGCTGTTGGTTGATAATCAGTACAAGGAGCGTTCGCCCATCTCGCCTCAGAATATGAGCTGCGTGCCCTATTCTTTTGATTTACTCATCAAACCCTACATGAAGTTGACAATATGAATTGCTGTAATCATAACAAGATGCCGCGCCCCGTTCGCGGTAATGCCTTCAACGTGGCTGTCACGGTTGTGGCCCGCCGGATTGACGGTACTGTCATCGACGACTTCGCGCTGACCAGCGAGGCGGTGTTAAATGTCACGCACGGCACGTCGAGCGTCGAGAAAGAATATACCATCATCGACCAGAACGTGGCCGTAATACACTTCAACGGCAACGATGCCGCAGGTATCTACGGCGTGGAGTTTACGGGAGAATGGAGCGGTGAGCCGTGGCGGTTTGCTGTGCCTGTTGTTTTCCAGGTTGTCGAGTTGACCACGCAGGGCTGGCTGCCGCAAGACGGCATTATCTATGAACCAACCTATGAGGTAGATGCGGAGATAGTGATTGCTGGTAGTGGCGGTGGTGGTGACGTGCAGGCCGACTGGACCGAGACCGACCCCGACAGCCCCGCGTATATTCAGCACAAGCCGACCATCTACACACAGGCCGAGACCAATGCACTGCTGGCCGGCAAGCAGAATGAGCTCGTCAGCGGAGAGAATATTAAGACCATCAACGGACAATCGATTGTCGGCAGTGGTAACGTGGAGATTCCTACGGGGCTAACGACAGCCTACCAGGTTGTAGACGCTGGTCTGCTCTACCTCGACCAGACGGAGACCTATTACGAGGTGCCTGCCACAGTCTACACGGCATTGAAGGCGGTGTGGGATGCGGGAAAGGCGCCAGTTCTGAAGGGTAGCCTTAACTCTCACACTACGGGCTTTTCGCTGATACCTACAAGTGAAGATGGTAGTACGTTCTATTGTTTCTTCCATGCTTACAACCCTATGCAAGGTGGCAATCGTTGGCACTTGTCTGGAACTATCCGTTCCACAGGCGGACAGCTCTACCCCGAGGAGGAGCAGAAGCCTATCACGGTAGACCAGTCCGTGATAGAAGGCTCTCAAAACCCCGTCAGCGGAGGCGGTGTGAAGACCTATGTGGATGGTGTGGTAGGAGATATTGACACAATTCTTGACGAAATAAATGGGGAGGTGATATAATGGGAACGATAGCACAGAAGTTACAGGCAATTCTTGACAGCAAGGCTGACATCAAGGATGCCATCGAGCAGAAGGGAGTAGAGGTAGGTACTACCCCGTTGAGCGGCTATGCACAGAAGATACTCGATATTCCAACAGGTGGGGACACCGATGGAATGAATGGCTTTCTTTCGGTGGAAAGCAAGACCATTTCCACCTCACCGACGCAGACCATAAACATCGCCTATAACCCCAAGTGTGGGATTATGGATGAGAATAACGAGCTGTGGGATGTGTTGGACTGGCATCAGCGTTGGGTAAATAACGGCTATTCGGCAAGTGGGCTCAGCAAGCCAACTGGAATATGGATGGAGGCCTTCGGCATGGAGTTAAAGTACCTTTGGCCTATCGAGGATGCGGTAGGGTACAGTGATGTGACGGGAACGATTGCCGTGAGGAAGAATACATTTCCGTTCTACATCTATGGCCAAGAGTTCATTTTGACAGCCACAACAGCCGACAGGACTGTATGGCCTGCTAATCAATCTGGAAACATCTCACATGGGACAGCAGGGAAATACAGAAGTGCCACATGGAGGTCGCGGCTGAATGGTGAAGGCCTTGATTTGATATGTGATAATACAAGAGAGACGTTTACCATTCCAAATCGAGAAACCAAACCTATCGAATATTATTTCATGGGGGAAAACCATGAAGACTATATGGAAATGTATTATGAGCGGTGTGAGTTTCTTCGAGCGATGTTTGCCGTTTGTTCGGGAATTGCTACAATGGAGGTAGATGGTACGGTGACACAGGTAGACATTCTCAATAGCAGCGGCCAACAGGCTGCGGTAGGCGAGGATATGTACTTCTGGATTGGCGGACATAATACGGGATTGTTGGCAAAGTACAATTTGAACTGTTTTGTAAAGAGTGGTGTGAACGTTACCACAGGCTCATTAACACAAACCATTGCAGACGCAATCTATGATAAGCAAAAGGCGAATGGAGTGAATATGAATGACACTGGGGTCAATTCTTCGACCAAGCCTGTGAAGGTTGTAGGAATGAAAGGCGCAGAAGCAGTCGCTGTGGATGGCTATTGGTATATTAAGACACCTTATATCGGATTTCCTAACGAAACAGCGTTTATGGATTCAAGAAATACACCTGATGACCCATTAGTTTACGTTTGCCGCCATCATAATGTGGTTATAGCGACAGGCAGGATGTATTACCCCTACTATCTTAATAAATTTACATTGGTGACTGCTATTGTTAATCTATTGCGAAATACAGAGGGAATGAACTCTGAAATTCCCGATATAATCAATACGGTTATTTTCACAGTAATTCCCGCTACCACAGCTTATGTGCAGGTTGTGAGTATGCTTGAAGGAGGACTCAACAGATATAATCCCATAAACAACTATAGGATTCTGCCCCTCCCTCTCAGTTCGACAATTTATACAAAACATCAATCTCTATGAAATTAGGAAAGAAAAATGAATATGACGACATGCTGCTCGTGGAATGTGAGCATGGCATGGAGGTAGGTGGAGAGCGTACCACCGAGGAACTATATGCGGACGGCTACAAGGATGTCTGCGAGGTGGAACGGCCAAGTGACAGCGCGTGGTGTAGTTACGAAGACTATGGAACGTGCTATGTGCAAGTGTGGCATGAAGATGTGCCAGAAGACTTCGAGGAGGTGGAGGATGAATCTCTCAGGGCTGAGTACAGGGAGTTGGAGAATATAACGACTGAATGATATGGGATATTCAACAGGACTATTACGCGACCTCGTGACCATTCTCAACCGCAAGGAGGCTGAGCGCGGGAAGTTCGGGCTCGACAGTGCAGGCATCGAGTTCGAGACCGCTGGTGTAGTGTGTGCCAACGTGACGTGGGCGAAGGGTAAGCAGGCGATGAACGCCGGTGCCCTCGACGTGTACGGTGTAATCATGGTCAGGATGCGTTGGAACACCATCGTCACAGACCGCAGCCGGATTGTCTATCAGGGGAAGACCTATCAGATTCTCGGCGATACCTTTCACGCACAACGTCAGGACAACGAGATTCAATTCCACGCACAGCTTGTCGTGAATAATCAATAACTATAACAATATGGAACACATCAAAACAACAGAACTCGCCCAGGGCATCTACCGGCTCGAAGCCGAGGAGGGCTATGCACTCCTGTCAAGGTACACTGGTAGCATTATCGAAGAGAGTATTATAACCCGCGACCTCGCACAGTGGGAGGCCGTAAAAAAAGAAGAGAGCAATGGAGAAGATAGTAGTCAGCATGACAACGTGGCCACCGAGGTGGAAGGGCGCGGTCAAGGCGATGCGGGAAATAGCAAGCCAAAGAAGTCAGCTAAGAAGGGATGATGTCGACGTGCATCTCGTGCTCGTGCTCTCGTCGATAGAATGGACCGACGTGGAGCACTACGACGCCGTGTGCAGCCGCCCGTCGGTCGTTCCCTTGCTTAATGAAATGACCGCCCTCGGCGTGGAGGTGATATGGGACTGTGGCAACACCAAGCCACACAAGAAGCTCATGCCGACACTGAAACAGTACGGCGACGCTTCCATCATAGTAGTCGACGATGACATCCGCGAGGCGGAGGGCTGGCTTGAGACGATGATAGACGACCACATGGCACATCCCGACGACATCATCTACGGGCAGAGCATCGGTCGTGTGAGTCTCGATGCTTTCGGCAGTATCATCGAGGAACGTGTAGAGGGGTGGCCCTTGTCGAAGCCTGGAGAGGTCAGCCAACTGTTGAAGCCAGCCAGCGGCAGCCCTGGCACGCTATACCCCGTCGACACCTTCACCGACAAGCGGTTTTTCGACCGCGAGCTCTATATGTCGGTATGTCCTACCGATGATGAGACATGGCAGTTCGCCTTTGCGCTCGTTGCCGGTAAGACATTCAGATGTGCTTCGGACTGCAACATCGCCTACGGGTTACAGGTTGCCAACGTGCTGCCGTTGGCCGACATTAACAAGCCACATTATAACGAGATACACAACCGCATCGCCGCCGTGCTTCCTGAATATAAGTACGCGATTAAGGAGCGGATGGTAAACCTCGGCGTAAAATTCGCCGAATAATAAAATGAATTATGGATAGATTTTTTGCCAATTTCTTTCGTAAGCGTGAGAATCTGCCTGGCATACCCGCCACGACGAATCCAAATGATGCCTCGAATAAGACCCCAGATAACGGAGGTACATTCGAGGAGCGTGTGGTACATGTTTCACCGCATCGCCCTCAGTTGGCCCTGGCTGTATCGGCTGTCTATCGTGCCGTGGAATTGAGAGCAAAAACTGAGGCACAATTCTCCATTCAGTACCAGAAGATGAACGTCGAAGGCGGGAACTTCATTCCCGACTTGTATGGCCCAGGTCGTAATATCAATTACTTGTTGCAGGTTCAACCCAACCCTATCAGCACCGCCGCTTCACTCATCGAACAGGTGGTCATCCGGCGGTTGTTGTTAGGCAACGCCTTCATCTATATAGAGCGAGACAGCTACGGCGACCCTGTGGCATTATGGCTTGCCGAGTGTGGCGGCTATAACGAGATTACTGGTACCTATGCCATTACCTATTTGGGTGATAATGGCATGCACATGAAGTTTGACGCACCTCGTGCCGACGTGCTACACTTTCCGAACACCTATCGTTATGACGACGGGTTCTGGGGAATCTCGACAATACAATATGCCGCCGACACACTCTCGCTCATCAAAACCGAGAGCAATCAGGCGTTGGAAACAGCCGCGAAGGGCGGGCGCGTGAAGCTCATCATCGGTGCAGAGCCGGCGGGAAACGGGTACGCTCCCATCTCTAATGGCATGTTCGACCCCAAGCAAATGAAGAAATATGCCAAAGAAATCAATGATGAAGTGTATCGGCAGGATGTCATCAGCCTGCGAGGGCTTAACCATGTGCAGAATATCAGCATGACATCGGCTGACATGCAGCTCATGGAACACATGAACATGGGATTAGACGATGTTGCCCGATACTTCGGTACGCCGCGACCTATGCTAATGCTTGACACAAACAGCCACTACACGACCTACACCAACGCCACATTGGAGTATCTTCAGCGCACCGTGCAGCCTGACATTAACGAAATGGAGCAGGAGTTCAACCGTAAGCTGTTACGCCGTGAAGACTTCGGGCGTAGACGTATTCACCTGTGCGAGCAGCCGTTGCTCAGACTTGACAAAGAGGCACAGGCGAAGGTCGACGAGAGCCGTCTGCGGACTGGCACGGCTACCGTCAACGAGCTTCGCAAACAATACGACATGCCCGCCGTTCCCGACGGTGACATCGTGTACGTCTTGACCAACCTCGCAGAGCTGGGCAGCGATAAGCTCAGAAACAACGGCACTACACCCCAACCACAACCACAAGAAGAGAAATGAAAAATATCGCAATAGTTCACTATAACACCCCCGAATTGGTCGAGGCTTGTATCTTATCTGTGCGCAAGGTTGGATGCGAGTGGCCTGTGACGGTGCTCGACAATAGCGACGAGCGACCGTTCACGAAGCGCATGAAGGGTGTGAAGGTGCTCAACAACCGCAAGCAACAGCTTGTGAACTTCGACAAGGAGATAGAACGATTCCCAGACAGGTGCGAAGAGTTGAGCTACAAGGGCAACTTTGCCAGCGTGAAGCACATGATGTCGGTAGATTACCTGTTCGACGTGCTGACAGACGGCTTTATTCTGATGGACTCCGACGTACTCATCACACAGCCGTTCGATTACTTGTGGGATGAGGAATATGCCGCCAGCGGGCATGTGCTATGGACTGAGCGACGTGGCGGCGACCCTGACAGGCTTCGCCCGTTCCTGTGCTATCTCAATGTTCCTAAGCTCATCGAACATGGTGTGCGCTATTATGACCCAACGCGATGCTGGGGCCTCATGCCAGGCGGCAAAAAAAACCGAAACAATTTGTACGACACAGGTGCATCACTTTTGGCCGACATCCGCAAGAAGAAGCCCGTGCTACGTTGCCGCAACTGGCAATACATGGAGAACGGTTATATTCACTTCGGTGCGGGCTCATATCACAAGAATGACGTTGATGAACAGCGAGCGTGGCTTGAGAAAAATGAAAAGTTATGGGGTAAACCTGCAACGGAAAAAAGAACAAAATAAAACGACGAGAAAAAATGAATGAAAAGAAAGAAATCAGAACTGTGGAGTGCCAGTTGTCCATTCGAGAAGCGGCACCCGATGCGCAGGGCGAGTCTCGCACCATCACCGGCACGGCCATCGTCTTTAATGCTGAATCAGAAATTCTCGACGATTGGGGAAAGCGATTCAGAGAAGTCATCAGACCAGAAGCCTGCTCAATGGAGTTCCTGAATAGTCAGGACATCAAGCTCAATCTGTTGCATGAGCGCGAGATGTCGATTGCCCGAGCCAACAAGGGAGTTGGCAATCTTCACTTGTCCGTTGACGAACGGGGCGTGAACTTCGAGTTCGAAGCCCCACGTTGTGACCTCGGCAACCGCGCGTTAGAACTCATCCGCGCGGGTGTCTATTCAGGATGTTCCTTCGAGTTCTTTCCGCAAGACTATGATGTCACCGAACGTGGAGAAGACGTACTTATCACGCACACAAAGTTCCGCGCCATCACAGCCCTTACCATCGGCATGGACCCCGCCTACAAGCAGACATCTGTCAACGCCCGCGAGCTGTACGAGCAGACTCCTGCCGGTCAGAAGGCGAAAGAAGAGGCTGAGGAAAAAGCCGCGAGAGAGGAACGGGAACGACAAGAATCTATACAGCGTGAGATGCGTCGGCGTGTGGAGCAGATGCGTCGCATGGCTGACTTCGATAAGAGATTAGAATCTTCAATTTTATAATTCTTAAAACTGTTTTAAGACATGGAAAAGAAAACTTTTGATTCTCTCCGTTCGCAGCGTCTGGCTGCCAACGAGAAGCTCGGCGACATCTATGTGAAGGCCGCCAATCGTGAACTGAATGACGAGGAGAAAATCCAGGTCACCAACCTCACACGCGAGATTGAGATGTGTGAGCGTGAAATGACCGGCATCAACCTCGAAGTGACTAACAAGAAGCTGACCGCCGAACGCGAGAAGGCTGACAAGGCTCAGTCCTTCCGTGAATTGCTGAAGGATGTCCGCAACGGCAAGGTTGACCGTGAGATTCTGCTGAAGGCTACCGACACCAACCTCACCGCTAACATCGAGGCTTCGGGTGCTATCAATCTGACCATCCACGAGATGATTCCTACACTCCACGAAGGTCTTGACCTCCCCGTCGGTCTGAATGTCATCACTGGCGTTACCGGCAACGAGGTATGGCCCGTCAGTATTAACGACGTGGAGATGGAAGAGGTCGGCGAGGTAGAGGCACTCAGCGACCAGGTGCTCGACTTTGCTCAGGTTACGCCGACCGCTAACCGCGTAGGTCTCACCGTTCCCGTCAGCAACATGGCTATCGACAATGCCGCTTTCGACCTGCTCGCATTCGTGCAGACCAAGTTCGGCATCGCCCTCCGTGAGTATCTGGCAAAGAAAATCTACTCGCAGGCCGAGTGGAATAAGAACAAGGGCCCGTTCTCAGGTGCCACGCCAAAGGAAATCGTCCTCGGAGCAAACGCTTACGCTAACATCCTGACAGCCGTTGCTGAGTTCTCAGACAAGGGATTCTTCGAGGGTGGCGTATGTCTCTCGATGGACAGAACTACCGAGGCCGAGCTCATGGCAACGCCGAAGATTGCAGGCGCAGCCGGTGGCTTCGTTATCGAGAATGGCCGTTGTGCGGGTTTCCCCTACACCGTCAGCCACTATGTTAACACCACACTCGACTCCACTGGTGCGTTGAAGCCCACAGCCGACCGCTTCATCGAGATTGGCTATTGGGAGTGGTTCGCTCTTCAGCAGCATGGCACCGTTCGTCTGTCAATCGACGCTACCAGCCAGGCTGTCGCCAAGAAGAACATCACGGCCATCACCATCAACACGGCATGGTCTATGACTGACCTCTCGACCTACATCAATGGTGCAGACAACGAGTCTCAGGCATTCGGACTTTACAAGATTGTCGAACCCGAAAGCACTGAAGGCTAAATTCTCAAACTCTCTTCGCAGGTTATAGTTCCTGACCGGCGGGCCTCCGATGCGATGGCAACAGGCTGTGCCCGCCGGATTTTAAGAGAGACTACTGTCATAATTAACTATATATAAACCAGAACGCACAGAGATAGTGGGATTGTCAACCGATAGCATTTTCATCGCGGCACTCACCTCTTCCGCAGAGGTGATGCAGACCATTGACGGCAGACTTTACTCCACGGCAATACCAATGCCCGACGAGGATGCCGAAAATGTGCCCGTGCCGTATATCATCGTCTCGTTCAACGGGCTCAATAACGAGGGCACGACGAAGGATGATCCATTCGAGGGTGACACCGATGTAGTGCAGATAGGAGTGGAGGTGGCAGCCGTCAACCGCGAGCAGCTCGCAGAGCTCACGCAGTTGGTACGCTCGACCATCCATGAATACCTGACCGAAGACGTAGACGATGAGCGACAGACGATTGACGACTATCAGTTTTCCGCCGAGGCGATACAGTACGACAGCCTGAAACCATGTTATTGGCAGACACTCCGCTATCAATGTGACGTTTTTAATAGGACAGAATTATGAGTAAAATAAAAGGCCAGAATCTTCGTGTACTTGTTAATGGGGCGGTCGTAGCCAAGGCTACCAACTGTACCATCACCATCACGGGCAACACCGAAGATGTATCAACAAAAGATGACGTGGGAAACGCCACCGCCGAAAGCGTGACATCGCGCTCGTGGCAGTTACAAGTAGAGACCTTCGACGAGGTCAACATCCCCACGCTCATCGCAGCATGGAAGGAATCAACGCTGTTCACGCTCGGCTGGGACCAGACCAGCGGTGATAACAACGCCACGCCTGACAAGGCATCCTTCAACCGCACGGGCTACGGTTATCTAACCGATGCCTCCTTCTCGTTCAACGATAGAGCAATCATTTCGTCTAACATCACCTTCACTGGAAGTGGAGCAATAACAAAGGTATTAGTATGAAACGAGGTCAATTTGTAAGGTTGTTTATTGGTGCTTCTGATTCGACGACATGGATTATTGCCGCCGCAAAGGAGATGACGCTGCACATATCGTCGCAGGTTGAGGATTCAACGACTAAGGACACCACAGGCGATTGGGTGGAGAACGAGGTCACAGCAACCTCCTACGACATTCAAACCAACGCCCTGGTGCTGTCGGATGATGACACTCTATATAAGGATGGTACGAGCAGCATCGCATTCGGTCTCGAAGAGGCAGAGAACTGGCTCGACGACCGCGTGCTCTACTGGACTATCAATAATGTCAGTGGCGCGAACAATCGTGTGAAAGGTTCGCTCATCTGCAAGGGCCAGTGTAAGGCTACGAGCGTCAGCATATCGGCTCAGAACAAGCAGAATGCGACGTACAGCGTGACCTTCAACGGCTACGGCGTGATGAGCCTGACTGATTGATATACACCTATCGGGAGCCAGCCGACAACACCGCCGGCTGGCTCTTTATCTAAACTAAAAAGGAACTATAACAATGAAAAAGACCGATATTATCATCGCGGGCAAGACCGTCACGCTCGGCTATTGCTACGCAACCGAAATCGCCTTCAAGGATTATGCAGGCGAAGACATCCAGACCTTCATTATAGAGATGAACGACGCATTCGCTCAGAAGCGTCTGCCGGATGTCAAGAAGTCAATCTATCTCATCCTGTCGGGTGTGATGGCGTATTATTCAAGTCGTGACGAAGATGCACCTATTAAGGACACCGACCTGATGAACGAGACCACACCCGAAGAGTTGGCACAGGCTCTCGCAGCCTTCACGACGCTCTATGCGGAGTTCTACAACATCCCCATCGGCGAGCCGAAGCCTAAAGAAAAGAAAGGCACAAAGGGAAAAAACTAACCTCCGCCCGCGACATCTATCAGTTGTTAGTGGGCGAAATAGGAATCCCCCGCCGTGAGTTTCTATACGAAATCCAATATTGGGAAGTTGTGCGCATCATCAGAGGCTACCGCCGCCGCGACACGTTGAAACACCAGCTCATGGCCGAGTGCGCTTACGCTGCGATGTTCGCTATGCGAGACCCCAAAGGCAAGACGGTAGTCGATATGTTCCCGTTCCTCTTCGAGGACGACGAGGATGACGACGACACACCCATTCTCAGCGATGAGGAGATTGACGACCTTCGTGCGCTCATGCGCTCGAACAACAAGAAAGCGGAGAAATGACCCTCCGCTTTTTTCATTTTGCTTTTTTATAAATTTTGTCAAATTCGCTCATGATATTCTCCGCCAGCACCTTCGCGTAACGCTGTGTCTGGGTAATGTTCGTGTGACCCAACATTTTCGACAGGCTCTCAATCGGCACACCCTCAGACAGCATCCATGTAGCGAACGTGTGACGTGCGAGGTGCGAGTGCAATCGGGTGTCAATTTTTGCCGCCTGACCGATGATTTTCAGGTCGCGGTTGTAGTCGGCGTTATTGACAACAGGTATCTGCCAGTTGTATTTTTTCAGTATCGCCACCACGGGCGGGAGCAACATGGAAACGAACGGAACACCAGTCTTTACGCGCGTACCCACGCGCACATAACGCCCGCTTACCTTGTTATAATCTTTAATGTCGAACTTCATCAAGTCGGAGAATGACAAGCCTGTGTACATCTGAATAACGAAGAGGTCACGCGCAACTTCAAGTCGTGCGTCGCCCTTCACGTTGACGGCCTCTATGCGTAGCATCTCATCGCGGGTGAGATATTCCACGCTCTCCTTATCACCGCGCTTGAACTGACCACGCAAGGAGACATACGGGTTCCTGGCAATCAGGCCAAAACGTTCTGCTCGTGACAGCATGGCTTTCAGCCACTTGTGGTGATTCCACACCGTGCCGTCGCAGACATGCCCCACTGGTTTCTTTTGTAGGAGGTTCGCCGCCGACTGACGTGCAGGCAGCCGATGAAGCCACGCATCCCACTCACACAGATTCTCGACGGTCAGGTCTTCCCATCTATTCAGACGGCCATATTTCTCAAGACGTGCGATGAGCGTGTTATAGTGTCGCATCGTACCCGCCGATGTGTTTAGCTTCGGCACCTGCTCACGAATCCAGTCAATAAGTGGCCGCGAGCTCACCTCACGCACGGTGAACACCCTACGCCGGATGTCATCCACGTTGACCGTTCGGCCTTCCTGGATACAGGCGTTAAGTTCCTGCTCTACCTTTCGGGCGACGATGCCCACACGTTCGTTGAGTTCTGCACAATCGTAGCGATTCACTACGCGCCCATATCGCCATTCCGAGGGCAGCACCTTCACGCCCGTAGCAATATAGTACGAACGCCTGTCTATCGTGACGCGGACATCTACCGAGCCAGGCTTCCCATTCTTCGCCCTACCTCGGTAATCAAATATGATTGACGCTGTTGTATTCATGTTGAATTATATTCATTTTGTTTCCCCACAGGAAATCGCGGGGGAAACATTGGGGAAACATTTTTACATAAATCTACCAAAATCCACCTATTTCCACCACTACGGACTTCTTGAAAAAGCCCGTAAATACGGCAAAGTGCCTTTTTCCCTCAAATCCTCAGTAGTCCCGTTGGGGTTTTGTTTGGGTGGGGTGGAGGGTGCGGGAGGGGTAGTATATAGAGGGAGAGAGGGGTGGTTGGGTTGAGTGGGGTGGGGAAACACTGGCATATTATCACAAGTTTTTTCTTTGGATTTCTGACTTGTCGGCCACGCCGACGGGGTAGGTGTAGTCGCCCATGGAGGAGGTGCGGCGGGCTTGTGCGAGTTGCCGTTGAAGTTCTGCCACTTGTTCGTGCAGGCTTTCGATGAGCTCGTCTTTGTCTTCAAGGCTCTCACGAAGTGAGGCGATGGTTTCGTTTTTCGCGCTAATGGCGGCATCGTGAGCCGCTATCAGCGCGTTAACCATGCTCGACTGGTCAATGGTAGGCTGAGATGCAGAACGAGCCACAGGCGGCTCTTTTTGAACGTCTGAGGCTAACATGTTGACGTCTTCCCCTCGCAGCCATTGAAGGTTGAAAATACATCCCGAGGCCGTTTGCAACTTCGTGATGATGTCTTCGGTTACTTCGGTGTAACCTTTCATTATGCGTGTTATGGTATTTTCCGTAACACCCATTCGACGTGCCAGTTCCTTCTGAGTCTTAATGCCATGATTCCGCTTTAACTCATCGAACGCAGCAGCGAAAATGTTGTTTCTTTTTTCCATAATTACACACAGATATATTAAAATACGTTAAAAAATAACACAAATCAACACAAATACCAAATCTTTGTTTTATATTTGCACCCGAAATCAATAAAGTAAATAAAATCGGGCACAGGAATAGCCGTGAGGCGTTACCGCCTTATTCGTAGAGGTCAAGGGCTACAAATATACGGCTTTCCTTCCGATTTTAGAAAACGTAAAGAAATAATTTAATAAAGTTTAAGAAATGGTACAGGAGAAAGTAACACGACAAGAGCTGATGGCGATGAACGTCGGACAGACGAGAATATTCACGCTTATCAGGCCTGAGAGCCTTCAATCGGTAGCTTCTACGCTTAACCAGTTGAAGAACGAGCGCAAGGGCGAATGGACTCACCGCAAGGATTATGAGTCTGTGGCAATCAGTGTAACCCGTATTAAGTGAGAATTATGAGAATCGACGCAGCGACACGGGATGCCATCACATCGGCCACACGAGAGGCCGTGCGTGAGGCGATGGAGGTTTATAATGAGCGGTGGCTGACCGCCGAGGAAATGATAGCGCAGTTCGGGTTCTTTACAAAAGACTGGCTGAAACGCTATGGCGATACCCTGCCCCGTGAGCGTTTTGAGATAGTCGATGCCGACGGCGCACATCACGCCACACGGTGGGCCTACCCGCAGCACCGCATACAGCGATGGATTGAGGAACGCCGCCACACCAAGCTGCGGGTACAACAATACCGAGGGGCATCGGAGGGATGAGCAAAACCGGCTACACACTTCTATCATCCTGCGGGTTCGACTCCCGCCCCCTCACAAACAACACCCCACACCCCAAATAGTTCTTTGACTTATTGACACAAGGACACCGTAATAGCACAAGACACCACAGAAGGAAAGGAAAGTCTATACCACTACGAGTGCGTGTATCTCGTAGGTACTTCGGAACTGAGGCGACGATGCACCTGTGGGCTGCCTGGATTACGGGTAACATACACATTGGCCGTGACGGGAACAAGAGCAATTCTTCATACGCATTTTTACTCATTTTACTTTACTGCTCGGCAGTTCGACTCTGCCCACGGCCTCGATAATAATTAAAACCAAAGGAACTATGAAAGAGTTATTGACATTATGGAAGACCGACTGCCAGGCAGAAGGCTTCACCGCAAGAGAGTACGTCTACGGATTCATCGGTACACTTGTACTGATAATAGCCGTGATAGTTGAGGGAATTATAAACACGTTATAATCATGGAATTTACTGGAAGAATTTACAAGCTGTTACCCTTACGCAAAGGGACAAGACCTGACGGCACCGAGTGGCAAAGTCAGGAGTTTATTTTTGAGTATTTTGAGCGGCCTGACGACCGATGGTCTGACAAGGTAGTCTTGTCAGTGATGAACGAGCGCATCGCCGAGTACGACCTACATGTGGGCGACGAGGTGCGCATTGGCTTCGGCCATTCAATCGACGACTATCAAGACCGGTGCTACAACAAGCTGCGAATGTACAAATTCGAGAAAGTTAAGACGATGCCTGCAACCGAAACACCGGCCACGACACCCCCACCGGCAACAGTAACCGAACAAACCGAAAAAGATGACGACCTGCCATTCTGAATGAGTGCAATTTTTTTCATAATATAGTTTAGTTATATGAGTTGAATTGATTTTTATTTTCCATGTCGCCCGTGAGGGTAGCATGGTTTTCGGAGGATGGGCGATGCCCTGTTGGTCAAACCGAAATAAGCAAGCCAGCTCGGTGTAGAGGGTTCGATTCCCTCATCCTCCACAACTAAATCACACTTTCAAAGTTTTTGTATTTGTCCCCCTGCTGCCTGTGAAGGTCGCAGGGGTTTCGGAGGCTTTGGAAAACCTGTAATTTCGGCCATCTTGTACAGGTGTAGGGGGTTCGATTCCCTCACCTCCACAACGTTAAGATTTGAGTTAGTTATAAAT
>Ga0310691_10003949_pt1 | contig 17117 bp, 18 predicted proteins | sample 176DNAGHGlowgp2_FD_203887 | JGI IMG/M metagenome (GOLD analysis project Ga0310691, IMG submission 203887) | Sheep rumen microbial communities from Palmerston North, Manawatu-Wanganui, New Zealand - 1766 DNA GHGlow gp2 (v2) (version 2) | ecosystem: Host-associated > Mammals > Digestive system >...
GTTCGTTCACCGTATCGAATTCGAGCATAACGGAATGGGCTCGCCAGCGCGACAGCGATATGCTGCAGCAGTACAAGAGCGAGTTTGGCCTGGGCGAAATGGTCAATATGACGATTTCGTCGAACGGAAACGGCTCCGTGCTGATGGAAGGCATGAAGCTCCCGGGTAGCACCGCAACTTCTACCAAGTACACGGGCAAGTTCTTCAGCGGAAACCAGATGGAGGTGACAGCTGTGCCTTCGAATGGAGCCGTGTTTACCGGATGGTCTGACGGTTCTACCGACAACCCGCACCTCGTGAACATCACGGAAGGTTCGACGATTACGGCCAACTTCAAGTAAGTTTTACTTGACGGTGGATTTGCGCGGGCTTTTAAGTCCGCGTTTTTTGTTTATCGTGCGAATGTTTGTCACGGGTACGTGAATGCCCGCGGGATATTTCTAGATTTGTGTGCATGAAGAGCCCCGTGCGAAAGATGTTCGACGGTATCGCGAACCGCTACGATTTCTTGAACCACTTTTTGAGTTGTGGCCAGGATATCTTGTGGCGTCGCGCATGTTGCCGCGAGATTCGGCGGATGCACCCCGGGAAACGCCTGCTTGATTTGTGTGGCGGTACGGGCGATTTTGCGGTTACGTACGAGAAGTTTAACGGCGTGCAGGACGTCGCTATTCTGGGCGACTTTTCTTATGGCATGCTGAAGGGCGCCGCGGGCAAGAAGACAGCGGCTGTTCCCGTGCAGCTCGATGCGATGAAGATGCCGTTTGCGGATGGTGCGTTCGACGTGATTCTGAACGGGTTCGGGATGCGCAACCTGCCCGATGCGGAGGGCGGCCTGAAGGAATCTGCACGCGTGCTCACGGATGGCGGCTACCTGCAGGTGCTTGAATTTTTCTCCCCGCGGAACGTGTTCAACAAGTTCTTCTACAAGGTGCTTGCCCCGCTGTTTATCCCGGTGCTGGGAGCTTTTTTCAGCAAGCGCGATGCGTATGAATATCTGGTGAATTCCATATTGCGTTTTTTGCCGGTGGCGGACTTTGTCGCGCTCGCCGAAAGGAACGGGTTCGAGCTTGTGCACGTGAAGCCCTGCTTTTTCGGGGTGGCGTACCGTGTGCTTCTGCGCCGGAAGTCTATGCCGGCGGGAGGTGATGCGTGAGCCGCTATATCCTCGGAGTGACGGGGGCCAGCGGGGCGATATATGCTACCCGCACGGCGATGCACCTGAAGCGCCTCGGACATGAGGTTTCGCTTGTGGTGACGGCGCCTGGCCGCGATGTTGTCAAGTTTGAGGGGCAGGAATCTCTCTACGGTTTTGCGGACAAGCGCTACGACGTGGAAGATTTCTTCGCGGAATGCGCGAGCGGGTCTGCCGACTATGCGGGCATGGCTGTGGTGCCCTGCTCCATGGGCACGCTCGGACGCATCGCTGCGGGGACCTCGGACAACCTGCTGGTACGCAGTGCGGATGTTTGCCTCAAGGAGCGTCGCCCGCTGGTGATTGTCCCGCGCGAGATGCCCTACAACCTCATCCACATCGAGAACATGGAACGCGTGACCCGCGCGGGTGCGATTGTTGTGCCCGCTTCGCCGCAGTTCTACAGCAGGCCCGCAAGTATCGAGGAACTCGTAGATACCGTTGTCGCGAAAATCCTGAAACATCTGGGTGCGGCGTCGACGGAAGACTGCGCCGAGATTGTGAAACCATGGAATAGTTCCGCCAGTCAGAAATTGCCCGCGGATGGCGGGTCGCAAAATGCGCTCGGGGGCCCTATATGCTGAAGAAGATATTAGAATTCGGGCACATGGTGCGCTTTAGCCACTCGCTTTTTGCGATGCCCTTCGCGCTCGGCTCCATGTGGGTGGCGGCGAACGGATTCCGCGACATGACTGCTGCCGAGACTGCACGCATCGTGCTCCTGATTGTCGGTTGCATGGTGACTGCCCGCAACAGCGCGATGAGTTTCAACCGCATTGCCGATGCCGATATCGACGCAAAGAACCCGCGCACGGCGAAGCGCCACCTGCCTGCGGGCCGCCTTTCGAAAAAATCGGTAATCGCGTTCCTTGCCATAAACGGCGTGCTGTTCGTTGCGTTCGCGTTCCTGTTGCAGCCTCTCGCGGGCATGCTCGCCTTGCCGGTATGGCTTTTGCTGCTTTCCTATTCCTACTGGAAGCGTTTTAGTTGGCTATGCCACTGGTTCTTGGGGTTTGCGATAGGGATGAGCCCGCTCGGCGCCTGGATTGCCATCCGGGGCGAGTTTGCGGTGTTCCCGATATTCTTGCTCGTGATTCTCATGCTCTGGATGGGCGGTTTCGACATCATCTACGCCACGCAGGACGAGGAAATTGACCGCGCGATGGGCCTGCATTCGGTGCCCGCGCGGTTTGGCCGCAAGCGCGCCCTGCAAATTGCCTTCTGGAGCCACATTGCGATGCTCGCACTCTGCGTAGCCTTCGGGTTCGTGTGGAACATGGGAATTCCCTGGTGGGTGGTGACGGGGCTTATGGCTGCCGCCGTCCTGTATATTCATTTGTTCAGAAAATCCGATGACCTCGATGCCATGAACCGCGATTTTTTCCTGGCGAATGTCGCGATAAGCGTGCTCGTGATGGCGGGGCTCATCGTGTGGATTTGCATGGGAGGTGACGTCAATGCCCTTTATTAAGAAGACCGACGGAAAGTTCACGACCGAAGACAAGATCAAGATGTTCCAGCAGATGGGAACCGTGGGCGCGGTGATTGCCGTCGTGTTCGTAATTCTTATCGAGTCGGGAATTGCGGGCGACAAGACTCCGCTTGCCGAGATGGGGCTCACTGCGATGATCGTGGTGCTTGCCGTTTCGCTCATCGGGAGTATGTATTTTAAGCGGAAACTGTAATGCACTTATAGGCTAGAAAAGATAGCCGACCCCAGTGCTGGCCTGCCAGTGTTTCCCTGCGAAATTTTCACCGACATATACCGTGGTTCCTATAGAAATCTGGTATTTATTTTTCAGCACGTAAGATGCTCCCATATATTGTTCAAGGATAAAGGGAAAATCGAATGTGATGTCGTGGTTGTCGAAACTTCCGATCGACCACCATGGGAAATAGATTGCAGGGCCATAGGTTAGGGCGAGTTCCTTTGTAATTATGAAGCCTACATAAGCGCCAAGAACGGCTGTAAAGGAGAACCTTGCCTTTTCGTCTACGGATAAATGCCCGTCTCCGCAATCGTAGTCGCCTTCAAATGTGTCGCAGTGCCGTAGCCAGTCTCCTTCTAGAGAGTATCTATATTTCCCGAAACCAATTTGAAAACCGATGCCGGTTTCAAAATGACTGCTGTTCAGCCCTGTATAAGCTCTAAAGTAAGGGAAAGGATCGAGACCAGTGCCAAGAGAGGCAAGCCATAATTCTCCTTTTGTCATGTAGTCATAGGAAACTGTTACGGGAAAGTTTTTTAGTCGGTATGCGATGTTGGCTTCTTCTTTCGGTAATGTTTTGTCGTCGCCAGAAACTTCCTTATTCCAGACTTTGTTCAATTTTAAATCTTCTTCTTTCTGTATCTTTATTTGCGCGCTTATTCGTTTGGCGGATGAGTCTTTTTTTACCGTATATCCGGCACCCGTAAAAACGGGAGGAATATAGACATCGAATTCTCCGGACTGAACATTCAGTTGGTTGAACGAGCCGCACCCGGACAGGCATAGAGCGAATATGCAAAGTACAATGGTAGAATGGCAATGCTTGAAACGGCTATGGAGCATGCTAGATTTCCAGGTCCGCAGAGTACACGGTTTCCAAGGTCCCGTCGTCGCATTCGAACAGCAGGCTGCCATCGGCGTTCATGTCGATGATGCGGCCTGTTTTCTTTATGGCGCCTGTGCCGCTGTCGCGGTTTTCATCGGTACAACGGTTGTTCACGACGACAGTCCCGCGGGCGCCTATAAACTGGTCCATCTTGCGCCAGGCGGCGACCCACGGCGATATCCCGAAGGCGCGGAACTGCCCGATGGCGCGTTCCAGGCTTGCGATAAGCGACTGCAACAGTTTTTCACGGTTGACGCTTTGCCCGCAGATATCCCTGAGGGTGGTGACGGCGCGCCCGAGGTGCGCGTAGTCTGCGGGGTCACTGTTCACGTTGATGCCTACCCCCATGCTGATGGCGGGTTGCGGCGCGGAACCCGACGCTACGAGTTTTATATAAACTAATTCAGCGAGTATCCCGCAGAACTTGTGCTTGCCGCACAGGATGTCGTTCGGCCACTTGACGGTGATTTTCCCGATGTCGCTGTTGCCAAGCCCCTGCGCGTTGGAACTTTCTTGCAGGTCGCGGAATACTTCGGCGAATGTGAGCGATGCAACCTGCGTGATTTGCGGGGCCGAAGCAAGCGGAATACCTTCCAGCGGGATGAGGATATTGAAGTAAAGGTTCTTGCCGGCGGGGGAGGCCCATGTGCGTTCGTGACGCCCGCGGCCGGCTGTCTGCGTGTCGGCGACAATGAGCGTGCCGGGTACGATTTCACCCGCGGAGGCGCGTGCCTTCATCAGGCTATGCGTGCTTTCCAGGGTATCGAAGAGGAATGCGGGTGCGTCGCCAAATCCGCACAGGTGCCACTCATTAAAATTACGTTCGCAAGAAAACATATTCAAGTGAAGATCCTCGGACAAGCCGGGGATGACGAATCGGGCCTATTCTTCGTCTTCCTTCTGCTCCTGCAGTTCCTTGAGGGCTTCTTCGGGGAAGATTGTGAAGAATTCACGCTTGCGGTCTTCGAAGAGCTGCAGCATGCGTTCCTGTTCGAACTGCTCGCGGTCGATGTTCTGCATAAAGAACTCGTCGCGTGCAAAATCGCGGGTCGTCATCATCTTCTTCAGGTCATCGGAGATTTCCATGCGGTCCCACAGGATGTAGTACGACTGCACGTCCAGGCTACCGAAGATGTCGACGTTCAGGTGTATGGAATTTGCCTTGCTGGAATCGACGAGTTCGACCTTTGTTTCGCGCTTTTCGGGACGGAAAATCTGTGCGTCGCTCACGCCTTTCGAGAGATCCTGGGGAGGCTCTTCGGCAAATGCGCCAAGTGCGAGTGCACACAGGGTGGCACCGGCAAATGCGAACGTCTTATGTACTTTCCCGAAAATCATATCCACAATATAACATCATTTAGGATAAAAGAAAAGTTATTTCTGCGTGCCTGTGATAAAAATCGCATTTTCCGCCGGCACTAGGGGGCTAGAGTGCGAGCGGCATCCAGGGCTTTACCACGTCGATGGACTTGAGGAGCCCTTGCTTGTTGCGCCTGATGGCTGCTGCGGCAATCATCGCCCCGTTATCGGTGCTGAGGCTCCTGTCCGGGATGCAGAACCGGATTCCGTGTCTGCCGCAGTAGTCCTGCAGGCGGTTGCGCAGCCATGCGTTCGCGCTTACCCCGCCACCGACGACGAGCGTCTTCATGCGGGTCTTCTTGAGCGCGTTGATTGTTTTTTCCACAAGGCTCCCGACGATTGCATCTTCCAGCGAGGCGCAGATGTCGCACAGGTTTTTCTGGATATATTCCGGGTCGTGCGTCTCGGTGTAGCGCAGCACTGCGGTCTTGAGCCCGCTGAACGAAAATTCGCAGTTGTCGTGCGAGTGGAGCGCCCTCGGGAATTCGACGAACTTGCGGTTGCCGTTTTGGCCGAGCCTGCTGATGGTTGCCCCTGCGGGGTACTTGAGGCCGAGCAGTTTGCCGCACTTGTCGAACGCTTCGCCTGCGGCGTCGTCGCGGGTGCGTCCGATGCTCGTGTACTTGAATCCGGGTTCTTCCATCACGAGTTCCGTGTGCCCGCCCGATACGGTGAGCGTGAGGAACGGCGGCTCGATATCTGGGTTGCTGAGCCATGCGGCTGCGAGATGGCCCTCGAGGTGGTTGATGCCGTATGCCGGGATGTTTAGGTCGCGGGCGAGTCCCCTTGCGAAACTCGCCCCTACAAGTAGCGGGCCCATGAGCCCGGGGCCTGTGGTGTAGGCAATCGCGTCGATATCCTTGAGAGCGATGCCCGCTTCCTTGACGGCGGCCTCCGCGATGGGGGCAATCTTCTGCAGGTGGGCGCGTGCTGCGATTTCGGGAACGACACCGCCGTACAGGGCGTGCTCGTCTATCTGGCTGTAGAGCGGGTTGGAAATTACCTTGAGGGGGTCGTCCTGCAGTACTGCGCAGGCGGTCTCGTCACAACTGGATTCAATTCCGAGCCAAATCATTCAAGTTTCTCCTCGGCATCCTCGTCCAGCGAATCGGCGGGTGCGGCGAGTTTCTTGATATCTTGCAGCGACACCTTGTCGGGCGAGAGCTGTATGGCCTTGATGGACATCTCGCGGTTCACGCCCGAGGGGAGCGTGAGCTTTACGGTGGGCGTGAGGCTGTCGACATCTTCGATCTGGAAGCGGTTGAATTCCACGAACAGTTCGATGCTCGTGTTGCTGATGGAATCGAGCGTGCCTTCGCCGCCGGTTATTTCGACGGATACGTTGGGCGGGTTAAGCCTGTACGTTTCACGGTCGAACATGCCGATAAGCTGCACCGGGATATCGCGATAGAACTTCTTGCCGATTTTCTGGATGTTGACCGAAATGCTCGTGAGCGAGTCGCCCGGAGATACGTGTGCGGGGAACTGCTTGAAATCGAGCGGGATAGAGTACGTCGTGTCATGAACGAGCCCGCTGAACGATACGGAGTCTGTCGGGATTTCGATGATGCGCGTGATGACGTTCCTTGCGCCGGAAACCGTGATGAAGTCCGGTTCCAGCTTGGGCTCGTCGGTAAGCAGGTAGCCCGTTGCCGCATCGAAGGTGACCATGGAGCGCACGGGCACGTTGCGTTCGATTCGCGTGTCGAGGTCTAGGTCTATGAACAGGAGCTGGTTGTCGGGTTCAATGAACTTGATGTTTGAAAAGTTTGGTGCCGAGAAGTTCTTTTCGCCGATAGGCTTGCGGGTGGCGCCGAGTTCTGCATCCTGGAGGTCCACGATGATGGCCGCTGCGGTCGTATCGCCCTGCATGACCTTGGAACGCAGGCGCATGAGGTCGAACGGAGCGCCTTCCAGGGTGATGCGCATGGTGTGCGGCGGTTTCGAGGCGATGGCGAGCATTTCCGGGAGTTTCACGAGGCGCACGGGGATATCCAGCTCAACCTTGAACGTGTTGAGCGACACGACGTAAAGCCATAGTGCAATCCCGAAGATGAACGCTGTAATCTTTAATGCGATATGTTTCATAGATGCCCCGTGAAGCATTGAAAATTTAGTTATATTCAACGCGTGTTCGGACAACTCGGGTACCTAATATCGGAATCTTTTCGTGGATGGAAGCAGCATCGCACGGTCATATTGCCGTCGCTTCTCACGATTTTCCTGTGCTCGCTCCTTCTCGCGGCATCGCTCACGGTGCTTGGGGGCGTTTTTCGCGTGCTTTCTGCCGAAAGTTCTCTCTATACGGTCGAGGCTTTCCTGCCCGAGACGGTGAGCGAGGATTCCGTACAGGCGGTAAGGCAGAGACTTGAACATTTCAGGGGCGTGGAACGCGTCGAGTACGTGAGCGCTGATTCCGCGCTGGCCGATTTCCGCAGGCATTTTTCGGGCGAGATGCTCGACCTTGTGGACGAGAACCCCATACCGCCGTTTTTCCGCGTGTCTCTTGTGCCGGGAAACCAGAATCCGGCAGACCTTACGGAATTCATTGCAGCCCTCTCGCGCCTGGAATACTTCGAGGAGGTGCAGGCCCCGGTGGACTGGGCGACCCGCGTTTCGGAATGGAAGTTCCGTATGGTGTTCTGGCCTGTTTGTCTGAGCCTCCTTTTGCTGGTGACGCTCTCGCTCATTATCTGCAACTCGGTGCGGCTCTCGCTCCTGTCGCGCAAGCTCCTGGTCGAGAACATGAAGTACGCCGGCGGAAGCCCGTTCTTTATCGAGTTCCCGTTCGTGCTCGAGGGCATGATGCAGGGGCTTGTCGGTAGCGGCTTTGCCGTATCGATCCTTCTTGTGATTGTTGAATCTATCGGCAGGGCGATTCCCCTTGTTGGCGAAAACATTGGCGGGCTCTGGGCGCTCCTTGGACTTGTGGTTTGCCTGGTCACGCTCGTTTCCGCATACTTCAGTTACCGCACCGTCCAGGAATTCCTGCTTGCGAAACGGAGCGAACGGGAATAAGCCATGCGTCTGCTGGTCGTTTTTCTCTGCTTGCTTGTAGGCCTTGCGGGTGCTGCCCCGAAAAAGACGGACGCCCAGATCAAGGAGCAGCGCAACGCCCTCAAAAAGCTTGAGTCCGACCTTGCGAAAAAGCGCGAGGAACTCGTGCTCCTGGAAACAGAAGAGAAGGGCGTGCTGAATACGATTTCGCTTTTGGACCAGAACCTGAACCAGACGCGCGTCTACATCACCGAACTTTCGAAAAACGAGAAACTCGTGCAGCAGGCGGTGGAACAGCTCAAGCGGGATATAGATTCCCTTGACCAGAAAATCCACGTGCGTAAGGAAGCTATGAAGGTGCGCGTGCGCAAGTTGTATGTAAACGGCCGCTACAGCGAGGCGGAGGTCCTGTACCGGCTGCTTTCCCGCGAAGGTGACCCGAGGCGGCAGGCGTACTGGGTGCACCACGTGCTGAACGAGGACCGAATGCAGGTGGAAATCCTGACGGCGATGGTTACGGAACGCGACGAGAAAAAGCGCGAGTCGGAAGAGCACCTGGTGGAACTGAACGGCCTGCGCGAAAAGAAGGCGCGGGAAGAGAAGGGGCTTGTAAGCCAGATGGGCAACCAGGAGCGCATGCTCCTGAACCTCAAGCACGACAAGGCGATGCAACAGCGCGCGCTGCAGGAATTCGAACGCAACCAGAAGGTGATGCAGGCCCTTATCGCGAAGTTGGAAGCGAAGCGCAAGAAGGAAATCGAGGAAGCGAAGAAGGCCGAGGCCGCCCGGAAGGCGAAGCAGAAAAAGCAGAAAGAAAAGAAGGTCGTGGAAAAGCCCAAGAAGACTATCGCGGGCTCGGTCAAGGGGCCGAAGTGCATGCCTCTGGAAGGCGAAATCATAAGCAACTATGGCCTGCAGGAACATCCGGTATTGCATATCGCCACGCGCAACCTGGGCGTAGAGATTCGCGGCAAGCGCGGGGCCGCCATACGTGCCGCTGCGGCAGGGACTGTCGTGATGGTCGCAGAAATTGACGGGCGAGGCCCTTCCGTGATTATCGAGCACGAGGGGGGTACGTATTCCGTGTACGGCCACCTGCGCTCCATTCGCGTGCAGGAGGGAAAAGAGGTGCGTAATTGCGAAGAAATTGGCGAGGCGGGCGATATCGCGAGTCTAAATGGAATTAAATTGTACTTTCAAGTTAGCGAAGGCACCCAGACGGTGGATCCGCTACAGTGGTTGAAGACGAAATGATAAAGTATCGCTTAAATGGTCCCGCGTCGCAGGAACGCCAGCGCATCCGCCTGATGGCGGCGCTGTGCGAGAACCGCTTCCCTCAGGCGGTCGTCATTGACGGTACTCCGGGAATCGGCAAGAAGGCGCTTGCCATGGAACTCTCGAAGGCGCTCCAGTGCACCGACATGTTCGAGCGCCCATGCGGGCAGTGCTTCGGCTGCAAGATGGCCGCCGACCCGGGAGCCGCCGACAACTGGGTGTTCCCGCTTACGGCCGCCGAGGCGCAGGCCAAGTCCGCCGAAGACGTGAAGGCGGGGAGCCGCGCGAAGACGCTTCAGGATATCAAGCAGGGCTATATCGAGCAGATTGTTGCTAACCCGTACCGCACCGACATCTTCGATGCGGGTGCCGAGATTTCGGTGAATCTCATCCGCGCCATGAAGTCGACGTTCGTGATGAAGGGCGACCGTACCCGCGTGGTGATTGTCGCTGAGGCGGACCGCATGAACGATGCCGCCTCGAATGCCTTCCTCAAGACGCTCGAGGAGGTCCCGCCCGATACGTACTTCGTGTTGACCGTGGCCTCGCGCGAAAGGCTGCTCCCGACGATACGTTCCCGTTGCCTTGCGATTCACCTGTCGTCGCTTACCGACGCCGAGGTGAAGGAGGAAACCCTCCGCATGCTGGGCGACGATGCCGACGAGGATCAGGTGTCCCGTGACGTGATAGGGCTTTCGCTCGGGTCTCCCGGCAAGGCGTTCTTCTATCTGGAAAATGCAAAAGCGCTTTGCGGCCTGGCGTCGGACTTTATCGTGAAGAGCCTCAAGAACGACTATAGCGCGCTTTTCGAGGAGCTTGCGGAAAACGACCTGACCGAAGTCTCTGAGGCGAACGGCTTTTTGGAAGTGCTCTCGTTCCTTATCGCCGACATCCTGCGCAAGCAGTCCGGTGCGGCGGTGCGCCTGCCCGATACCATGGCGGGTATGGACATGGATGCGTTCCCGCGGGTAGATGCGGATGCACTCGAGATGGCGCTTGCCACTGTGCAAGAAACTATGGAAAGGATAGCGAGCCGCCGCAGTACTGCGATGATGTGCCTGCAGTCGCTCGCCATAAAGCTTTTCGAGGGTTACAAGTAATGAACGACACCGTAGCTTCGACGCTTGCGCGGGAACTGGAAATCCCGCATCTGGTAGCGAGGCTTCTCGTATCCAGAGGGATCCGTACCGCATCTGCGGCAAACCGGATTCTGGACGACGGCTGCGGTGCAGAACTTTCCCCCTGGCTCATGAAGGGCATGGAAGATGCCGTGAGCTGGATTCTTGCGGTGCGCGAGAAGAAAGGGAAGGTGTTTATTTTCGGGGACTACGACCTGGACGGCATGACCTCGGTGACGCTCCTTTCGAGGTGCTTCGCGCAGATAGGGATTGAGTCGGAGTGGAGGCTCCCGAACAGGTTCGGCGACGGCTACGGGCTTTCCATTGCCGCCGTGGAAGAAATGTACAATGCGGGTGCACGCAACCTGGTGACCGTGGATACGGGCATTACAGCGAATGTGGAAATCGCCCGCGCGAAGGAACTCGGGATGTCGGTGATGGTCATTGACCACCATCAGCCCTCGGGGGACGCGCTCCCTCCGTGCGACGTGCTGCTCGACCCGCACCAGCAGGGGGACATGTACCCGAATCCCGAACTCTGCGGGGTGGGGGTTTCGTACAAGTTTATATGCGCGCTGTTCGAACGGCTCGGGATGGAATCTCCCAGGAACCTGCTCGAACTTGTTGCCCTCGGGACGCTTGCCGACCTCGTGCAGATGACTCCCGAAAATCGCTTCTTTACCAAGACCGGACTTGCAAGGCTCCAGAACAGCCAGTTGCCCGGAGTGCAGGCTCTGTATTCCTCGCTCATGAAACCGGGGAGCGCGGTCGGCGGCATCGACGTGATGTACAAGATTGCGCCGCTCCTGAACGCACCCGGCCGTATGGAAAAGCCGGACCCCGCGCTCAAGTTGCTCATGTGTACCGACGTGGCGAACGCTCCGGACCTGATGGCGGAACTGAAGGAATGGAACGCGCAGCGTAAGGCGAAGGAAGCGGAAATTACCGACATGGCGCTTACCCGCGTGAAGGAAATCTACGGCGACAAGATTCCAAAGGTGCTCGTGGTGGATGGCGCCGGCTGGCACGTGGGCGTTATCGGGATTGTATCTGCAAAGCTGGCGCAGGAATTCTGCCGACCGACCGCGGTGCTCTCGATTGACGAGGGCATGGCGCACGCGAGTGCGCGCGCGGTCCCCGGTTTCAACTGGCACAAGGCGCTCTTTGAATGCCGCGACCTGTTTGAGCGCTGGGGCGGGCACGCGAACGCCGCGGGCTTCTCGCTCCCTGCCGACAAGATTCCCGAACTGCGCGAACGCTTGGCCGCTTCTGCCGAAGAGCAGGGCTATACCGGCGAGGCGTTCGATACCAACGAGCCGCATGCCTACGATATCGACGTGGCGCTCGGCGAACTGATTGTGGAAGGCACGCGCCACCGCATCGAGAAGACGGTGCTTGACTATTTCGACAAGATGGAACCGTTCGGGGGGAACTTCCCGTATCCCGTGTTCCGTGCCGAGGGCGTGACCGTCCATCGGGTGAAGGAACTCCGCGGCGGACACCTCCAGATGGAAATCTCGCAGGCGGGTAGCCCCTCGTTCTCGGCTATCGCGTTCGGGCTTCGCAAGTGCAAGCCTCTCCTGGGCGGTTCGCGCAAGGTTTCCATCGTGTTCGAACCCACGTGGAACTATTTCAATAACAAGAAAACTATCCAGCTTTGCGTAAAGGCCATCGAGTAGGCCGTATGCAGAAGTTGCTCCCTTACTTTTTTTCGTTTGTCGTAGTCGCTGCCTTGGCGATATTCCTCTTCTATTCCGGTTTCAGGGAGTTGTTCACGGTAGCCGTTCCGGAACCGCCCGTCGAAGAACAGCCTGCACCCGAGGAACCGAAGGCGTTTACCGGGCGCGTCGTGATGCCCGACAGCGAAAGCATTCTCGTGCTCGAGAACAGCGCGGATCGCGACATCAAAAAAGTGGCTACGTATTTTTCGGGCCGTGCGGCGGGACTCCACTGGCTTGCGCGCCCGTACTTCAAGAAGCACCGCGATGCGGAAGATGTCATCGTGGGCATCCGCATGACCATCGATTCGCTCGGGCGCATCACGTGCAACGAGATTGAGTACACGAACGCCGAAGACGAGAGCCTCAAGGACACCCTGCAGAGGCATATCGAGTATTACTGGCGGTATAGGAAAAGCGAGTACGGCACGACCGAAATCTGGCTCCCCATCCGTTTCCGCGCCGTTTATTGACTAATGACCAGTGACTAGCCTTTCAAAATCTTGAGGAGTTGTTCGGTGCGCTTCTCGATGAGGATGAACGCCTCGAACATGCGGGCCTCGCGCCACTTGGTCAGGTACTTCGCGCGCCATTCCGCGGCAACCTGGTCGGGAGCCTCGGGTGCGTCTTCGTTACGGTACCAAACTTCCTTCGTGATTTCGCGGATCATGTCGCCCATCTCGGCGGCAGGCTGCAGGCTACCCTTGCACAGCAGCAGGGCGCGGAGGTTGTCGAGCAGCACTTCGTCGCTCGGGTTTTCCGAGTCGTCGCGGGCGCAGTCCCAGATTTCGCCGCGGTGGCGTTCCGTCCAGCCCATGAGGTGCTTCTCGGTGCGTTCGAGTTCACCCTTCGCGAGCTTTTCTTCCACGGCTTCGCGGGGGTAGTAGATGCTGTTCGGGTAAAATTCGATCATGGTCATTCCCAAGGTTAATGCCCGGGGCGGGACTTGAACCCGCACGAGGTTGCCCCCAAGGGATTTTAAGTCCCCAGTGTCTACCATTCCACCACCCGGGCAGGTGTGCCTGCCAAATATAGGAAATTTCGCCATTTTTCCGTTTGTTGTCCTTTTGTCAAGGCATTTTTCGGCAGAATCTTACAAAAAAGAACCATTCCGGGAAAAATTTGCTAGATTAAGAAACATGAAACACTTAGTGCTTATTTCCGCTGTCATGGCTCTTGCCATAAACGCCTTCTCTGCAGACGACAACGAGAAGGAATTCAAGGAACAGCTCGCCTCGCTCCGCGATAGCTACGCTTCCTCCATCAATATGGCTATGGAAGATGCCATGGAGGGCGACCCTGCCGGCTGGTTCAAGGCCCGCAACGAAGGTCTCGATGCCGACTGGGACGACCTGGAATTCGAACCGCCCACCCTTTCCCTGTTCTCCATCGAGGAAATTCCCTACGGTTTCAAGATTTCGGGTAGCAACCACGATTTCCAGCTCAATGCCGAGGTATTCGTCTGGACCCGCAATACCGACATCCAGTACACGATTACCTACCTTGATGGCACGAACGAGGCCGCCAAGGAGATTGCGAAGGAAGTGTTCCAGAACGAGCAGTCCGACTACCCGTCCAAGTGCGCGAAGGGCGCCGTGACCTGCTACAACGGCAAGTCTACCTTCGGCGAACTGAAGAAAAAGGGCAAGAAAAAGAAGAAATAATCACTTTTTTCTTACGGGTAAATAAATTTTTACCCTTTTCCCGAAATTTTATATATATTAGAAAGAGCCCGGTCCTGTTTTGGCGCCGGGCTCCGGATTTTTGTACCCTGAAAATTCGTGAAATTGCTAACTTGTTGAGTGTCAATGGATTGTAGTTTTGTCGGAGTCTAGAAAATATGGTCAACTGTTCTAGAAAGCTTGGTTTTACCCTGGTCGAGGTCCTCGTGGTGGTCGCCATCATGGGCATTCTTTCCGGTATCGGGGTGGCTAGCCTGCGCAGTGCGGTTGCGAACAGCCGAATCAAGGACGCCGGTATCAACGTGACCGCCTTCATGCAGCGGGCGGCGAACGAGGCTACGCGGTTGAACGAGAAACTGGCAGTCAAGGTTGAAAGCGGCAATAAGACGTTGAGGCTCTACAAGTGCAATGCTGTTGATGGTAACGGAATTTGTACCAATTTTGGTGATACGGTTGACGAAATGTCTCTCGAATCGTCAAATGCTTTTGTGACAGACGTAACTTGCCCCGAAGAATTGCCCGATGCGCAAAAGACGCCTGCAACGGTTGTTACCCTCGTTCCGAAAATAGGAGTATCTCCTATACCTACGGCATGCCTTATGGTGCGGTACGGGTCAACGGACCGCTATGCAGCATCCATTAAGATCTCGACCAAGTTCTCTATGTATTACGAGTTGAGTTATAATAGCGGCGCGGCTGGATCCTGGTTTGAACCGTAGGTGTGTTATGGATAAGTTAATAAAGAGCAAGAAAGGTTTCGGTATCACGGAGGTGCTTATCTCCGCGGTAGTTCTCGGTCTTTTGTACATGGCGATTCTCCACATGCAGACGGGCAACCGCGAGGCTTTGCTCCGTATCCGCGGCCGTGACGGTGCCATCGAGGTCGCACAGCAGGTCATCGATTCCCTGAACCGTATCGGCATCGCGTCCATTCCCGACCCGACGAGCGTTGCTTCTGGAGACGAACATATCAAGGAAGGTAACTATGTATGGGAGTGGGACGATATTTCGCGTTCTTGGGACCGTGGTGAAAAGGTCGGTGGCGGCCACTCCACTATCGCTTATACCCCGACTGTGACTGTGTCGCCGGTTGAGGATTATACCGCGAAAAATGTGTCGTACTATACTGGCGTCGATACAATAAGACACGTCTACGCCAAGCAGGTGAACGTGCAGGTCTCCTGGCAGTTCAAGGGCTCCACGCAGTCCATAAACATGTCCACCGTGATACGCTAGGCCGTCTTGCCTGTAATCTGTGCCGGGATTTGCTCCCGGCTTTTCTTTTTTGTTTGCGAGCCCGTTCCTTTTATTATACATTTACTTACATACAGTAAAAACAGGAGTTTCCAGATGGCCGGGAAATCTACCCTCTTTAAGACAGCTGTCGCGTTGGCGTTTTCTATTCTCGTAGCGACCCCCTGGGCTGCGGGCCTTTCGGACGAGCAGGAAGGTACGTCCAGGGTCTATTGTGTGAAGAAGGTCCCTGTCGCCGAAGACGAGTACCTGGTCCAGCTTTCGCAACAGGGTGCCGGTTACGCTCCTGATAGCGATGAACAGTGCTTTGAATGGTGGTATTCCGCTGCTACAGTTTCTGCCTATTCCGCATTGCAGGAACTGTTCTCCGTAGATTTTCCTCCTGGCGAGATTATCCTCACGTCGGATCTGGAGTTTGGCGGCTACGACGACAACGGTGAAGTGTGCGTGTCCGGTGCCACCGCGTTCTATCCGTTCCTATTCGGCAGCAGTGGCAAGGTTTCTCTGACGAGTGCTGGCGATTCCGCATTTACGGTACGCGGGGTGTGTTACATTGGCGGAGCCTCCGAAGCAACCTTTGGCGGGAATCTTCTTACATCTATAAAGAACGTTAATTTTGAAAATCTTCGCCTGGAATCCCTAATCAGTGCGGGCCTATTAGGGTGGACCCAGAACGACGCTTCTGTCGACAGGGTCCGTATAGGTAATGCGGTCGTGAACGCTCCGATGGCCGGGGTCCTTGCCGCATCTATTAGGGACCTGTCGGTAAACGAATTTTACGGATATTCCATTGTGCTCAACGCGATACCCAAGTTGAACGATAACGAATCCTTTAGTACCCCAAACGCGAGCATCGGCAGTCTGGTGGGTTATGTCGAAGTGTTGGAAGTCGTATCGGCAAAGCTCCAGGATGTCCATATTATATACAGTCCCTCGGTGGGAACCTCTTATCTCGACAGTTCGCTCCCTGATAGGGATGCTTACGTGGGTGGGGTCGTCGGGCATGTCACTACCCATGTCAAGTTGCACCAGGTCGGCCTTGAAGATATGGAGGTTAGAGACTTTGCGGATGGTGAAGGTATAAACTACGTGGGCGGTCTTATCGGCATGGTGGATGAGTGCGATTGGTTCTATGTGGAAAGGACCTACACCGCCCTGGCCGAGATCATCTGCAACTCTGGCAATTGCGTACAGGGCTTTGGTGCTGGGTACATCAGGTTTGTCGAAGATCCGGGTGTAGTGTCCGCTAGGGCCAACTTCCATTATTCTGCGAACGAGCAGGACGTGACCCGCTATTTTGCCGGCATGGTCGTGGGGGACTATTTGAACAGTTACGGGATAGAGAACACCACCATTACGGATGAGTTCAACAAGGCCGGCACCATGCCTTTCTATTCCCAGGAACTCGTGGGCGACGAATATGAAAATGTGAGGCGCGATGACCCTGTTGCTCTGGGCAATTACCGCAATGCGATGGGGCGTATTAGCGCGACGGAAAATTTTGTCGAGGAATCCTATACGTTTGATGACCCGGAACTGGGTAACTTGCCGAATGGTGTGCTGGATACTACATACATGAAGTCGGCGAAGTTCATCGATATCCTGGACAATATCGGTGGAGTCCTGACGAGCGGGGACGTCCCGTGGAAATATGACGACACGCACCAGACTCTCTATTTCGATATTGACTGGAACCGCTCCGACGAGGTGGTTGATTTGAACGTGCACAGGATTGTGTTCATGCTTGACTGCATCGAGTCGGGATGCCTTACCGAAAGCGAAGAGCGCATGCTTGGACAGTTTAATAATTACCGGATGGGTACTAACGAGTTCGAGTTCGTGACGGATGAATCTGGAGCAATCACGAATACGGCGTGGCTCGAATTTGCGGCTAGTCTAGAACAGCCGAATGCTGACCGCGACC
>Ga0310691_10003953_pt1 | contig 17097 bp, 12 predicted proteins | sample 176DNAGHGlowgp2_FD_203887 | JGI IMG/M metagenome (GOLD analysis project Ga0310691, IMG submission 203887) | Sheep rumen microbial communities from Palmerston North, Manawatu-Wanganui, New Zealand - 1766 DNA GHGlow gp2 (v2) (version 2) | ecosystem: Host-associated > Mammals > Digestive system >...
AATAGTAAGGGATAAGGGCATCAACGAACTGGCAAAAGCCTTCCAGCAACTCAGCAAGAAGCACCCCGAGGCGAGACTCCTTTTGGTGGGGAATTACGAGGAGACCCTGGACCCAGTTTCCGACGAGACACGCCAGATTATCGAGGACATGCCCAACCTGGAGTGGCTTGGACCGAAGCGCGGCGACGAACTGATAGCCTACTACGCAGCCAGCGACTGCTTCGTGTTCCCCAGCTATCGCGAAGGATTCCCCAACACGGTGATAGAGGCTGGTGCCATGGGACTGCCAAGCATTGTGACCGACATTAACGGGAGCCGCGAAATAGTCTGCCGTGCGGCCGTTGATGCGGATTTGAAATCCGCATCTCGCGAGTCGAGGATTTCAGATACCCTCCGACCGGGACAGGACGGGAAGATGTCTATCCTGACGAACGGCATCATGGTTCCTTCAAAAGACGTGGAAACGCTACAGGAGGCCATGGAACGCATGCTGACCGACAAGGCCATGCACCAGGAGATGGCCCGGAACGCACGCCCCATGATTGAACAGCGCTTTGAGCAAGGCTTCGTGCGAAGCTGTCTCTACGACTTCTACAAGACCATTCTCCCTGCACAATCCTAACGGTAAGACAACAACAACAGATAAGACTATGACACTATACCCAAAACTCATCATGGATGCACTGGCTACGGTGACGTACGCTGGCACAAAGAAAAACCTTGTAGAAAGCGGAATGGTGGCCGACACACCTGCCATCAGCGGCAACAAGGTGAAAATAGTATTAGAATTTCCCCGCGACACCGACCCGTTCCTGAAATCGACCGTCAAGGCTGCCGAGGCAGCCATCAAGTACCACTGCGGCAAGGACGTGGAGGTGGAGGTGGAAACCGAATTTAAGTCGAAGCCACGGCCGGAAGTGGGCAAACTGCTTCCCGGTGTCAAGAACATCATTGCCGTCAGTAGCGGCAAGGGAGGCGTGGGCAAATCGACCGTGGCAACCAACCTGGCCATTGCGCTGGCCCGACTGGGCTACCGCGTAGGACTGTTGGACTGCGACATCTTCGGACCGTCAGTACCGAAAATGTTTGAGGTGGAAGATGCCCGGCCATACGCCGTCAACGTAGATGGACGCGACCTCATTGAGCCCATCGAGAAATATGGCGTGAAGCTGCTCAGCATAGGCTTCTTCGTGTCGCCCGACACCGCCACGCTGTGGCGCGGCGGCATGGCTACCAACGCCCTGAAACAACTCATTGCCGATGCCGACTGGGGCGAGCTCGACTATTTCATACTCGATACACCGCCCGGCACCAGCGACATTCACCTGACGCTACTGCAGACGCTGGCCATCACGGGTGCCGTCATCGTATCGACACCTCAGCAGGTGGCACTGGCCGACGCCCGCAAAGGCATTGACATGTACCGAAACGAGAAGGTGAACGTGCCCATCCTCGGGCTGGTGGAGAACATGGCTTGGTTTACGCCGGCTGAACTGCCTGAAAACAAATACTACATTTTCGGGAAGGAGGGTTGCCACCAGCTTGCTCAGGAAATGGACGTTCCGTTGCTCGCCCAGATTCCGCTGGTACAGGGCATCTGCGAGAGCGGCGACCAGGGCCGTCCTGCCGCCCTGAACAGCGACACCATGACGGGCCTGGCCTTCATCAACCTGGCACAGAGCGTGGTGACGGTAACCAACAAGCGCAACCGCGAACTGGCTGCCACGAAAATAGTGGGCATCAAGAAGTAAGAAATAATGTCGCGGCAACAAAGTCTCACTTGCCCTTGGCGACGAGTCCTGCGCCATCATGGAGTTCAAATAAACCGTTGCAGCAGACCACAGGTCTTTCCGTCCGTGTAAAAAAATTCACGAAATGTTTGGAAGTTTCAATGCAATATTGTAACTTTGCGGAAAACAGGAGTGAAGAACGCAACTGAACAAGAAGGGACAGCACCGCCCGATGACAGACTTAGCAGCGCCCGCTACCATATCTGGCAGCGGGCGCTGCCAGATATGGCACCGCCCGCGAAATCCCTGCTACCCCGGCAGAAACTCCCCGTTTTCCCCTACCTTTCTCCCTCGTTCCCCAGCACTCTCTCCCTGTTTCCTTATGGGTAATGGAGCAACCATCATTGCTCTTTCGATTGTAAATGTCCGTATTCCCTGTCGAGGTTGCCGGGATTCAAATATCGTCGGCGACTCTCGTAATCCATTTTTAGAATGAAAGTGAATGCATTTCTGATAATCTCGTTCCGAAGGAGAATAATCGGCGGGTACCGATTATAAGAACATAAAAGCGGGGAATCGGCATTACTCAGCCGATTCCCCGTATTTCTTAAGGTCGCGCTTGGCCAGGAAAAACTGGAAGCGATAGACCATACAGGCAATGAAGAGATAGGCACCTGCCTGAACCCAGAGAATGCGGAACTCCGTGAGCACATCGGCGGGCGTGGCGCCCATGGAGTTCAGACGGACAAAGGCACGGGCACCGAACGTGCTGGGGAACAGCCAGCTAACACCCTGCCAATAGCCGGGAATATTGCTCTGAGGCCAGCTGATGCCGGTCATGAACAGCAGCGGCACGCTGACAAAGACCATGATAAGCATGACATTCTCACGATATTTCACCATGCACGAAACAATCATGCCGAAGAATATACACGCAATGACGTAGGGCAGCATGACGGTGAGCAACGACTGCCAGGATGCCAGATGGGGGAAGTTGAACAGGCGGGGAACGACGATGAGCAGCCAGGTGCCCATGATGGCATAGACCATGAAATAGCACAGGAACTTGCCCAGCACGATGGGCAGCGTTCGGCTGTAGTGTGGAGCGTTGACGGGAATGAGGTGACGGAAACGGTTTTCGTCGCGTGCCGTTCCGGCTGCCAAGCCAATGCCCAGCACAAGGGTCTGCTGCAGAATAAGTATCAGCACGGCGGGTAAAATGGCGGAGCCATAGCCGGCAGAAGGGTTATACAGGGGCACGTCTTCAAAATCAAGAGGCTTGGCCTGCACCACTTCTTCCCTGGCGGTGTATAGGCCTGCCATGCGCGTCTTCAGCTGCGTGCCCATCTCCATGGAAACCATCTGCGCCGTCTGGAAGATGGCCTTATACGTCAGCATCAAGCTCATGTCGCAATAAACGCTGACGACGCCCTGCTGCATCCGGTTCAGATTCACTTCAAAATCAGGTGGAATAAAATAGACACCCTTGGCCAACTGTCGGCTGACCAGGGACTTTGCCTCGTCAAGGTCCTGGGCATAGTAGCTGATTTTGACATCGGGCGAGGCATCGCACATGCGGATGAACTGGCGCGACAGGCTGGAATGGGACATGTCAACCACCACCACGGGGACCTCGTGTATCTGCTCGTTATTATAGACCCATGAGTAAAGTAAAGGATAGACCAACGGCACGAGGAAGAAGAAAATAATGACTCCTTCGTCCTTTGCCATGTTTAACACTTCTTTGTACCAAACAAAGCACAGGTCTTGCAGATAGTCGTATGCTTTACGGAATATATACATAATTCAGCATTGCATTCTTTATTTTGTTGATTACCAGCCAGGGCAGCAAAATGAATGCAGCCAGGGCAGCAAAATGGAACCAGGCGTCAATGAGCGGGAAGCCGTTGAAGACACAAATCTGGTATATCATCCAATAATGACGGAGGGGGAACAGCCACGAGAGTGACTGCAACGGGGCATCCATGCCCATGACGGGAAATGCCGAGCCAGCCATGGAGATGCTGAGCACTGCCCACAGGGAGCAGATGCTCATGGACATTCTGAGCGACGGGAGCAGACCGAAGGCGAAGATGCCGAAGCCCTGCGCACCCAACACCTCCATGAGCCCCAGCAGAATGAGCATCCACGGCCCTCCCTGATGGGGGAAGTTGAGCACGTAGAACACGTAGTACTGATAGCCGAAGACGATGGCAAGGAAGATGAGGGTCTGCGGAAGAAACTTTCCAAGCATGGCCACGATGATACGGTTGTCGGCGGCTGCCAGCCACTCCTTCGACGTACCGAACTTCAGTTCCGTACCTATGGAGTAGGCCGAAATCAGGAAGATGAAAAGCATGATGATGCCTGGCACCATCATAGTGGTCAGGTAGATGTTGTAGTTAGTCCACGGGTTGGCTATCTGGTGCAGGTCAATCTTAATGGGCTGTATCAGCGTCTCAATCTGTTTGTCGGTGAAACCCTTTGCACGCAGTACGGCCTGTCCTACGCTGGCCGAGCCTAAGGTTGAGATGGTCTTCAAGTCTTTCATGACCAGCGAACCGGCAGCCAGCGTGGTATTGGAATAATAGTAAGAAATCTTCGGTTGGCGGTTGGCCAGCAGCTTGTCGGTCGTTCCCTTGGGAATGTAGAGGAAGCCGTAGATTTCGTTTTGCTGAATGGCCTTGCGCGCCTCATTAAAGTCATGATAGCGGTTTACGACATGCGACATCTGGAAAGCGTCGAGGCGGTTGGTCAGTGCGCGGGTGGTTGACGTGTTGTCCTGATCGACAATACCCACAGGCATATCGACAGGCTGACCCTGTTCCATGAGCGAGGTGAAGAAGAAAATCACCAGCAGCGGAAAGAGCACCATGGCAAACCGGTAGATGTGGTTTCTCCGCAATATCTGCAGTTCGCGCAGCGTTATATGATATATCTGACGCAGGAAATTCATTGTTTGATTATCAGCGACATTCCGGGACGAAGACCATCGAACTTCTCAACGGGGCGGGCCTTTACCTCAAAGGTCTTCAAATCGTACTCACCATTAGACTTTGTGGCCTTCCACACAGCAAAAGAGCCCTGGTCCTTCATGTAATAGACCTTCATCTGCACGTCCTTGTTGAAGGCCGGCACGAAGGCAGTAAACGTAGAGCCCACGGCCAGTCCGTTCAGCTGGTCTTCGCGCACATTGAACGTGCCCCACATGTCGTCCATGATGGAGATGGTCATAATGGGCGACCCTGTACCGACCAGTTCACCCACTTTGGGATAAACACTGCTGACCTCGCCATCCATCTGGGCAATCTGCACCGTTTCGCTGATGTAGGAATTGACCTCCTGCACAGCACCGCGGGCACGGCTCACCTGTGCCTGAGCGGCCAGTTTGTCTTCGCGACGCGCACCGTTCACGGCCAGGTCATACTGGCTCTTGGCGGCACGCTCCTGGGCCTCCATGGCCTTATACTGGGCATATACCTCGTCACGCTTCTGAGCACTGATGACACCCTCGTCAAACAGTCGCTGAATGCGGTCGTACGACTTCTGTGAAATCTCCAGACCAGCTTTTGCCTGCTGCCACAGCTGGTAAGCACCCTGTATCTGCTCCTGACGGGCACCGTTCTGTGCCTTCAGCTCTATGGCAGCGGCAGCGCTCTCGGCACCCTGCGCCTGTGTCATTTTGGCGCGCACCTCCGGTGCGTCAAGAATGGCCAGCGTATCGCCCGCCTTCACGAAATCACCCTCCTTGACGCGCAGTTCAAGAATTCGTCCGGGCACCTTGCTCGATACGCGGTATTCAGTTACTTCCACCTGTCCCTGTATGAGTTCCGGGTCACGGTCAAGGGCAAAATAGCCAATCAAGGCAACAACAATCACTACGATGGCAAAGCCAAGAATGGCAAACAAGATATTGTTGTGTTGAGTTTTTGCAGACATCTTTCTATTTTTTTACGATTTTAATATTTTTACTATCACTCTTCACTTTTTTATTCAATAGGCCAGCGTTCCCAAAGCCTTTTTCAGGTTGACCTGACTGAGCTTGACGTCAATCTCGGCATCAATCTTCTGCGACTGAGCCTGCAGCCAGGCCGTCTGGGCCTCCATCACCGTGGTGCTCTGAATGACGCCCTCTTCGAAGCCGAGGTTTGCGGTGCGCAGGTTCTCTTCGGCACGCGTAATGTTCGTGCGAGCCATCTCCAGCTTCTTGTAGGCCTCGTTCACGCGGAACTGGCCCTGGCTGATTTGCAGTTCCATCTTCTCGCGGGCCTCATCCATGTTCAGCCGGGCAATAGTGGTTGCCCCTTTCGAGGCACGCACCTTGTAGGCCACGTCGCCCCAGTTCCAGATGGGTACACGCACCAGCACGCCAATATTCCACATGCCACCAAACTTCTTCTCGAAGCTGTTGAACAGGTTGGGGTTCGTAACGGTATAACCGCCCATCAAGGCCACCTGCGGCAGGTGGCCTGCCTTCAGAATTCTGGTCACCTGACGGCTCATGTCAACAGCATTCTGCAGCATGTGCATCTCCGGCCGGTTGTCAATGGCCTCCTGAACGTTATAGGAGAGCACGCTCTCGTCAGTGAGAAGGTCCTGCACGTTCTCTTCCGCCAGCACGACCTGGTCGTCGAGCGGCAAGCCACAAAGCTGGCACAGGTACATTCTGGAGAGCGACAACCCGTCGTTCACCTTCGTCACCTGCATCTGAGCCTCGTTCACCTTCACCTCCACACTCAGTCCCTCGCTGCGGGTGGCCACGCCTTCGCGAATCATCTTGTTCACATCAGAGCTAAGCTTCTCCACCAGGTCGAGATAAGCCTCGGCCAACCTCTTCTTGTGCGTCAGCGAAACCACCATCCAGTAAGCCTGATCGACGGTGTAGAGCGTTGACTGCAACTGTGCGTCAGCACTGTTACGCGAGAATTGCTCATTGAGGTCGGCCAATTTGTTGAGGGCGACAATGCTTCCACCCATAAAGACCGGTTGAGTAACCATGACCGAACCGGCCCACACGTCGCGGGTGTCGGTACGAAACGCATCAACAATCTGCTGACCCGCCCCGTTCAGCGTCGTGGCCAGATTGCCCAGACCCGGCATCACCATCTGGCTGATGCCTTCCAGCGAGAGCCCCATCTGTCCGAGAGCCGCCAGCGTGGCAGGCGGCAGTGCGCCTAACGTCTGTCCCAGTTCGGCACCCAAACCGGTAGCCGTTGTCGTTCCCAAACCTTTCAGCTGCTCCTTCTGGCTGTCACTCAGTATCGACAGCTCACGGCTCGTATGCATATATCCACCCAACGCACTGACGTGAGGCAGATACTTGGTGCGGGCAGAACGGCGCAAGTTGTCTGCGACATCCTGTTTCACCTTCGACACCTGTAGCTGCTTGTTGTTGCGCAAGGCCAACGACCGGCAGGAGTCAAGGTTGAGCAGACGCTGGGCAGCCACCGGCACAAAGGCACCGGCGAGCAAGACCATCATTCCAAGGAATCTATTCATAAATATCTATTCTAATTAAAATCTCCTTCCCCATCAATTAAACTCGAACGAGCGCGAACCAATCATGTGCCCGTCGGCAAAAATGCTCACGTGGTAAGTGCCGGCTCCCAAATACTCGGCAACATTCCAGAACACCTTCACTGGAGTCTCTTCGCCCGAATACTCTATGACCTTCTTCATGGAATATTCTATCGTGCGGTTTTCAAACGCCAGCGTTCCGCCCCCGTTCAGCGCCTCGCCCGTAGGCGTGACAATGCGCACATAAACGGTGCGCTGCCCGTTGGCCGCCGTCACATTGCGCGCAATGTTGAACGCCACGGCAATGTTCATGCAATCCTTCATCTTCTTTGCCACCTTACCATTCTTCTTCAGCGGAGTCATGGTAATGGCGTTGGCATCAAGCTGCGCTGCTATGGCTACACGCTCTGACAGCGTCTCACGCTCGCTGCTCAGCCCCTGAATGGTACGGGTAGCCTCATCATACTGTCCCTGAATGCGCGTATTTTCGGCCATCAGGTTTTCGTTCAGCCGGTTCAGCGAGTCAATCTGCATCACGTAGTCACGCAGCACGGCACGCACCGTAGCCAGTTCCTTCTTCAGACGGGCTATCTCACGTGCGTCGTCGCTCTTCACGCGTCGCAGCTCCTCCAGCAGTTGTTGAGTGCGCATCTGTTCTTGGGTCAGCTGAGCCACAATAGAGTCATTATTAATCTGCTTTTTCATCTCGCTGTATTGCAGCGTGAATCGCTCATACTCATTTTCCATTTCCTGCTTGTCGAGCGCAGCCAATTCCTGCATGGCCTTGTTGGCCTCGCGCTCTTGGTAGTAGCTGTACCCCAAAAAACCGATACCGGCCAAAAGCAGCAGCATCAGCAGTAACAGGGGTATCCAAATATACTTCTTCATGAATTGTCGCTTTGAGTATTTTCTCTGATTTTACGTTATCTCTTTTTTTCAATGGTGCAAAGATAGAGTTTTCTGCTGACATGACAAAAAAAATAACCTCCTGAAAACACCTCTCCTTTCTAAAAATTAAGACAATTACTGAAAATTTGTACATTTTTTAGTAAAACAGGGGCGGAAATTTTGGGAAATACCAAATAATTCCGTATATTTGCAACGTTGTTTAATCCTATTTCAACCATGCTATGAACAAGAAGAGTTTTCTATACAGAGCCTATGACCTCTATGTGGATGGTTTCCGCAACATGACGCTTGGAAAAACCTTGTGGGCCATCATTCTGATAAAACTTTTCATCATGTTTGCCATCTTAAAAGTGTTCTTCTTCCCTGACTTTCTCAAGACCCATGCCAAAGGAGGTGAGGAAGCCGACTACGTGGCTACGGAAATGACGGAACGGGCCAACTGAGCGTTGAATGTCAAGAATCAGAAATATAATTATAAATAACAAATAACTATGACAAACTTACTGTTAAACATTGACGCGGGTACCATTGACTGGTCGAGGGCACAATTTGCACTCACCGCAATCTACCACTGGCTCTTTGTGCCGCTCACTTTGGGTCTGGCAGTGATCATGGCTATCATGGAAACCATTTATTATCGCACCAGGGAGCCCTTCTGGCGCGACGTTTCCAAATTCTGGCAAAAGCTGTTCGGTATTAATTTCGCCATGGGGGTGGCTACAGGCATCATCCTGGAATTCGAGTTCGGCACCAACTGGTCGAACTATTCCTGGTTCGTAGGCGACATCTTCGGTGCTCCATTGGCCGTGGAAGGTATCATTGCCTTTTTCATGGAATCAACGTTCGTTGCGGTCATGTACTTCGGTTGGAAGAAGGTGTCGGCAGGCTTCCACTTGGCCTCAACATGGCTGACAGGACTCGGTGCCACCATCTCGGCATGGTGGATTCTGGTGGCGAACGCCTGGATGCAGTGCCCCGTGGGCTGCGAGTTCAATCCCGACACCATGCGCAACGAGATGGTCAGTTTCTTTGAAGTGGCTCTCTCGCCGTTTGCCGTGGGAAAATTCTGTCACACGGTCATTTCCGCATGGATTATCGGAGCCGTATTTGTAGTGGCAGTATCATGCTGGTATTTGTGGAAGAAGCGCGAGGTGCGCTTAGCCAAAGAGAGCATCAGGATAGCTGCCGTCGTTGGTCTGATAGCATCGCTCGGCGCTGCCTTCACCGGACACATCAGCGGACAGCAGGTAGCCAAGGCGCAACCCATGAAGCTGGCTGCCATGGAAGCACTCTACAACGGCGGCACCGACCAAGGACTGACGGCTGTGGCCTGGGTGAGCCCCTTCGGACAGCCAGACTACCTGAACGAGCAGGAGCCCCCGCTAAAGCTTGACATGCCCTACGCCCTGAGCATCATGGCCACCAACGAGCCGCACGGCTTCGTGCCTGGCATCAACGACATTCTGAATGGCTACACGACGCCCGACGGACATGTAGAACCGTCGGTTGACGAGAAGATTGCACGTGGAAGACAAGCCATCAACGCGCTGGCAGAATACAGGAAGGGCATGAAGAGCGGAGCCGACCAAGCTGCACTTGACGCGCTGCTCTCTACGCTGAAAGAGAACATGCCCTACTTCGGTTATGGCTACATCAAGGACAAGCGCGACCTCGTGCCCTCCATACCCATCAACTTTTGGGCATTCCGCATCATGGTGGGAATGGGCTGTGTGTTCATTGTCTTTTTTGCCGTCATCATCGTGCTGACCTTTAAGATTCCATACCTGTCAGTCATCGTGCGCCGCCTGCTTGCCTCGATAGGTCTGCTGCCCGAAACAGAGACCGATTCGTATGACATTGCCCAGCTGCCGGCATGGCACTACGTCGCGGCTATTGCACTGGTGCCGCTGGCCTACATCGCTTCTGAGAGCGGCTGGCTGGTAGCCGAGTTCGGACGTCAGCCCTGGACCATTCAGGACATGTTGCCCACGTGGGTGGCTGTCAGCGACCTGCACTCCAGTTCCGTGGCACTTACCTTCTTTATCTTCCTCGTGCTCTTCACTGTCTTGCTCGGCGTGGAAATAAGTATCTTGCTGAAGCAAATCAAGAAAGGACCGGATTATGCTGAAAACTAATTTACCACAATTGAAATATTAACAACGATGACTTATACATTTCTGCAACATTACTGGTGCTTTATCGTAGCACTGTTAGGGGCTTTGCTGGTATTCCTGCTTTTCGTGCAGGGAGCTAATTCCGTAGCCCGCAGTCTTGGCTATACTGAGGAAGGCCGCCGGCTCATCTATAATTCCACTGGCCGCAAGTGGGAGTTCACCTTCACTACGCTGGTAACCTTCGGAGGAGCATTCTTCGCCTCCTTCCCGCTGTTTTATTCAACAAGTTTCGGCGGGGCTTACTGGCTCTGGATGCTCATTCTGTTCACCTTTGTGCTACAGGCGGTGAGCTATGAGTTTCAGAACAAGATTGGCAACATTCTGGGTCCAAGGACTTTCCAGTTCTTTCTCACGCTAAACGGCATCTTAGGGCCACTGCTCTTAGGCGGTGCCGTGGCAACGTTCTTCGAAGGTTCCAACTTCGTCATCGAGAAGGACAACCTGATTGATGCTTCTGCCATGACACCCATCATCAGCCGTTGGGCCAACGCCTCGCACGGTCTTGACGCACTGCTCAACCCGTGGGTGCTCGTCTTTGGTTTTGCCGTCGTGTTCCTGGCTCGGGTGTTAGGCATTCTCTATGTCATGAACAACGTCAACGACGAGGACATCCGCAGTCGTGGTTCCGTACGTCTCGTAGGGGCAGCCGTACCTTTCGTTCTGCTCTTCGTGGCCTATCTGGTTCACCTGCTGCTGAAGGACGGTTTTGCCTACACGGACGAGGGCGTCATTTACATGGAGCCCTACAAGTACCTGCACAACCTGCTCGACATGTGGTATCTCCTTATAATATTACTGATAGGTGTAGTGCTGGTACTCTATGGCATTGGCAAGACCGTCTGGTCGAAGTCTTACATCAGTGGCATCTGGCCTGCAGGCATCGGCACCGTGCTCACCGTACTGGCCCTGCTGCTCTGCTCAGCATGGAACCATACGGCCTATTACCCCTCGACGGCCGACCTGCAGTCGTCGCTGACGCTGGCCAACAGCTGTTCGAGTGAGTTCACCCTGCGCACCATGTTCTACGTTTCGCTCCTTGTCCCCTTCGTGCTGGCCTACATCGTCTATGCCTGGCGGGCCATCGACAAGAAGAAGCTCGACAAGGAAGACATCAAGAACGACCACGCCTATTAGTTAACGATTTGCGTCTCAGAAAAAACAAGGAAACTCCAACCGTTCGGTAGGAGTTTTCCTTGCTTTTTGCAAGCTATTTGCTCTTGTTGGAAGAAAAATCGTTATCAGTATTCTGTTCCACGTAAAATGTCTAAAAGAGAAACAACTGCAAAATAAATCTAATATTATTGGCCACTTTCCCTTTTTGTTATACCCTTGCAGGCGAAATGAGAACTTGCTCACACGGGGTCCCCATGTGATACAGTGCTATGAAATCACTTCCTGTCATAAGTGTCTGTCTTCTGTTGCAGCTGTTTGTCAGCCAAATACATACAACGCTGACGATCCATCTTCTTTTTGCCCGCAAAGTTACGGAGAATTCGCTTGAAACAAGAAAAATGAAGAAAAAAATGAAAAAAGTTGGCGTTTTGCTTAGTTTTTCGGTTCGCTGAACTGTCTTTATAGTGTATGACTGATTAAAAAGTCCGTTTATGACGAAAGAAGAATTTGAAAACATATACCGTCAGCATTATGCCAAGATGTACCGTCTGACAAGAATGATGCTGTATGATGCCGACGAAAGCAAGGACGCGGTGAGCGATATCTTTGCCCGATTGCTACAGGACGGAAACAGGCCGCAAATGGATAAGATGGAAGGTTACCTGATGGCTGCCGTGCGCAACCGTTGCCGCAATATACTCAGCCACAAGTCGAAACGGGAACAGGTGGAAAAACTCTTCTTACAGGAGTCGATGCGAAGCCCCGTCACTTCCATGAATGATGACGACCGTCTGGATCGGCTGATGCAATTCGTCGAGGCGGAACTGCCACCGCTCAGCCAGAAAATTTTCCGACTGCGGTTCCTCCGTGAGATGAGCTATGAAGAAGTGGCACAGGCTACAGGCGTGAGCAAAGTGACGGTTTACAACCATCTGTCACATTCGCTGCAGAGAATCAGGGAACACTTTGAAACAAAATCAGCAAAACGATAAGCATTATGGAACAGCAAGACAATATCCATCTCCTGCTTTCGATGCAGGAACATCCGGAACAGTACACGGAAAAGCAACTTCGGCAGATGATTGCTGACAACCCGGAATTAGCCGAACAGTTGGAACAACTCGCGCTGACGAAACAAGCCTTTGTGAAGCATGAAACAGAAAAGGAATTAGTCCACGTGGACGAGGAGTGGGAGAAATTCGCAGCGGAACACGCTGATGAATTAGAAGCACTCAACAAAGAGAAGCCACATACTTCTACTGTCAAGAAAATGATGGGCATGCTCCCTTATAAGGTGGCAGCAAGCATCGTCGGCATTCTCTTTACGGCCGGAGTGGCTTTCGCCGCCATCCACTTTGTACGTCATGTCGTTGGAGGTGATTTGAAATCCCCAACTCAGGAAGTACGGATTTCAGATCCGTCCCAACCGTCATCGGCATTGCCGGCAGATACCATCAAGACGGACACGACACCCAATACGAAGCCTATTGTTTTCGACGATGTTGCATTGGATAAGATGCTGCCACAGATAGCTGCCCATTATCATAAGGAGGTGGACTTTCAGAATGGCAATGTCCGCCAACTGCGTTTCTATTTCGTGTGGAAACAGGACGAGACGCTCGACGTCGTGCTGCATCGGCTCAACCTCTTCGAGAGCATCACCGTAGAACTGAAGTCTGATAAGATAGTAGTAGAATAAGCCATGAGACGCATCATATCAATACTCGTCTGCTGCCTTGTCCTTGCAGGAGTACATGCACAGGAAGTTACACGCGAATACAATAACGTTTCGCTCAGCGAGGCCCTCCGCCAGCTGAATGAAGTGACCGAGGACTACACCATCAGTTTCCTCTACAACGAACTGGAGGACTTCCGCATCACCACCTCTGTTCATCGGAAGACCGTTCCTGATGCCATCCGCCAGATGATAGGTTTCTATCCCGTCCGCATGAGCATCGACAACACAGAAATCACCGTCGAGTGTCCGCAGAGAACTGCCAACCGCTACAAGGGTGCCATCATCGACGAGCAAGGTCAGCCTGTGGCCTACGCTAACATTGCTCTGCTCTCGGCTCAGGACTCCGCGTTGATTACTGGCGGAGTATCTAATGAGAGCGGCTACTTCGCCATCCCCTGCGAACAGCATCCGGTCCTTGCCCGCATCTCCTACATCGGCTACAAAACCATTTACAAGATATGCAGAAAGCCTGAAGTGGGAACCATACGATTGCAAGTTGACAATATTAGCCTGAAAACCGTAAAAGTCACTGGCAATGCCATCCAAAACACATCGTCAGGCTACAAAGTGAATATCAAAGCCCTACAATATGCTAAAGACCGCATGCTGACAGATGTTCTACCCTTCCTGCCAGGCATCAGCATTGATGATGACAAGATAACAATTCTGGGAAACAGCATGACAGCTTACTATATTGATGGTAACAGGATGACCGACCCTGCTGTTCTGAAATCCCTGCCGTCTGACCGTATAGAGTCTATCGAAGTGGATTACATGGCAGGAGCAGACGAATCAAGTTCTGCCGTAGGCGGTATCATCCGCATTACAACCCGACGTGAAATTAATGGAGGATTCAGCGGAGATATAAAAGGTGCCATTACCCTGCAGCCCAAGAACGGCATCTCGGACAAGACAATCTCCAACACCCTGTCCGCAAGCATTGGCAAACTGTATTTGTTCAACAGCATCAATTGGGAGCATAACACACCTGTGGTACACGAAGAGGAAACATACAGAGCTAATAATAATGACGAAAGTAGCTACACGACTGACAGAAGCGGAAAATGGAAACGCTCATACCTAAACGAGTATCTTGGACTGAGCTATGAAATCAGCAATACCCAACAGCTCAAAGGGTCTGTATGGTATTCTTATGCTGACCAGGACATCTCGGACAATGCAATGACGCAGCAAGGGCGGGAGATGCACACTTCCATGCGGGAAAATCCCATCCGGAGACATACCATACAAGGAGCGGCAGACTATGTCTGGAAACCGAAACCAGGACAGCAGTTCGATTTGATGATCGACTATCTGTATCGGAACCAGCATGACCACCAACATACCGTCATCGACTGCTTACAGCCCACCAATACCTCACAGGTTCAACGTACCGGCATGTTGCGGGTGCAACCAAAATGGCAGCAACCCCTGAGCAAGTCGCTCATGCTGGCGGCTGGTCTCGACTACCAGCATACCCATTACGATAATGACCTTAACCAGCAGACCAAGATGACGAGCCATGCTCCTGCCGCCTTCGCCCGGCTACAAGGCCGCTCCAACGCCATACAGTATGAGGTTGGCCTACGAGTACAACATACGAATATGCAGGTTGACGTGGCCGACGTCAAGAACGAGCACAACGACTTCGGTATCTATCCCACCGTCAACCTGATGTGGATGATGAATGCCAAGCGCCAGCACATGCTTAACCTAATGTATAAGTACAGCATGGAAGACTTGCCTTACAGTGTCATTAGTACTTATCGTTACTATAGTTCACCTTACAGTTACGAAACGGGAAATCCTGAACTTAAATCCCCCAAAGGGCACCAACTGATGCTGATGGCCAAACTCTGGGGCAAATGGACCCTGATGGGGGGACTCATGAGGGCAAATGACGAAATATACTTTGTCCGCGAACAGTCGCCGGAGTCATCATCCGTCACGCAAACGAAGCCATACAACTGTGCATACGTTGAAGGGCTTATGCTGGGCATGGAATACCTGTTGCGAGTTGGAAACGTCTGGACAAGCAAGCCGAGAATACAGCTGAGAAAGATGTCCGGTGAGGTGCTTGGCGCACACTACAGTAATTCGGCCTCACTCACATTCGACTGGAACAACGACTTCCGCATCACTCCTACCTTCTCTGGCGGACTGACATTCCATTATGAACCGACAGCCTATTATCTCGACCATACATTAGAACGTGTTTACAGTCTCAAACTCAATATGACAAAGAGCCTCTGCCATGACCGCCTGCTTATTGGACTTCATGCCATGCCTATCGTCAAAAACCGTAGAAGCATCACGGAAAACTCTTCAGTCAGGATGACCTACCACAATCTGACCGAAGAGCAGTACCTGAAACTGTCCGTGACTTGGCGGTTCAAAGGGGGCAAGCATCTTAAGGAGCAGTCAACTGCCAACAGCCTTCAGAACTACAAGCAATTTGAGAAAGAACAATAGGCACTAACTGAAAATGCCGTTATTCCGTTTGCTAATGATTAAAAATTGGTGAAGATGGTGAGGTTAATCCTATAGAGGCTTACGCGAAAATCCTAAATCTCAAAAAAAGTTGATTTACGATTTTTTTGTTAGGGTCGTATAGGAAAACTCCACCATCTTCTACTCCTCATATATGCTAAACCCTGCAAGTGCCGTTTACAGATAGTGAAAACGGCGTTTACAGACAGTCCAAACGGCGTTTACAGACAGTCAAAACGGCGTTTACAGACCATAAAAAAGGCGTAAATAAATCTAATTATATTTGGCCACTTTCTCTTTTTGTTATACCTTTGCAGCCGAAATGAGAACTGGACTCAAACAGCGTCTTTCCGCTTGGCTTCTGCTGGCAGTGTTCCTGCCCATGCTCCTGTTGTCAGCCCTGCATACGCATGTAGTGGCACCGACAGCTGCTGATGCCTGTGTGGAGTGCGTACACCACCAGCCGCATGCAGGCCACCTGACGGCCTCTACAGTCACCCTGTCTGACTGTGTGCTCTGCCAGTTCTTCTCGTTGCAGTACCTTGAGGCAGCCGCCGTAACGCTCATCGTTGCCGTCAGCCTCGTAGTGATGTCGTCTATGGCAGTTGTCCAGGGCTGTCCATCGCGACCCTTAACCCTCCACACATCACGTGCCCCGCCGTATATGCTTTTTTGAGACTTTTATTATTATCAAAAAAACTTTATACAGCAAAAAGACACCATGACAAAGAAATATTTTCTTCTGCCATTGCTCACCGTTAGCGTGAGCATGGCAGCACAGGACGTGGCCGACACGACCGACGTCTTCTTCCAGCATTTGGAACTGAACGAAATCGTAGTAACAGGACTGACAGGCCAGACACGCCTGAGCCATTCGCCGGCACCCGTAAGCCTCATCAGCAACCGTGACCTGCAATCGACGGCAGCCACCAATTTGATTGATGCCATTGCCAAGCAACCCGGTGTGGCACAAATCACTACGGGCAGCGGCATATCGAAACCCGTGATTCGTGGTCTCGGCTTCAACCGCATAGTCACCATCAGCGACGGTGTGCGGCAAGAGGGCCAGCAGTGGGGCGATGAGCACGGCATTGAGATTGACCCGCAGGCGGTGAGCTCGGTGGAGATCCTGAAGGGTCCTGCCTCGCTGATGTACGGCAGCGACGCTATAGCAGGCGTGCTGCTGTTTCACCCTGCCCGCATTGCCCCGATGGGCACCCTGCAAGGCAGCCTGACGACGGGCTACCAGACTAACAACGGGCTGTTTGACTACTCTCTGTCTGCCGGTGGCAACCACAATGGTTTTGTGTGGAACGCCCGCTGGAGCCAGAAGCTGGCTCACGAATACCGCAACCACGAGGATGGCTACGTGCCCGGCACGCAATTCCGGGAGCAGGCCTTCAACACGATGCTGGGTTTTAACAAG
>Ga0310691_10003954_pt1 | contig 17097 bp, 11 predicted proteins | sample 176DNAGHGlowgp2_FD_203887 | JGI IMG/M metagenome (GOLD analysis project Ga0310691, IMG submission 203887) | Sheep rumen microbial communities from Palmerston North, Manawatu-Wanganui, New Zealand - 1766 DNA GHGlow gp2 (v2) (version 2) | ecosystem: Host-associated > Mammals > Digestive system >...
GACGTTCATCTTGGTCTTCTCCAGCTTGTCGATTTCCTGATAGACATCATGCAGTTTCTGGTTGTTCGTGGCACGATAGAACTCGCCGTCTGTCTTGCGGGCAATGGTGGCGAGGGTCTCTGTGTCAATCTCAACGGGTATGTTGATGTACTCGATGCGTCCGCCGACGGGGTAGGGATAGCGTGCCGTACCGTTCGTGCCGACGCCGATGGTATAGACGCGTATGCCGAAGCTCTTCGCGATGTCGGCTGCCGTATTGGGACTAATCTGTCCGCAGTTGTTTGTGCCGTCGGTGAGCAGGATGATGACCTTGCTCTTCGCCTTGCTGTCCTTCAGTCGCGACAAGGCGTTGGCTATGCCCATACCGATGGCCGTGCCGTCGTCGATGAGGCCTTTCTGTGCCATGTCCACCTTCATGCCGTTCAGCAAGTTCAAGAGAACCGCATGGTCCACGGTCATGGGGCATTGTGTGTAGGCTTCGCCGGCAAAGAGTGTCAGGCCGATGTTGTCGTCTGGTCGTCCGCTGATGAACTCGAGGGCCACGTTCTTGGCTGCCTCGATGCGGTTGGGCTTCAGGTCTTCTGCCAGCATACTCGTGCTGACGTCCATGCAAAGCATGATGTCAATGCCCTCGGTATGCTTGCTGCTCCAGCTGTTGGAAGTCTGTGGCCGCGCCAAAGCGATGACCGCAAAGACGTAGCAAGCCAGCCTCAAGAGGAGCGGCAGATGCAGCAGGCGTTGCCTCAGGCTCTTGGGAGCCTGGAACATAGCTGCTGTGCTGCTGACGCGGATGGAAGGCGTCGAAGCCTTGTGACGGAACCAATACCATATAATATAAGGTATCGTCAGCAGCAACAGAAGCAGATATAGTGGGTTTTCAAATGTCATAGTTCTTTTCTTTGGTTTCAGGTTTCAGGTCGCTTCGCTTTCAGGTTTCAGGTTTCCTCACCTCATAACCTTATAACCTCACAACCTCATAACCTTATATTACATTAGCAGGTCAGCCGAGCGCCATATTATCCATGCCAGCAGAGCAAGGGAGAGAATACCCAGAACTATCATTGCCACACGCATTATCTTGACTTGCGTGAGCCGCTTCTGGTCGGTCTCCTTGATGATTTCAGGTTCGGGCTTAGCATTCGGGTCAACCTCTATCTTGGTCTGGTTCACGTATTCCACAGCAGCGACGAGGTTAGCGTCGTTCTCGTTGATGAGGGTGCTGTACTTCGCAAACTTGACGAGGTCTGCCGTACGGAATATCTCGCGCAGCTCGTCGAGTGCCTCTTCGTTGTTCTCCGAAATGAGTCGGTCGATGATTTCGCTCGACGTCATCTCCATCGCGTTGAAGCCGTAGCGGTCGCGGATGTAGTTCCTGAGGGTGTCGGTCAGCAGGGTGTAGTACTCCTTGCTGTCCTCGTCTGCCCACTTGCGCTCGCTCTTGATGCGCTCTATCTCGTCCATTGCCACCTGATGAGGCGGCAGCTTCTTCTTCCGACGGATGAAGCGGACGATGGGTTTGCCGTGCTTGACGTGATACCAAAGGTAGCCTATGCAGGCCAGCATCAGCAGAAAGAGCACGCCGCCGAACACCACCAGTTGCCACTCTTCCCAGAGGAAGGGCAGCTCCATGATGCCGTTAGGGGGGAAGAACTGGTCGAGGTGGAGCGTATCGACATCGACCGTATAGACTTTCAGCGCGAGGCTCTTCGACTCATAGCGTGTGGTATCGACCACGACCTCCATGGGCGGCAGGTAGTAGAAAGCGCTGTCCCAAGCCGTGATGGTATAGGACTGGCTCACCGTCATGCGTTTGCCGTCGTTGAGGAACGCGGTATCGGGATTGCCTAAATCTACAACTTCTATGTTGGGAATGAGTTCCTGTCCCTTCTTGATGTCGGGCATCCGGAGCTTTTGCTTAGCGTCGAGAGTGACAGAAAGCGTGAGGCCCGTCTGCTGACCGATGAAGAGCTGGAGCGAATCGAGCTTCACATCGACCTGCACCTGCGCAAAGGCAGCCCCCCCGACCCCCTTTAGGGGGAGAAGGAAGCACAGGAGCAAGAAGACCCCCCATCCCCCTTTGGGGGGAGAACTTATAGTTATCAATATATTTCTTATTTCGCGTATCATAATCATATTCTTAATTATTATTCCACTCAAAGGAAGAGGAGCGGGCTTATTTATTCCCCCTGAAGGGGGTTAGGGGGTCCTTCTGTTTGCAAATAGCCCTCTCAATACACTCACATAATCCTGGTCTGTGCGGACGCTGACAGCATCCACCTGGCTGCGGCTGAAGGTATCCTTGAGCCGCATCGTCTGCTGCTTCCACCAGCGAGCCTGCGCCTCGCGGACGGCACGGCTGCTTGTGTCGATGACTTGCTCCTCGCCTGTCTCAGCGTCATGCACCTTCAGCAGACCGATGTTGGGCAACTCGGCCACGCGTCTGTCATAGACCTGAATGGCGACAACGTCGTGCTTATGCGACGCGATGGAGAGCGGTTGCAGGAAGGAATGCTGGTCGAGGAAGTCGCTCAGCACAAAGGCGATGCACCTTCTCTTGATGGCTCGTGTCAGGTATTCCAGGGCGTAGGCAACGTTTGTCCGCTGGCTCTCAGGTTTGTAGTCGAGCAGTTCGCGAATGATGTAGAGGATGTGCTTGCGGCCTTTCTTGGGCGGGATGAACTTCTCTATCTTGTCCGAGAAGAAGATGACGCCTATCTTGTCGTTGTTCTGGATGGCAGAAAAGGCAAGTGTGGCGGCAATCTCCGTCACCATGTCGCGCTTGAACTGCTTGACGGAACCGAAGTCGAGGCTGCCGCTGACGTCAACCAGCAGCATCACCGTCAGCTCTCGTTCCTCCTCGAAGACCTTGACATAAGGCTTTCCGAAACGTGCCGTGACGTTCCACTCAATGTCGCGGATGTCGTCGCCGTACTGGTACTCGCGCACTTCGGAGAAAGTCATGCCGCGCCCCTTGAAGGCGGAGTGATACTCGCCCGCAAAGATGTTGCTGCTCAGGCCACGCGTCTTAATCTCGATCTTGCGGACGCGCTTAAGTATCTCAGCAGACCCACCCCGGCCCTCCCTTAAAGGGAGGGAGCTATCATGCTGAACATCACTCATGCCGTAACACCTCCTTTATCTTATTAATTGTCATATCCGTATCGTATAATACATCTTCATTTGAAAAGCGAATCACCTTATATCCTTTCCCCTCAAGTATGCCTGTACGCAGTTCGTCATCTGCCTTTTGTCGTGGTTCTGCGTGGTAACCCAGCGCATCATGCCGTATGTGCTCTCACAACACCCGTTCTGCCACTGTAGCATTCTTTCGGTTCTCACGGGCGTAAAGCCCTGAGTAAAGGATATATGTCGGGCGATGCCGTTTCGTATTTCATCTTTGTCGGCGACCTTTCCCCCTCCCTTTAAGGGAGGGACGGGGTGGGTCTTTTAGGGCACTTCGACCTTATTCACAATCTTGCTGATGATTTCCTCGCTGACCACGTTGTTGGCTTCGGCTTCGTAGGTGAGGCCGATGCGGTGACGGAGCACGTCGTGAGCCACGCTGCGGACGTCTTCGGGGATGACATAGCCGCGGCGCTTGATGAAGGCGAAGGCACGGGCTGCCAAAGCCAGGTTGATGCTGGCACGGGGCGAACCACCAAACTCGATGTAGTCCTGTATCTCCTTCAGGCCGTACTTCTCGGGGTAGCGTGTGCAGAAGACGATGTCGGCGATGTACTGCTCTATCTTCTCGTCGAGATAGACCTCGCGCACAATCTCGCGAGCCTTCATTATCTCTTCCGTATTAATGACGGGCTTCACCTGTGGCTGCTCACCCTTTATCTGCTGACGGATGATGAGCTTCTCCTCTTCCAGCTTCGGATAGTCGATGACCACCTTGAGCATGAAACGGTCCACCTGTGCCTCGGGCAGCGGATAAGTACCCTCCTGCTCGATGGGGTTCTGCGTGGCAAGCACGAGGAAAGGTTTCGGCAGCTTGAACGTGTTCTTGCCAATCGTCACCTGACGCTCCTGCATGGCCTCGAGCAGAGCACTCTGCACCTTTGCCGGAGCACGGTTAATCTCGTCGGCCAGCACGAAGTTGGCGAAGACGGGACCTTGCTCGACGAGGAACTTCTCGTCCTTCTGACTGTAGATCATCGTGCCGATAACGTCGGCAGGAAGGAGGTCCGGCGTGAACTGGATACGGCTGAACTTGGAGTCCACCAATTGAGCCAGCGTCTTGATAGCCATTGTCTTGGCCAAGCCTGGCACACCTTCCAGCAGGATGTGTCCGTCGCTGAGAAGGCCAATGAGCAGGGACTCCACAAGATGCTTCTGCCCAACAATAACCTGATTCATGCCCGTCACCAGGTTTGTGACGAAGCCACTTTGTCTCTCGATGCGTTCATTTAGTTCGCGAATGTCGATTGATTCTGCCATCTTACATTTAATATTTAATCATTTACCATTTACCATTTAACGTGAACTCGACAAAAATGTAAACTTTCACGAAAATGGAAACTTACAGCCTGTCATGTGTTAAACAAACACAAAGTCACAAAGACACTAAGTAACTCCTCATGGTGTAAAGACACAAAGGTTCTGGCCGGTGAATCTTTGTGTCTTCAGTTCAGCGGCGTAGCTCTTCGTGTCTTCGTGTCTTTGTGTTTGATTGTCCTTTGATTTTTCATCGAACTCACGTTATTTAATTCCCCTTAAAGGGGGTTAGGGGGTCTTTTTTCGGGTGCAAAATTACTGCTTTCCACGCTATCTGCCAAACGCAAAAATATAAATAAAGTTATAACGATGTTTAACTTTGTTAAAACCTAGAAACGACAAGCGGTTTGGCAAGGGAAAATCAAGAGCACCTCTACTTATGTTCCTATAATTCGGCTTTCTTGACGAAAAGTAGTTCATGGGGGCTTGCTCTAAAGTCCCGAAGGGACGAGAGACCACAGGCGGAGAACACCCCCGTCTGTGGTCTATCGCGCCTTTGGCGCTTTTCCCCGGACAACAATAAAAAACAACAAGCGGTTTTGCAAGGGAAAACGCTAAGGGCTTCTACAAGAAACGGACGTAGTTCATGCCGCTCTTCCACCTCTTCATGTCACGCGTCTATGAGATGAGCGATGTTGTTCTGGCCCGAAAACTTTTGACATCAAATGCGACAAGGAAGTGGAGTGTTCTGCCAAATTTCATGCCGCTCCTCCCAAAAGTCCCAGTACTTATGGCAATAAGTACACGTACTTGTCGCCATAAGAACGTGTGGTCTTTACCATCGCGACACGTCAAATCTGTGCTAAAACTATGCTATGTTTGACACCAAATCTGTAACTTTGTGTACTTCCTTAACCTTATTGCGCAAAACATGGCCTTGTAACGCCTTGATTTCCAATACCGCTTCGATTTAAGGGCATTTCTTGCGTTTTGTAGTTCCGAAGCCCACAGCAGCCAAAACAAGCCCTCAGAAGAGACTGAGATACGAATTATCTTGACACAGTATTCGTTTCATTCTAATAAACCACGGATGAAACGGATAGATTTTGAGATCACAAATTACATGAATTGAACGAATTAATTAATATTGCTGTCCGGGGGGTCTTGGAGTTAGAGGGGGTCTTTTTGTGTCTTTACACCTTGGGGAGTTACTTAGTGTCTTTGTGACTTTGTATTTGTTTAACACATGATAAGCTTTAAGTTCCCATTTCCGTCGAATTCACAGTAATTAATAATGTTGTCCGGGGAAAATCAAGAGCACCTCTACTAATGCGCCTATAATTCGGCTTTCTTGACAAAAGCAGCTCATGGTGGCTTCTTCGCTTCGCTCAGGCGCAGGCGGAAACCTCTAAAGTCCCGAAGGGACGAGAGACCACAGACGGGGGTTTTAACCCCCGGTAATTGCGGAACAACATGAAAAGTCCCGAAGGGACGACAGAGATATAGCAAGGTGATATTAAACAGGCTATGTACTCTGTCGCCCTTTCAGGGCTTAGTTTTGTTAATGCGTTTGTTCCGGGGGCTAACACCCCCGTCTGTGGTCTATCGCGCCTTTGGCGCTTTTCCCCGGCTCCCTTTAGGGGGGAGGTAGAAAAGCCCTTCCCCATAGAGGGGGAAGGGTTGGGAAGAGGGTCTGTTCAGCGGCGTAGCTCTTCGTGCCTTCGTGTCTTTGTGTTTGATTGTCCTTTGGCTTTTCGTCGTTGACTTCGTCGAGCTAAAGCTTCTTCGCTTCGCTCAGGCGCAGGCGGAACCGCCTGCGCCTGAGGCTTGCCGAAGACTTACGTTATTTTACTGAAGTTTCTGAAGTTAAACTGGAAGTAAAAATGGAAGTAAACTCGCTATGCTCGTGGAAGTTATAAAAGGACAATACCATATAGTCAGACAGCATCCAAAGCTATCGTCCAGCCAGCTTGCTGGCTTAACTTCCTGCGCGAAGCGCATAACTCCCTTTTTAACTTCATCTTATAACTTCCGAAACTTGAGTTACTTCACTTCCTGGAGTTCGGGGAGCTTGATTTCCATGCCGACAGGCACGTTGTCGGGGTCGGGGAAACGGTTGTGGGCAATGATGTAGCGGGCAAAGTCTCTGCTGCCATATTCCTGCACGGCTATCCTGGTCAGGTAGTCGCCGTACTTCATGACGTGCGTCCTCCGCGTGCCCACTATCTGATACTTCTTGTTGGGGTCAAGCACGACCTTTTCTTCAACCTTCTTCTGCGGAGGAAGGCTGTCCTTACTCTGGGCTGAGACAGGTGCGGCAGGCACAGTATCCTTCTTCACGGCAGAAAGAGTGTCAGCGGCAGAGGGTTCCTCGGCCTGCTTCTTGGGAGCAGGAACTTCTTCCTTCACTTCCTTCTTCTGAGGGATTGGGGCTAACGGTTCCAGTACGCGGTAATAGCCAAGGACGTAACACAGCAGTCCAAACAGCAAGAAGCCAATGGTCAAGGCACACTTCTCGGCGGCAGTCATGGCACGCACCTTTGCGGGAGCGACAGGCGATGGGCTGGGAACAGGGTTGGACTGGGCTGGTTGCGCTAAAGCTTCCGGGGCAGGCTCTGGCTCCCCATTGGACTCAACCTCAACTTCAGATTCAGCTTCAGGCGCTTCTTCTTGCTCTGCCTCAGGTTCCACTTCGGGCTCGGCTTCTACTTCCAGCTCGTCATCGAGTTCAGCTTCTTCCTCAGCCTCAGGCTCTACAGCGTCAATCTTCTCCATTTCCTCGAGGCTGGTGCCTTCGTTGATAATGACGGTCTGGAAGTCGGCAAAGGGCTTGTTGACAGCATCTCGGAGAGAAGTATCGGGTGTGAAGGAGAGCTTCGTATGTCCGGGTATGACGATGCGCTCGCCTGTGTTGACATTGACGCTCTCGCGTTCGAGCACCTCTATCAGTTTGAACGAACCCAGTCCGCCTACCTTAACGTTCTTTTCGAGTGCCACATTGCGGATGATTGCATCGAAGAACTCGCGAAGGAATGCCTCGGCTTTCTTCTGCGGCATCTGCTTCCTCTCTGCCAGTTCTTTGGCCAGTTGCTGGAGGTTTATCTTTTCATTTACCATTTAACCATTTCCCATTTAACCATTTACCATTTCCCATTTACCATTTGGTAATTTACGGCGTAGCATTTCTTTTTACTTTTCACTGTTCACCTTCATCTTAAGTGATGCATTTGGTTTGAAGCTGACTGTCATCTTTGGCGGAACGAGCATTCGCTGCTTGGTGATTGGATTGACCAGGACGCGCTCCAGCTTCTTTTTCACCTCGAAGGTTCCAAAGCCGGAGATGACCACCGCGTTCTCCTCTGTCAGATTGCTGATGATGGCAGAGACTGTAGCGCTGACCAACGAGGAGACTTCCTTCTGAGTCCTCTTGGTTTGGCTTGCCAAGTCGGAAATAAAATCCTTATTGTTCATCCTATTTATACTGTTTGACTATTTAAGATTGTCCTATAGCTTTTCCATAAAGGTCGAATTCGTCGGCTGTCTCTATCTTAGCCTGAATGAATTGTCCGGGCTTGAGGCATTCTCCCCGAGAAGCATCTGAGGGCATTCTCTTGATGAGCACCTCGGGATCGACTTCGGGGGAGTCGAACTCGGTGCGGCCAATGTAGTAGTCGCCTTCTTCGCGGTCGATGACGACCTGCAATGTCTTCCCCACCTTGCCTTGCTGCACTTCCTCGCTAATATGCTGCTGCACGCGCATCAGTTTGCTCAGGCGGGCCTGCTTCACTTCGTCGGGAACATCGTCCTTGTAGTGCTCTGCAGCATACGTGCCTTCTTCTTCGCTATAGGCAAACGCTCCCATTCGCTCGAACTTTGCCCACTTCAGGAAGTCGAGCAACTCCTGGAAGTCCTCGTCTGTCTCGCCGGGGAAGCCCACCATGAGGGTCGTGCGTAGGTGGATGCCGGGCACTTCGCGACGGATGGTCTCTATGAGGTCGTAGGTCTGCTCCCGTGTAATGTTGCGCCGCATTGCTGAGAGCTGACTGTCGCTGATGTGCTGCAAGGCAATGTCGAGGTACTTGCAGACGTTGTCCCGGCGTCTCATTACCTCCAAGAGTTCCATCGGGAAGTTGGCGGGATAGCCATAGTGAAGCCTTATCCATTGGACACCAGGCACCTCAGCGATGCGGTCGATGAGCGGAGCTATCATCTGCTTGCCGTAGAGGTCGGTGCCGTAGCCCGTCAGTTCCTGAGCTATGACCTGGAATTCCTTGACTCCCTTTGCCACCAGACTTTCCACCTCGGCCACAATCTCTTCTACAGGACGGCTCTTCTGCTTACCCGTAATGATGGGAATGGCACAATAGGCACAGTGGCGGTTGCAGCCTTCGCTTATCTTAAGGTAGGCGTAGTGGGGAGGTGTCGTCAGTCTCCGTTCGAAGCTGGCTTCCTTGTGATAGGTGCCTCCGAGGTCGGTGACAATCTGCTCCCAGTCAAACTTCCCATAGAACTTGTCCACTTCGGGCAATTCCTGCTGGAGCTCTTCGAAGTATCGCTGCGAGAGGCATCCCATGACGATGAGCTGACGGAGCTTCCCCTGCTGCTTGCGCTGCGCCAGTTCCAGTATCATGTTGATGCTTTCCTCTTTGGCATCGCCGATGAAGCCGCAGGTGTTCACGATGGCAATCTCTCCCTTGGGGTCTTCGGCATCGTGCGTCACCTCAAAGCCGTTCAGTTCCAACTGACGGATGAGCTTCTCGCTGTCAACAAGGTTCTTGCTGCAACCTAAAGTAATAAGGTCTATCGTCATGGTTAATGCGAAGGAGTTAGAAGTAGTGAGAAGAAGACAGAAGGAGACAGAGGACGATAGCTCTGGATGCAATTTGTGTCGTCATCTATCTTCGTGGCGTTAAGCCACATATCTTCTCTTATCTTCATCTATCTGCTTATTTCTTGAACAGCGAGTCAACGAACTCTCTGCGATTGAATGGCTGTAGGTCCTCGGCTCTTTCGCCAAGGCCGATGTAGCGGACGGGTATCTTGAACTGGTCACTGATGCCGATGACCACGCCGCCCTTGGCACTGCCGTCAAGCTTTGTTATCGCCATGCTGGTCACTTCCGTCGCAGACGTAAACTGCTTGGCCTGCTCGAAGGCGTTCTGACCGGTGCTGCCATCCAGGACAAGCATCACGTCGTGCGGTGCTTCGGGCATGAGCTTCTGCATCACACGCTTTATCTTCGAGAGCTCGTCCATGAGGCCCTTCTTGTTGTGCAGGCGGCCAGCGGTGTCGATGAGCACCACGTCTGCACCGTTGGCCATCGCACTATTAAGCGTATCGTAAGCCACGCTTGCCGGGTCGCTGCCCATCTTCTGCTTCACGACGGGCACTCCAATCCTTTCGCCCCAGATGCAGATCTGCTCCACGGCTGCTGCGCGGAAGGTGTCGGCTGCACCAAGGACAACCTTCAGGCCGGCTTCCTTGAACTGATAGGCGAGTTTGCCGATAGTGGTCGTCTTGCCCACACCGTTCACGCCCACGACGAGGATGACGTAGGGTCGCTTGTCAGACGGTATCTGAAAGCCTTCGGTGTCGTCGGTATTGTTCTCCGTGAGCAGTTGCGCTATCTCGTCGCGTAGGATGTTGTTCAGTTCGTCGGTCGTGACGTACTTGTCGCGTGCCACCCGTGCCTCGATGCGCTTGATGATGCTGAGCGTGGTTTCCACACCCACATCGCTGGTCACCAGCACCTCCTCCAGATTGTCGAGCACCTCGTCATCTACTTTCGACTTGCCTGCAACGGCTCGCGTCAGCTTTCCGAAGAAGCTCTCCTTCGTCTTTTCGAGACCCTGATCCAGCGTCTCTTTCTTCTCTTTGGTAAAGAAACTAAAGAATCCCATATCCTGTTTGCTTTGTTTTCGCGGGCAAAGATACGAAAAAAAAACGAACAAGAGACGCAATTTTCAAAAAAAGTCAATGATAACCTCTTTCAAGCCTACTTCTTCCTACTTGACTTTATGGGTGCAAGGCGAGAAGCGGATGAGCCCGCCGCCATTGGTCTGCATGATGAGGTCGCGGCCATAGGGTTCGCAATCCTCGAACTCGTGGGGCACCTGCTGTTGGAAGTCGAGGATGTGGTCGAGACGCTTCTTGCGGAGATTCCAGACGTAGAGGATGCTGGGATGCTTCTCTGTTCCCACGCCGACGGGGATGAACATCTGGTCCTTGATGACGCAAGCACCCTGCCCGATGTGGTTGGAGGGAAATCGTGCATCGAGGTCCTGGATGCAGTAGTTGTCCAAAGCATCCTTTGGCTTCAGGTGTACGACCGCTCCGTCGCTGAGCTTTGGCATGGGGAAGATGATGGTCCGCCAGCGGTTGCCTTTGCCCATGTTCTCCACCGTATTGCCATAGCCAATCAGCAGCTTGTGCTTGCGGTCTATCATCCATTGCAGAGCGTAGCCGAAGAGTCCTTCCTCGTCATCAAGGACGATGGTCTGCACAAGCTCTGGCGCAGATGTCAGGGAGATGTGCTCTACGAAACAGACATCCTTCATGCCGTTGTACTGTTGCTTAGAACATTGCGACACGTAGAGCAGAGGAAACAGGTCGTCCTTGTCATAGCGTTCTGTGCCGAAGAAAGCTACATTAGCATGGTTCTGCTGCATCTGGCTTGCCAAAGGGAACTGGCGCAGCATCTCCAGGCTGTCAGCATGAAGCCGATAGATGGTAGCTTGCCCAGTGTTCTGCAGGCTGACGACGTAGTCGCCATAGATAGCCATGCCCTGATAGCTTTGCTTTGGTACGCCACGCAGTTCGGCGATTTTCTTCACTCTGGCGTTTGTGTAATCTACAGGCTTTGCCCATAGAACGGTAGCTGCCATGCAACAGGCAAGCCACAGAAACAACTCTTTTCTCATAAACTCTTTACTCTTCGCTCTAAACTCTTAACTACTCTTCACTCTTCACTTTTTATCTCCACGAGCTTGTTGTCGCGGTCGAAGCAACCGATGGCACGCAGACGTGCATCTTTCGAGATGTGGATGGGCGTGTCGGCCTTGTAGCCTTGCATCCGACAGCCCATGAGCACGACGGATGCTTCGTCGCGGACGGTGATGTAGTCCCAGGAGGCTCCCAGGTTGGTGAGGGCAGGATTGTCGCCCGAGAAGCACTCAACGTTCGTCAACGAGGTGTGGCCCTTGCCTTCTATGAGGATGGGGTGAATGTCTTCTATGCGGTCGCCCGCATTGGCGATGATGGAGCCTTGGGCAATCTGCCAGTTGCGGTTCTTCCACTGGCTGCCGAGCTTATGGATGCCGACAGAGACGCAGTCGAAGTTGAAGTTCGTCAACTGCCCATACGTTTCGTTCCCCAGATAGATGCCGCCGTGGACACCAAAGGTGAAGAGGTCCATCAGCTGGGCATTGTCCGTGTGGTCAATCCAATAGGTGAAAGTCTTCATGCGGACGACAGCATCGATGACCTCGCGCCTGAACGACCGCCCGAACTCTCGCATGTTGGCAGGGTTGACGTGGCAGTGCAGGATGCGGGGCACGTCGTAGCAACGGTCGATGGCTATGAACTGACCGCTGAGCGGATAGCCATAGCAATGCTCGAAGAGTATCTGTTCGCAGATGCGCGGAGCCTTTGCACGGAAGTCCATCGCCACGTACTCGCCGTAGAAGGTCAGGCAACTAAGGGTGACGCCCTGTACGTTCTGCTCGGGCGACATCCGGATGGTTGGCGGATAGGCTATGATGCGGGTGGCGTCCTGCCATGCCTGCTCGGGATAGTAGAACTGAATGCCTCTGACCTGCGTGGCGGACTCTACGGTAAGGAACGGATGCTCGCTGTCACGGATGACGAACAGCGAGCCCGTGGGACCGGAACGGTCTGGCAAGGCAGTGCCACGACCAGTAGGGCCATGAGCACCCAGTAGTGTCACGTTGCGCTTCAGCACGATGCCGCCCTGCATGGGATAGCCTCCCTCGGCAGGCTCGACATACAGCACGCCTCCCAGGGGACTCATCTTGTCTATGGCTGCCTGCAAGCATCGCCTGTTCTCTTCGGCTGTATTGCCTGGCAGTACGCCAACGGCTTGTACGGAGACCCATCCCTGGGCCTTTGCCTGTCCTGCCAAGACAAGGAGGGCAAGCAATAGTTTCACGACTTTGTTTCTCACGGAATGAAAGGATTATTGTTATGTGTCATGGATGTTTGGTCTGTTTGGCCCTTTCCTACTTTGGTCTTAATGAATAAGATTTAGCTTCGTGGTGATGATGTTGACGCTGAAGGGTGCGACGTCGAAGATGAGGCGGCGGCCACCGTCTAAGGTTGTGACTTTGGCCGGACGCGGCACGATGTTGTTGGGGTACTGCATGGTGTTCTCGTCCTCGCCTGTCATGCCTGCCAGCCTTACCATCTCTGCCTCTGCTGCTGTGCCGCCCGAGAGTTCGATGCTGCCCTTCGTGCCTGAGTCGCAAAGGTTTACAATCTTGGTGTAGAGGGTGCCTGTCTTCTCGTCGAGGGTGCTGTTAGCATAGACGCCATGCAGCAGGCCATTCCTTTTCTTGCCTTGATAGACAACCTTCCCGTCAACCATGGCCGTGATGTCCTCACCATCCACATCAAGCTGGATGTCGTACCAACGGCCTGTTTCATAGCTGTCGTCGTGTGTGCCGTCGAGGGTGTTGCGTTTGCCGCTCATGGTGGTCTCGACGGAAGTCCTTGTGTTGCCCCAGCCGCCAAGGTTGAGCCAGTCGAAGTTCTTCTCATCGACGTAGTTGAAGACTATCATAAAGGCTTCCGCTCCGCCATCTTTCCTTGCCTGTACCTTATAAGTATAGTGGGACCCACCCCGTCCCTCCCTTAAAGGGAGTGGGAACGGACAGATGCGCATACTTTCCTCGGCATTGCTTGTCTGACGCAAAGTGCCGCCTTCCGCACTCCAATTGCCCTGATGCTCAGGCTTGGAGTTGCCCGACGTCCAGTTCTTCATCTCTGGAAGCGGCACCTCAACACCTTCGACGAGGAGTTGCGGATTGCGATAAGTGGCTTGCGTCTTCCATGTAGCCACACCGACGCTGACCGGCATGACATGCTCCTCCTTCCTCTCTGGAATGTTCCATTGCAAGTTGCACTCCACGAGCCTGTTGCCGATGTGTGTAGGGAAGAGCTGCTGCACCCAGTAGCTCGGTGTGCCGAAGGACTGGCTGCTGTTGAACCTTATCATGTCGGGCCGCCACTGGATGCGGTTCTCGTTGACGAAGATGGGTGCGTAGCTGCTCATGCGGACGATGTCGGCATTGTTCTCCATGCCGAGCATGAAGACGGCCTCGCCCATGGCAGCATTCATGTTGCCCGTGGTGCCGTAGCCGTCCGTCACAGCATACTCGCCCGGATAGATGATGGGGCCACGGCGGTCGTAGTTGTCGAAGCGATGGTACTGGCTGACGAACCATGCAGGATTACGATAGTAGTGCTCGTCAAGGATATCGACGGGATGCTCGTTGCGCCAGCGGGGATGGTCCGTGCCCCACGACTCGACGTTGCCGATGCATTGCACCTCCGGGAAGCGGGCTTTGATGGCGTCGTAGAACATGCGATAGCGTTCAGGGTAGTGGTCGCTTTGGTCGGAGTTGTCGTCCATGTGCCAGTTGTAGTTCTCGTTACCTATTTCTATATAGGCGATGTTGAAGGGTTCGGGATGTCCGTTCTCGGCTCTCATCTTGCCGTAGTGACTCGTGACGGGACCGTTAGCGTACTCCAGAGCCCCGAGGCATTCGTCAATCCACGGCTGAAGCTCGTTCAAGGGTGTGCAGCCGCCGTGCCAAATGCCGATGTTGACCACATAGAGGGGCTTGGCTCCGAGGTCCTCGGCAAGCTGCAGGAACTCGTGGAAGCCGAGGCCGTCGGTAGTGGGATAGCCCCAGTTGGCATTCATGTGGCCTGGCCTGCGCTCTATCGGGCCGACGGTTCTCTCCCAATGGTAAGCGTTCTCCGGTTTGATGTTGCCCTCCACGTAGCAGCCGCCGGGGAAGCGCATGAAAGCAGGGTGAAGGGCCTGGAGCTTCTCTGCCAGGTCGATGCGGCAGCCGTTCTCGCGGCCCTTGAAGGTAGGCGGGAAGAGGCTCACCACGTCGAGGAGGACGCTGCAGGGGTTCTCAAACTCCAAGTGGAAAACGGCCTGCGGGTCGCTCTCGGTAGCTACGATGTTGGCTTCCACCTTCTGCCAAGAGACCCCCCGACCCTTTTTAGGGGGAGTAATGGAGAGTACAGTCTCGCCCAGCATCTTGCCGTCCTTGCTTTTGAGGGAAGCACAAATTCTCCCTCTAAAGGGGGTTGGGGGTGCTATCCAGAACGACAGTTTGTACTGCGTCCCAGCCACTACGTTGATGCCCCAATAGCCCTCGTTGCTGACGCCGCCACCGGGTTTTGTGACTTCTACCTTCAGGGCGTGGCCTTGCTTCTCGCCCAGCAGGCCTTCGGTTACGAGGCTGATGTTGGCTTCCTCTGCCTTCCAATGCTCAGGCTTCTCGGCGTTGTACTCAAAGGAGCGGTTCCTGATGAGCTCGGCATAGAGACCGCCATCGCTGGCGAAGTTGATGTCCTCGTAGAAGATGCCGTAGAGCGTCGGACTGATTTCGATGCCTTTCTTCGCTACATCGACCTGGATCTTCACCTGTGCATTAGCCTCATTGGTCAGGCCTGCCGCAGCACAAAGGGCCAGCAGGACCACGATAAAAACACGCCTTTTCATATTCGCTTCTTGACTTTCATGGTTATTGATTCAAGCGCAAAGTTATAATTTCTTCCACATTTATCCAAGCTTTTCCCCTTTTTATCTACTTTCATTAGAAGTTTCGTGGGGCATCTAATGTATGTATCCTGAACAAAAAATCAGTTTGAATCGATTTACGTCTATAAAAAATGCTATCTTTGTAGAGCCAATCGAACTAAAACAACGTACCTAAACAAAACTAACAGCATAATACCTCACGATGTATGAGGGAATCGTATATCACATGAAAAGACTATCCAAATCACGTTACACGGCCTTCTGCCAATGCCCTAAGAACCTGTGGCTGAAGGTATATAAGCCCGAAGACGCCAAGACGCTGGCGGCGAAGTACGACTTCAGCGGCGGACAGATAGAGAACATCGCCCGTCACTACACCATCGACAGCATCCTGCACGACGTTAATGAAGACAAACTCGCCATGCTGATAAGCCATTGCGACAACGAGCGGTTAGACAACTCCGCCACTATACGAATCGGATTCTAAGACACAGAGCATCGCCCTCCGACCAGGGCGGTGCTCTTTTTATGTTAAAAAGACTCTTTACCCGATAATTTATGGCAATTCGTTCTTAACTCTCGATTTTATTCCATACCTTTGCAGCAAATTATCCCATTTGAACATGAAAAACTTTTTCCTTATCAACATCCTTCTGTTGAGTGCCTTGGGCATGATGGCAGACACAAATGTAACCAACACCTACATAGAAAACCCTGACTTTGAGGCACGATTCGCAGGATGGAATAACGACGGCTTCTACTTCGTCACCAACTCGAACTTCAGCAAAAAGCACGGTAAGATATACATGGAGCGGTGGGTTGCCTCGGGTGGAAAGATACCCAATGTGGAGATTAGCCAGAACCTGTATCTGCCCGCGGGAACCTATACCCTGACGGCAGGATGCCAGAACGTGCAGCAGTCCGGCAAGATAGCAGAATGCACAGGAGCAACGCTCTACGCGGGTAACGAGACAGTCACGGTGACTGCGGCAGGAGACTATAGCCTGACCTTCACCGTCCTGCAAGGCGTGACGCGCATCGGCTTCAAAGTGACCTCAACAAACGCCAACTGGGCCTCCATCGACAACGTGAGACTCATGCGCCTGGACACCAACCTGGAGGCAGAACATGCCGAACTGCAGAAGCTCATTGACAACGCCACGACCGTGCTGGGCGAAGGCGAAGGCGCTGCGGAACTGACCGCTGCCATCGGCGAAGCACAAGCCTTGATTGCTGCCGGCTCGGACGAAGAGATAGGCACGGTGGCAAAACGGCTCGGCGATGCTACGCTGAACTATCGCATTCTGAACGCTTCAGGCTCAACCCCAAGAGTGACTTCTACCAACAAGTTCGTGGCAGCAGGTGCAACCATCCTGCTGGGACGCATGACGACAAGCCCGTCATCGGGTACAAGAATCCTGGAGAGAGGCTTCTGCTGGAGCACCAGTCCGGAGCCCACCATCTTCGACAACCGCTCCACACGCACCTTCTCCGCCAATGGCGAAATCTACTGTATGGAGAAACTACAGCCTGGCACAATGTACTACATCCGCCCCTACATCCTGTTGAATAGCTACAAGCTGGCATACGGCGACATCATCAAAGTCCCCACCCTGCCCAAAGGCACTGTGACGGCCGACTACGACAATGGTGGCAGCACGGAGGAGAATTACCGCATCGCCTCGGCCGTCGAGGAAATAAAGTGGCTCTACAACAACGTCTCGTCCGTGAAAGGCATCAACCTGAGCATACACTATAGTGCAGGCACTCCGACAGCCGACTGCTCCTACGGCGGCTGGATGCGCGTGGGAGCCAAAGAGCCCTATCAGCAGACGGGAACCATCCTGCACGAGACAAAC
>Ga0310691_10003955_pt1 | contig 17096 bp, 15 predicted proteins | sample 176DNAGHGlowgp2_FD_203887 | JGI IMG/M metagenome (GOLD analysis project Ga0310691, IMG submission 203887) | Sheep rumen microbial communities from Palmerston North, Manawatu-Wanganui, New Zealand - 1766 DNA GHGlow gp2 (v2) (version 2) | ecosystem: Host-associated > Mammals > Digestive system >...
AGAAGACCCACCCCCGACAGACCCTCCCCCCTGCCCCTCCCTTGTAGGGAGGGGAGTAGAATCCTTCGCCTGTTGGTTTATATCTTTTATCATAAATGGAATAATAATTCTGTTCTTGTTCTGTGACTACTCCCCGCCCTACAAGGGAGGGGCAGGGAGGAGGGTCTTTTTCACCCCCGCCTTCTCCAACTCTTCCCAGAACGTGGGGTAGGACTTGGTGACCACTTCGGGGTTGTTGATGTCGATGCTACCCAGCACGAGGGCGGCAGGTGCAAAGGCCATCGCCATGCGGTGGTCTTCATAGGTGTCGATGGCGGTGCCGGGCAGCGGTTGCAGATAGGGAATCTCGCCGTCGGGCTGCGCCTCCGGTCCGGCCCATTGCATCACGCTGTCGCTTTCCACCTCCACGCGCACGCCCAGCTTCGCCAGCTCCGTCTGCAGCGCCGCGATGCGGTCGGTCTCCTTGATGCGGAGGCTTTGTAAACCCGTGAAGCGGAACGCGATGCCCTTCATGGCGCAGGTCACTACCAGCGTCTGTGCCAGATCGGGTGTCTTCGTGAAGTCCCACTCAAAGCGCTTGGGCAGGCGGCCCCGTCGTATGAGCATCGCCCGCGGTTCATCATCGTCCGCCATCGCGGGCATACAAAATGAGGCCACCGACAGCTTCTTGAACATCTCCTGCACGGCGCTGTCACCCTGCAGGCTCTTACTGAAGAGCCCCTTGAGCTGGAAGACGTTGTGGCGCTCGTCGCTGAGCAGGAGCAGCTCAAACCAATAGGACGCAGCGCTCCAGTCAGCCTCTACCATATAAGGCGTTGGCCTATAGGGCTGTGGCTCCACGGCGATGGTGCTCTGTCCCCTCCATCGTGCCTTCGCACCGAATTCCTTCATCATCGACAGCGTCATGTCGATGTACGGGCGGCTCACGATCTCGCCTTTCAAGCGGAGCGTCAGCCCCTCCTGCAGCTTCGGCGCGATCATCAGCAGGGCCGAGATATACTGTGAGCTGATATCTCCCGCCAATTCCACCGTGCCACCTCGCAGAACGGTGCCCGTGATGCGCAGGGGTGGGAAGCCCTCCTCGCCGACGTATTCTATTTGTGCTCCCAGGCTCCGCAACGCCTCCACCAGCACGCCGATGGGCCGGTGTTGCATGCGCTCCGTTCCCGTGATGGTATGCGTGCCGGGCGTCACTGCCAGCAGCGCCGTCAGGAAGCGCATCGCCGTGCCGGCGGCTTTCACGTTCACGACAGGTGGCAGCATGCAGTCACTCCCCTCGCGCCGCTCCATTTCCAGCAGGAACAGCGCTTCCATCATCACGGTGGTGTCGTCGCAGTCCGACACGTTCCTCAGCAGCCCCGGAATCCCGCCGCTCAAGGCGTTCAACACCAGTGCGCGGTTGCTGATGCTCTTGCTGGCAGGCAGGCGCAAATCGACCTTCAGATGCGTAGGTTTAGAGATACGATAACTCATGTCAATGACATTTATCTTGGTTTTTTCGGCACAAAAGTATGAAAAAGTTTGCACGTATCAAAAAAAACGCCTACCTTTGCACCCGCAATTCGGAAAAAGAAGCATTTCTGCCCCGTTTTGCCACATTTTCGGGATGTAGCTCAGTCCGGTTAGAGTACGCGTCTGGGGGGCGTGGGGTCGCTAGTTCGAATCTAGTCATCCCGACAATGGAAAAACAGCTGATTATCGCAAGATAGTCAGCTGTTTTGCTTTTCTCGGTTGACAGTTCTTATTTGGTGATATTGACCTTCTTATCGTTGACGATGTAGATGCCGGGCTTGATGGATGAGTTGGCTATGCGGCGCCCGCTGAGGTCGAACCATTGATCATTGTCCCTTGACCCTTGACCCTTGACCCTTGACTTGATGCCCACGGGCTCCTCCTTGGTGAGCACGAAGTTGTCGAAGGCACAGATGAATTCGTTGCTTTTATGGTCGGCCTTGGCACCGATGGTGATGGGGGTGTTGCCGTCGGCTTCGAAGTCGATGGTGACAGTCTGCCATTGGTTGGTGGCAGTGACGCTGCGCGTGATGCCCCCGACATAGACTGTGGCCGTGTTGTTGGCGGAGTTGTCGGTGGCGAAGAGGTCGGCGGAGAGGTGGTAGCTGCCTTCTGCGAGCTTCACTTCCTGAAAGAAGTTGATGATGCTGGCTCCCCAGCGTTGACGCATCCACAGGGTGTGCTCGCCGCCATTGCTGTTCTGGGCCTTACCGGCGAAGAAACTGCTATATTGCTTGTCGGCGGCAGCGAGGGCATTGAAGTCATAGGCGTCGCGCGGCCCGTAATCGAGGGCCCATCCCTTGGGCACATAGATGGCGCGGTCGCTGGTGACACCGCTGCCGCTCATGACGCTGTAGGTGTCCTCGAAGTCGCCGTTGACGAACGTCGTGGGATATTCTTTCTCCTCGTAGGGGATGTCCTGCAGTCCGCAAATCTCCTTCTGCGTGAGGCATACATCGTAGAGGCTGAAGCCATCGATGGTGCCGCAGAAGTCCTGGTTGTCGGCGGCCACGTTGCCGTCCCACCATTGTGTGCGGCCGATGTAGTTACGCGTGTCCGGCGCTATCTCCGCCAGCATATAAGGCTCGTTCTGGTTCTCCACACCGCTGGCATCCACCTCGCCGTTGATGTAGATGGTGGTCTTGCGGGTGGCGGCATCGTAGGTGACAGCCATCTTATACGTGGTGCCGGCCTTCAGCGTCGTGGCGCCGCTGACCATCGTCGTCGTTCCGCCGTTGTATTTGATGCCTGCTGCGAGGGCATCGGCACGCAAGAAGAGGCTGTTGCCAGAGGCGGAACCGAAGTCGTAGAGGCGCGGCTGCTTGGTCATCGTCTTGGGCGTCGCTGTGAGCAGGACGGTGTAGGAACGGAGGCCTGTGAGCAAGCCCTGGGGGGCTGTGACGTAGGTGTTCGTGGAGAAGCCCGAGGCGGTGTTCGCGGTCAGGTCGATGTGGTCGTTGGTGTAGCGCACGTTCTTGGTGATGTCGCGCGCCAGTGCTTTCACAGGGAACTCGCGGCTCACCTCGCCGATGGTGGCTGTGAGGGTGACATCCTTGTCCTTCGTGATGGCGTAGAGCACGCCGTTGTTGCTGATGACCTGCTCGTTGTCGGAGGTCCATGTGATGTCAAGGCCCAGCTTGGAGGCAGGCAGGACGAGGTCCGTGCGCGTCTCGGTTGGCAGTTCGAGCATTGCCAAGGCATTCTTTGCCTTCTCGGCATCCAGCTGTTCCTGCATCGCCTTGATGAGGCTCTGCACGGTGAGCGGCGAGGCGCAGGCGTAGTAGTCGCTCTGCATCAGCAGTGTGTGGGGGAATGTGTCGAAGTTGGCTGTGCCGCCCTCCAAGGCTGTGGTCTCAATGACCTGATCGACGAGACCGTTACGATAGGTGGTGAGCACCTGACCGTCATAGGTCATGGAGAGAATCCATGTCGCCACTTTCGTGGGGTGGTTGTCGCCGCTGGTGCCAGTGGAGTTGGTGGCCCAGTCGTCGCTGGTGAGCAGACGGTTCTGGCTGCGATAGGTGGCGTTGCCGATGGAGATGACGGGGTAGTTGTCGCTGTTGATGGAGTAGGTCATGTTGCCCAGCGTGAAGAGGGTGCTGGTGGCGTACGTGGAGGCATTCATGGCCAAGGCCAGGTTGAGCGTCTTGTTCACACCGAGGCAGTAGCAGTCCACGATGTCGGCATTGGCATCCTCGGGCGTCAGTTCCTCGTTCCACTCGCAGTCCATGCGGATATCTGTGGGATAGCCCTTGGGATAATTCTTCTGCACCATCCAGTAGAAGTAGTCGCCGTTCATCCACGCCAGGCGCAGGGGTGAGTTCTTGGAGCCCGGGATGACAAACGGGCGAGCATTGTTCTTGGCGGAGTTCTTAGTGATTTGCTCGCTGCCGCTCACCTGACCGGCATCGTTGATGGTGTATTTCCAAATCTCATAGACGCCATTGCGGTTGAAGGCACCGTTGATGGTGGGGATGCTGAGGTAGAGGTCGTTGACGTTGTCTGGGTCGAGGCTCATGCCGCCGCTGTAGCAGCGCTCGGTGGCGTTCCAGTTCTGGTGGAAGCCGTGGCCGCCCTCGGCCACCTTCGTGCGGCGCCAGGCGCTGCCTGTCCAGCGGGCGTACCAATACTGATGCGTCGTCTTGTCATTGTCGATGTGGGGATAGGCGATGACGGGGTTCTCATTATTGTCGATGACAATCTGCCACAGCCAGTTGCGCACGCCGGAGGTGTTGTCCACGACGGCAGCGGGGTGGGCGCTGGCGTAGCTGTCCTGCTTGTTGACGTTGTGCACGCCGTTGGCGATGACGGAGAGCTGGTTGCCCTTGATGTCGCGCAGGATGGGGCCGTTGCCGTGGTTGATGTCGATGACGTTGAAGTAGAGCCAGTCGGGCATCTCATTGTCGGGGTGGCCGGTGGTGTAGGAGAGGTAGATCTTGTCCTTGCCGTTGCTCTGGTACTTGGCATAGGGGCGTGCGCCCGTGCTCTGCACAATCTGCTTGGGACCGAAGTCGAACGAGCAGTTGTCCGAGGCGTCAGGCATTGTCAGTCGGGCGATGGTCGGGTGCCAGTTGATGCCGCGCCAGCAGAGGTAGATGTGGTTGGGGTCATCGCTTAATATAAAAGGCGAGGGATAGGTGGTGTTGTTGGCTGTTGCCAGACGCTTCTCCTCGCCGAGGGCCGTGATGTCGCCCGGCTTCTGGGAGATGCGGTACCAGATGCAGGCCTCGTCGGTGTGGCGCGTGTAGAAGATCATCACGCGTTCATCGGGTAACACTACGAAGGTGGGGTTGTTGTGGTCGTCGGGCTGGAAGTAGCTGCGAATCAGCACGTCCGTCTTGCGCCCTGTCACCCAGTCGTACTGTGTGGCTTTCACGTTGCCGTGGACATCGATGTAGCCGATATAGGTAGCATTGATGGTGCCGCCGGCGTTCTCATAATGCAGGGCGCGCGGGTCTGCGAACCAGCACCAAGCGCCCTCATCGGCTACCACTGTACCGCTGTAAGTTTCCTGAGCTTTCAAGCCTGTGCAGGCTACCAATGCAAGTGCGATGGATAAAAGATACTTTTTCATAAGAGTCTCATGTTTAATAATTCCGGCGCAAAAATACACATTTCCCCTTAATTCCCACACAAAAACACAAAATAATCCTACTTGATGACCTATTTCTTCCCTCCGCACACGTATATGCCCGGGGGATGGCGTGAAAGATGGGCTGCGGTGTAACAAAAAAAGGAGGTTTACTTTGTCAGGTGCAAAAAAAGGGTTTACTTTGCAGCACGAAAGGATGCAAAACGAGAAATCATTATGTCCACAGTAATCTATCCTTCGCCCATCTTCGGGCCTGTTCATAGCCGCCGCCTGGGGGTGTCACTGGGCATCAACTTGTTGCCGGCTGACGGTAAGGTGTGTTCGTTTGACTGTATCTATTGCGAGTGCGGTCTCAACAAAGAGCGTCTGGCCAAGGAGAAGATGCCGACGCGCGAGGCGGTGCGGACGGCCTTGGAGGCGCGCCTGCAGCAGATGGCGACGGAGGGGCCCACGCCGGATGTGCTGACGTTTGCGGGCAACGGCGAGCCCACGCTGCACCCGGACTTCCCCGCTATCATAGAGGATACGCGCGCGCTGCGCGACCGCTACTGCCCGAAGGCCCGCATCAGTGTGCTGAGCAATGCCACGCAGATCCTGCGCCCCGATGTCTTCGCGGCGCTTTGTCGGGTGGATAACAACATCCTGAAGCTGGACACGGTGGATGCGGAGTTCATCCGGGCTGTGGATAGGCCTACGGGGCATTACTACGTGGAGGCGATCGTGGAGGGGCTTATCCGGTTCCGCGGACATGTGATCATTCAGACGATGTTCCTCACGGGGACGGATGAGCAGGGACGCGATGTGGCGAACACCTCGGCGCGCTTTGTGGAGCCGTGGCTGGAGGCGCTGCGCGTCATCGGGCCTGAGCGGGTGATGGTCTACACCATTGACCGCGAGACGCCTGTGAGCACGCTCCGAAAGGCCGCGCCCGAGGTGCTGGACGGCATTGCGGAGCGCGTGCGCGCATTGGGCATAGACTGCTCAGTCGCCTACTAACCCCTTGAACTCTTGAACCCCTTGAACTTTTGAACTCTTACTTATCCTTCCAGAAGCTGCGGGTGAAGAGGACGAGGACGGAGAGGATTTCCAGACGACCCATGAGCATCAGCAGGGAGAGAAGCCATTTGACGACATAGGGCAGATGGTTCCAGGACATCGTAGGACCAATCTCCAAGCCGAGGGTGGGGCCTACGTTGCTGGCGCAGCTGAAGGCGATGGTGAAGGCGTTGGTGCTGTCGATACCCACGACCATCATGACGAAATAAACGAAAAGGCACATCAGCACGTAGGAGGCGAAGAAGGCAAAGAGCCGCAGCTGGTTCTCGTAGGAGGCGGTGACGCCATTGATGCGCACGGGCAGGATGGCGCTGGGGTGCAGGATGCGGCGTATCTCATTGCGCACCACCTTCCACAGCATGACAAAACGAATGCATTTGAAGCCGCCGCTGGTGGAACCCGAGCAGCCGCCGATGAACATGCACACAGTGAGGATGACCCACGTGAGATGCGGCCACTGCCCCGCATCGTCGTTGAAGACACCAGTGGTGGTGAGGAAGGAGACGACCTGGAAGAGACTGGAGCGCAGGGCGCTGTCGATGCGATAGTGGCAGGAGCGCATGAGGATGAACATGATCAGCGCCGTACACACCAGAATGGTGCCGCAGTAGAACTTGAACTCCGTGTTCTTCAGGAACTCGCGGAAGCGATACTTGAAGATGGTGAGGTAGAGCAGGGTGAAGCTGGTGCCGCACAGGAACATGAAGAGGATGGCGGTGTAGTCGATGGCCACGCTGTGGAAGTAGCCCGTGCTGGCATTATGGGTGGCGAAGCCTCCGGTGGCGGTGACCGTCATCGCGTAGTTGATGCTGTCGAAGAGGTCCATGCCTTCGAAGTAGAAGCAGACGGCGCAGACGATGGTGAGGAAGGAGTAGATGCCCCAGATCCAGTGGCCCTGTGTGCTCAGTCGGGGGTGCATCTTGATGCGCATAGGACCTGTGGCCTCGGCCGAGAACACCTTGACGCTACCGCCGACCATGGAGGGGATGATGGCGATGGTGAAGAAGACGATCCCCAAGCCGCCGACCCACTGCGTGAGGCTGCGCCAGAAGAGCAGCGCATGGGGCAGGCGTTCTACGTCGTCGATGAGCGATGCGCCGGTGGTGGTGAAGCCGGAGATGGTCTCGAAGTAGGCATCGGTGATGGTGGGGACATAGCCGCTGAGGTAGAAGGGGAAGCAGCCGAAGAGGCTGAAGATGACCCACACGAGCGACACCACCAGGAAGGAGTCGCGGCGCGACATGGAGGGTGAGGAGCGGTGTCCGATGTAGTGGAGGGCGCGGCCCGTGAGGAAGGTCGTCACTACGGAGATGGCGAAGGCATAGGTGTCGTCCTCGCCATAGCAGATGGACATCACACAACAGCCCAGCATGATCGCTGCTTCAAGGCAAAGCAGCTGACCGATGATCTTCCATATAATCTTCCAGTTTATCATACGCAGTTGGGGCAGATGCCTTTGACGAGATAGTTGACGCCCTCCATCGTGTAGCCCTCGGGGAGCTGTATGGTGGGAATATGTATCGTGTGGAAACAATAGGTGCGCTGGCAGACGCGACAGTAGAAATGAATGTGTTGGTCATCGGGGGTGCAGTGGTCGTGGCCCTCGCAGACCTCGTATTTGGCGACGCCGGTGCCGTCCTCGATGGCGTGTACCAGGTGGTGCTCCAAGAGCAGGGTGAGGGTGCGGAAGATGGTGGAGCGGTCCACGGTGTCCAGCACGTCGTCCAGCTCGCGTAGCGACAGGGCGTGGTGATGCTCCGCAAGCGCGCGAAAGACGAGCAGGCGCGTGGAGGTGGGTTTCACCCCGCGGCTCTCCAACTTACTGGTATAGTCCTCTGCCTTCATTAATAGGTGAAGCTTGATCCTCCCAGGAACTCGCGCAGGAGCGAGGTGAGCGGGATGTCATGATCTTGGATGGGTTCGAAGAAGCCCACGAGCGAACGCAGACGCAGTGCCTCTTCGTATTCGGGAACATCCACGGGCACCTTCTCCAGGATGGGCATCACGTAGTTGCGCAGCACCGCTAGCTCATAGAGCAGGGCGCTGTTGATCATGCGGTTGCAGTTCTCCTGGAAGGGGAAGATCCATTTCTCTTCGCCGGCGCGCACGCTGGGCCAGCGGCGGATGGTCTCCTCTGCTGAGTAGCCGCGGAACTGCTGGTCGCGGATAATACGGCGCAGGAGGCGGTTGTCGGAGGTGGAGATGCGGCGTTGCTCGTCGAGTTGTATGGTGGTGAGTGCCGAGACATAGAGCCGGAACTTGATGTCGTCGGGAATCTGTGGCGTGAGGTCGGGGTTGAGGGCGTGGATGCCTTCCACGATGAGCACGTCGCGGTCGTGGAGCGTCAGCTGCTTACCGCTGGCGGTGCGGCAACCCGTGTGGAAGTCATAGCGCGGCAGCTCCACGGTTCTCCCCGCCAGCAGGTTGGAGAGCTGTTCGTTGAAGAAGGGCACATCCAGCGCCTGCAGGCATTCGAAGTCGTAGTCGCCTTTCTCATCGCGCGGCGTCTGCTCGCGGTTGAGGAAATAGTCATCCATGGAGAGCGTGTGGGGCTTGAGTCCGCAGGCTCCCAGCTGAATGGCCAGGCGCTTGCTGGTCGTCGTCTTGCCGCTGCTGCTGGGTCCTGCCAGCAGCACCAGACGTCTGCCGGATGTGCATATCTCATCGGCCACGGCAGCGAAGCGGCGCTCCTGCAGGGCCTCGGTGACTTGGATGATGAACGAGGCATAGCCGGCGCGCACGGCGGTGTTCAGGTCGGCCACCGTGTTCAGTCTTACGATTTCTTGCCACTGGCGGTATTCCGCCATGACGGCTTCTATCTTGGGAGACATGTTTTTCGGTTGATGGTTGAGGGTTTATCGTTTATGGGTTATCGTTTATCGTTGAGGGTTTAAGGTTGAAGGAGCGTTATCAGCTCTTCCATGCCTTCGGAGGCGCCTTTGCGGATGTGGTGGAAGCGGTGGGTGGAGGACCAGGGCACCTCCTTGGGGTCGATGAGGTAGATGGGTGCCTCGTCGGGCACGAACTGCACGAGTCCGGCAGCGGGATAGACGTTGAGGCTGGTGCCGATGACGACATAGATGTCAGCCCGCGAGGACTCCTCGGCAGCGCGCTCAATCTCGGGCACGGCCTCGCCGAACCACACAATGAAGGGCCTGAGCTGGCTGCCGTCGGCAGCGGTGTCGCCCATGTGTATGTCGAGTTGGTCGGAGGGCAGGGTGATGATTTGCCTGGGGTCGTTGGGCGCCCATGAGGAGGTGGCTTTCATCAGTTCGCCATGCAGGTGAATGACATGTGTGGAGCCGGCACGCTCGTGGAGGTCATCGACATTCTGTGTGATGACCGTCACGTCGAAATCCTTCTCCAGCGCAGCTACGAGCTCATGGCCGCGGCAGGGCTTCACGAGGGGCAGCTGGCGGCGCCGTTCGTTGTAGAAATTGATGACGAGCTCGGGGTTACGCTGGTAGCCCTCGATGGTTGCCACGTCCTCCACGCGGTGTTGTTCCCACAGTCCGCCGGAGTCCCGGAAGGTGCTGATGCCGCTCTCGGCTGACATGCCAGCACCGGTAAGAATGACCACTTTTTTCATTGTTTTCATTGTTTAGCAAGGGCAAAAGTAAGCATTATTTACGATTTACAATGTCTCATGCGCGATTTTATTGATAGTTTTGAATCATTTTATCGTAAATAATGCTTACCTTTGCGCCCGATTTGCAAATAGAACGACAAAAACATGAACAAAATTAGTTATGCATTGGGCCTCGGCATCGGTCAGCAACTGAAGAGCATGGGGATCTCCGACTTCAACGTTCAGGATTTCACGAAGAGCATCTGTGACGTGCTCAGCGACGGCGAGCTGGCGATGACGCATCGCGAGGCTCAGACCCTCCTCAACGAGTTTTTCGACGCGCAGGCTCGCGAACAGGCCAAGGGCGCTATCGCCGAGGGCAAGGCTTTCCTGGAGGCTAACGCCAAGAAAGAGGGTGTCATCACCACCAAGAGCGGTCTGCAGTACCAGGTACTCACGGAGGGCACGGGTCGCAGCCCCAAGGCTACGGACAAGGTGCGTTGCCACTACGAGGGCACGCTCATCAACGGTTCCGTCTTCGACAGCAGCTACCAGCGCGGCGAACCTGCCGACTTCCCCCTCAACGGCGTCATCCCGGGTTGGACCGAGGGCGTGCAGCTCATGAAGGAAGGCAGCAAGTACCGCTTCTTCATTCCCTATCTGCTGGGTTATGGCGAGCGCGGTGCCGGCAGCAGCATTCCTCCATATGCCACGCTGATCTTCGACGTGGAACTCATTAAAGTCCTTTAAGGCCCATAGGCCCCATAAGACCTATAAGGCCAATAGGCCCAATAAGCCCCATCATTAATTCCTAAACAATAAAAAAGCAAAATGAAAAAGATTTCCGCAATCTTCGCAGTGGCTTTGGCAATGGTCATGGCCTCTTGCAACGGTGGCCCCAGCGCCAACCTGAAAACTGACATCGACACCCTCAGCTATGCCATCGGCATGAGCCAGACACAGGGTCTGAAGGATTACCTGGCCATGCGCATGGGCGTGGACACCACTTATGTGGAAGAGTTCCTGAAGGGCTTCCGCGAGGGCATCAAGAGCTCCGACGATAAGGGAAAGGCAGCCTACTACGCTGGTATCCAGATTGGTCAGCAGGTGAGTCAGGGTATGCTCCAGAACATCAACCAGATGATCTTCGGCAACGACTCCACACAGACCGTCAACGAGGACAACGTCTATGCAGGCTTCATGGCTGCTGTTGCTGGCAATGACAAGGTGATGAGCCTCGACTCTGCCAATATGTATGTGCAGACCCGCATGGAGAGCATCCGCGAGAACGCTCGCGCCAAGGCTTTCGCTGAGAACAAGGCTGCCGGTGAGGAGTTCATGGCTAACATCGCCAAGAAGGAAGGCATTCAGGAGCTCGGCAACGGTGTGTACTACGAGGTCATCACCGAGGGTAACGGCGAAGTCGCCGCTGACACCTGCCGCGTGAAGGTGCACTACGAGGGTAAGCTCATCGACGGCACCGTCTTCGACAGCAATCTCGAGAACGACCCCACCACCTTCCGTGCCAATCAGGTCATCCCCGGCTTCAAGGCTGCCCTCACCACGATGCCTGTGGGTTCCAAGTGGATTGTCTATATCCCCCAGGATCAGGCATACGGCGCTCAGGACATGGGCAACATCAAGCCCTTCAGCGCGCTGACCTTCACCATCGAGCTGCTCGAAATTGAAAAGTAATAGTCATCTGCTATCATGAAAGCAACACGTTTGGTGATCATCATTCTTGGCATGCTGGTGTGCGTCAACGCCAGTGCCGCCAAGAAGGTGAAGAAGAGCAAGAAGGCCGTGGTGGCTGAGAAGGTGGACACCATCCCGATGTCCGACTTCAGCTATGCCTTTGGCATCGCGCAGACCAACGGTCTGATGAACTATCTGACCCAGCGCATGGGCGTCGATACCGCCTATGTCAATCAATTCCTCAGCGGCTTCGACGACCCCACCCTGGATGAGGATGCGAAGCAGATGAAGGCATACATCGCCGGCAAGGAGATCCGCCAGCAGGTGGAGAGCCAGATTGTGCCGCAGGTGAACAAGCAGATCAACGATTCCGTGGATTTGCTCAATAAAGCCCGTTTCATCGAAGGTTTCCGTGCTGCCATCGCCGGTAACGCCACCATCTCCGCGGACAGCGCACAGGCGGTGGCCTCCAAGCAGATGGAGTACTACCACAAGGTGCAGATGGAAGCCAAGTACGGCAAGAACCGCACCGACGGCGAAGCCTTCCTCGCTGCCAACGCCAAGAAGGACAGCGTGAAGACCACCGAGAGCGGCCTGCAGTACAAGGTGCTGGTCGCCGGTACCGGTGAGACGCCGAAGGCTACCGACAAGGTGAAGGTGAACTACGAAGGCACGCTCATCGACGGCACCGTCTTCGACAGCAGCTACAAGCGCAACCAGCCTGCCACCTTCGCCTGCAACCAGGTCATCAAGGGTTGGACGGAGGCACTCACGATGATGCCCGTGGGCTCCAAGTGGGTCATCTATGTCCCCCAGAACCTCGGCTACGGCGAACGTGAAGCCGGCAAGATTCCGCCCTTCTCCACGCTCATCTTTACCGTGGAATTGCTGGAGATTGTCAAGTAAAGTTGACTAAATACACGCAAAATGACACCAAAGTGACCCTTTGGTGTCATTTTTTTGTGAAAAACGATGGCGGTTGTTGATAAAATCGCTACCTTTGCGTTGCAAAATGACATAATAACCCAATTGCATATGGAAAAGATTGACAGCCTTGATAAGAAAATCCTTGAGATCATCACGCATAACGCGCGCATTCCTTTTAAAGATGTAGCCACTGAATGCGGTGTCTCCCGCGCTGCCATTCACCAGCGCGTGCAGCGTCTGGTGGATATCGGTGTCATCGTTGGGTCGGGTTACGACGTCAACCCCACGACCCTCGGGTACAACACCTGCACATACGTCGGAATCACGCTGGAGCGTGGCTCAATGTACAAACATGTGGTGAGCGAGTTCGAGAAGATTCCCGAGATTGTGGAGTGCCACTTCACCACCGGCCCTTACACGATGCTCATCAAACTCTATGCCCGCGATAATGCGCATCTCATGGAGCTCCTCAACAACCGTCTGCAGGAGATTCCCGGCGTCATCGCCACCGAGACGCTCATCTCGCTCAAGCAGAGCATCAAGAAGGAAGTGCCCATCGGGCTTTCTGATGCCGACGTGGCTGCCATCAAAGCACTCACCACCAAGAAAGCCGGTCTGCTGGCAGACACCGAAGAATGACGAAGAACGCTTCCTTTGACTGGCAGGCACGCTACGAGGCACTGCATGCCAGCTTCCCCGGCACGCGCCACACACCTGTGATAGGCATCACGGGCAACTTCGGCGAGAAAGGCTGCGAGCTGGCGGAGGGCTACTATGAGAGCATCCTGCGGGCGGGAGCCACCCCCGTGGTGCTGCCCCCCACGGAGAATGCCGACGCGCTGTGCAGCATGCTGGACAGCATCGATGCCTTGGTGCTCTCGGGCGGCGGCGACATGAACCCGCTGTTTGCGGGCGAGGAACCCGTGCCGCAGCTGCATAGCATCAACCCCAAGCGCGACCTGTGTGAGCTGTTGCTCATCCGTCTGGCCTACGACCGTCAGCTGCCCATGCTCGGCATTTGTCGCGGCATACAAATGCTGGCCACCGCCCTCGGCGGCAGCGTATGGCAGGACCTGGCCTCGCAGTACGCCACCCCTCAACCCGCACAGCCTCTCCTCAAGCACAGCCAGGACTTGGAGCGCAGCCATGCCTCGCACACCGTGCAGCTGGCCGATGCTTCGCTCCTCCACCGCATCATGGGTGTGGAGACACTGCCTGTCAACAGCTTCCATCACCAGGCCGTCCGCGAGGCTGGCCCGCACCTGCGCGCCTGTGCTACAGCGCCCGACGGCGTCATTGAGGCGGTGGAATCTACGGAATACAAGAGTATCATCGGTGTGCAATGGCACCCGGAGTGCTTCTGCTTGCGCAATGATGAATGCATGATGCCGCTATTCCGCTGGCTGGCGGAGGAAGCCGCCAACTACCGCGAGGCACGGCGCATACACAGCCGCATCGTCACCCTTGACAGCCACTGCGACACGCCGATGTTCTTTGACCAGGACATCCATTTCGACCAGCGCGACCCCAAGATTCTGGTGGATCTGCACAAGATGAGCGAGGGCGGCCTCGATGTCAGCACGATGGTGGCATACATCCCACAGGGCCCCCTCACGGAGGAGGACCGCGCAGCAGCCACCGCCTACGCCAAGAGTCAGCTCAGCCGTGTCGAGGAGATGGTGGCGCAGAATGCTGACGCCGTCAGCATCGCCTGGGAGCCCCAAGAGGTCTATCGCCTGAAGGCAGAGGGCCGCAAAGCCATCATGCTCGGCATCGAAAACGGCTATGCCATCGGTCGCGACTTGGCTCTTTTGCGCCATTTTAGTGAGAAATTTGGCATCGTTTATATGACGCTTTGCCACAATGGAAACAACGATATCTGCGGTTCGGCACGCCCACGCGAAGGGGAACCGCTCATGGGTGTCACGGACTTCGGCGCCGAGGTCATCCGTGAAATGAACCGCCAAGGGATCATGGTGGACCTCTCCCATGCCAGCGAGCGCAGCTTCTACGATGCGCTGGACATCAGCCAGACGCCGATCGTGTGCTCCCATTCCTCCAGCCGCGCCCTCTGCGACCATCCCCGCAACCTCACCGACGACCAGCTCAAGGCATTGGCGGCCAAGGGCGGCGTGGCGCAGGTGACGTTCTACAACGGCTTCCTCCGTACCGACGGGCAGGCTACCATCTTGGACGCAGTGGCCCACCTGAACCACATGGTAAAGGTGATGGGCATTGAGCATGTGGGCATCGGCACCGACTTCGACGGCGATGGCGGCGTGCCGGGCCTGGCCTCGGCCTCGGAACTCATTAACTTCACGCGCCGCCTGCTGCGCGAGCGCTACAGCGAAGATGACCTCCGCCTCATCTGGGGCGCCAACTGGCTGCGCGTGATGGAGGAATGCCAGGGGAATGTTAAGGATTAAGGATTAAGGATTAAGGATTAAAGATTAAAGATTAGAGATTAAGGATTAGAGATGGTTCCCAAGATTTCCCATAAGCCCAATATGGCCCATAAGGCCTATACGCCCTATTGGCCCCTTTTTTCACTTTTCATTTTTTCATTTTTCATTTTGTTCGCCCTCTCTTCCTGCGGCGGCAAGACGAAGCAGGGGACGACGGCGGACACCATTGCGCTGTCGCCGGCGCCCACCTTCGTGGCGGATTCGGCGATGGCTTATGTTCAGGCACAGTGTGCTTTCGGACCGCGCGTGCCGGGCAGCGCCGCCCACGAGGACTGTGCCGCGTGGATAGGCGAGAAGTTCCAGCAGCTCGGGGCACAGGTGTCTGAGCAGCGCACTACCCTGAATGGCTACGACGGCCAGCCGATGGCCTGCCGTAATATCGTGGCACAGACGAACCCCGACGCCCTCGACCGCGTCCTCATCACCGCACACTGGGATAGCCGCGCCTGGGCTGACAACGACCCTGATGCCGCCAACCACCATACACCCGTGATGGCGGCCAACGATGGCGCCTCAGGCGTGGCTGTGATGCTCGAGATGGCACGCGTGATCCTGCAGACGGGGCTCAGCTACGGTGTCGATTTCGTGTGCTTCGACCTCGAAGACCAAGGCACCCCGCAATGGGCTGAGAGCGATGGCGAGAGCTACTGGTGCCTGGGTTCCACCTATTGGGCACAGGTGGCAGCTTCCGAAGGCTACCGCGCCCGCTACGGCGTCAATCTGGACATGGTAGGTGGCCGTGGGGCGCGCTTCCTCATGGAGGGCTTCTCCATGCAGTATGGCCGACCCATCGTAGGGATGGTGTGGCACTTGGGCATACAGCTGGGCTTCGGGCAGTATTTCGTCCCCAAGGACGGAGGCTATATCACCGATGACCACCTGCCCGTGAACCGTATCGCGCACATCCCTTGCATTGATATTATCCCCTCTGTGGATGGAGCTGCCTCGTCGTTTGGCGAAACGTGGCACACGACCGCCGACACGCCTGAGAATATCGACCCCGAGGCCCTGCGCGCCGTGGGACAAACGCTGTTGCAGCTGCTGTATAATGACAATTAAAGACTCACCCCCGACCCCTCTCTTTTAAAGAGGGGAGTAACCTTCCGGGTGGTAGCCTAAGTATCGTAATATAGAAATAATCATCTTATGTGCAATAACACTACATCGCGCCAGCCCTCCCCCTCTTTGCAAGAGAGGGGGGTGGAGGGTGAGTCCATCAACTCCATTCAGGACGAGATCATCGAGGAATTCAACGACTTCGATGACTGGATGGACAAATACCAGTTGCTCATCGACCTCGGCAACGACCAGCAGCCGCTGCCGGAGAGCGACAAGACCGAGCAGAACCTCATCGACGGCTGCCAGAGCCGCGTATGGCTGACGGCTACGCTGACACCCGAAGGCCTCGTACATTTCGAGGCCGAGAGCGACGCCCTCATCGTGAAGGGTATCGTGACGCTCCTCATTCGCGTCCTCAGCGACCATACGCCGCAGGAAATCATGGATGCCGACCTCTATTTCATCGAGCGCATCGGCCTGCGCGAGCACCTCTCACCCACCCGCAGCAACGGCCTCCTCGCCATGCTCAAGCAGATGAAAGCTTATGCATTGGCTTACAGCCTGAAGAATGAAAAGTGAATGAATGAAAAATAATCATTTCATTTGCCTCTCGTTCACTTTCTAATAGATAAAGGTAGCTTGTATTTTTCACTCTTTCATTTTTCACTTTTCACTTTAAAATGGAAACAACTCGTCAAAATAAAATCGCACGCCTTATACAAAAAGAGCTCAGCGATATCTTCCAGCGCCAGACACAGGCCACGCGGGGCGTCATCGTCACCGTCACCGCCTGCCGCATCAGCCCCGACATGAGCGTCTGCCGCGGCTACCTGAGCATCTTCCCCAGCGAACGTGCCCAGGAAATCTGCGACAACATCAACGCCAACGTCCGCGAGGTTCGCTATGAGCTGGGACAGCGCACGCGCCACCAGCTGCGCATCATCCCAGAACTCAAGTTCTTCGTCGATGACAGCCTCGACTATGCCGAGAATATAGATAAGCTTCTTAATCAATAACGAACCCTCCCCCCTGCCCCTCCCTTGCAGGGCGGGGAGTAATTACCATTCAAGACATGGGAACCAGTGTTAGCCAACATTCAAAAGTGACTACTCCCCTCCATACAAGGGAGGGGCAGGGGGGTGGGTCCGCCTTTTTCTTTACCTTCTTCATTGCCCGCCGTTACCTCTTCTCGCGGAAGAGCCACCACACCATCAATATCATC
>Ga0310691_10003956_pt1 | contig 17091 bp, 16 predicted proteins | sample 176DNAGHGlowgp2_FD_203887 | JGI IMG/M metagenome (GOLD analysis project Ga0310691, IMG submission 203887) | Sheep rumen microbial communities from Palmerston North, Manawatu-Wanganui, New Zealand - 1766 DNA GHGlow gp2 (v2) (version 2) | ecosystem: Host-associated > Mammals > Digestive system >...
GCTGGCGTACTCGCAGAGGCATACGTCGGTGATGACGCAGACCTCCGGCAGGGCGGCCTTGACGTCCTCCACCAGCGTGTCGATGCTGAAGCGGCAGATGCCGGGCATGGTGGCAATGGGGGCCTTCACTCCTTCACCTTCCACCACGAAGTAGGGGTAGATGAAGTCTTTCACACTGACCGACACGTCGGCATACTTGTCGCGTGTGGCCTAGTCTTTGCGGTATTCGCGGAATCGTTTCATTGTGGGTATTGTTTTTTAGGGGTTAATGGGGCGGATGGGGCTAATGGGGCTAATGGGAGATTGGGGCAACTGGGAGATTGGGGAGATTGGGGAGATTGGGGGATGGGCTATGTAGCCTCTGAGGTGCTGGGCGGTGGTGGGGCCTCGGGCGACGAGTTCCTTGTCGGCGGGCAGCGAGCCGTAGAGCCGCAGGAAATTGTCGACGGTAGAGGGCGAGGTAAAGACGATGCGGTCTACAGTGGTGAGGTCTACCTTCCGGGGGTTGGTGGGCATGCAGGTGTTGTAGGCCGTCACGCAGTCGACGATGAAGCCGAGGCGGCGCAGGCCGTCGGGGATGATGCTCAGGGCAAGATTGGAGCGCGGTATGAGCACGCGGCCGCGGGGCGGGCAGGCAGGGGGAGTGCCGACAGGGGGAGTGCCGACAGGGGGAGTGCTGCCGCTTTCGCGCCGGTCAGTGGTCTGGCGGGCGAACCAGTCAATGACGCCGTAGCTGTTGTCAGCGGCGGGCTGCTCTATGGCGGTGAAGCCGGCGGCGCGCAGGGCAGCGGCGGTAACAGGGCCGATGGCGACGAGGCGCAAAGGCTGCGGCAACGCCGCAGCACAGCCAACACACAGCGAGGAAACGGCGGCGGCTTCTGCGGAGCGCACTGCGGGGCGTGCGGCGGCGGGTCCCGTAAACTGCGCTAATAGCGCAGTATACCGAACCAAGGGCGGCACGGCGTGGCGGCTGGTGACGAGCAGGTAGTCGTAGCTGGCTATGCCAGCGAGGGCGCGGCGCAGGGGCGCGGCGTCCTCCACAGGCCGTATCTCGATAAGCGGCGTGTGGATATAGTCAGCATGGGGGCACGTCAGGCCGGTATAAAGCGTCGTCATTATTGTGGTAGCAAATTCTTCATTCCTCACTCTTCCCTCTTCATTCCTCACTCTTCCCTCTTCATTCCTCATTCTTCCCTCTTCATTCCTCCCCCATCACTTGCGCCAACGGCGCTAAACACTGCCTTCAGGTCATCGCGCCCTTTGCGGGCGGTGACGGCCAGACGGCCTTGGATAGGGTGGGTCTCGAAGGGCAGCACCTCGGCAATCTCGGCTTCCAGTCCCAGGCGCTTCAGGGCGCAGGTGGCCACGATGGCGGCGTCGATGTCGCCACGGCGCACCTGAGCCACGCGGTCCTCGATACATCCGCGGATGCCCACCACCTCGACGTCGGGGCGCAGGGCCAGCAGCTCACGACGCCTAAGGGGCGATCTGGTGCCGATGCGACTGCCGGCGGGGAAGCCCAGCATCTGGTGGAACTCGCGCTCGACGAGGTCCGTCAGCTCAGCGTCGCTCTTGCCGACGAGCCCGGCGCGGCGCACGCCGCCGATAAAATAGGTGAAGAGAGCTCCCTGCTCCGGTGCACGACCTGTGAAGCAGGCCGAGGGGAAGAAATACTTTCGTGAGGGTCGCTGCCGCTGTTCGACTGGCGGACGGCTTGTACGTATTCCTCCTCAGAATATGCCCTAAATAGTTGGCAGGGGGATAGCTGGTATAGCGGGGAACAGGTACGTTATACTTTTGTACGACGGACTATAGCAATTTCGTAAGCCTAATTTAGCGTTTCTGATTTCGGCTGCAAAATTACTACAACTTACCGACGCGGGCAATCCCCGTTTATTAGGATTTTGCGGCTAAGGCGTTCTGAAAATTTATTCCAGGTACTTCGTGAGGATGCTCTCCAGCTCTTCGGCTGAGAGGCGCAGCTGGAAGGCGCCGTGCAGGGCTACGGAGATGGCGCCCGTCTCTTCGCTGACGACGATGGCCAGTGCGTCGCTCTCCTGCGAGATGCCCATGGCCGAGCGGTGGCGCAGGCCCAGCTCCTTGGGAATGTCCAGGTCGTGGCTCACGGGCAGGATGCAGCTGGCGGCCTTGATGCGGTGGTCGGCAATAATCATGGCGCCGTCGTGCAGGGGCGAGTTCTTGAAGAAGATGTTCTCTATCAGCCGCTGGTTGATATTGGCATCGATGCGGTCGCCGGTGCTCACAATATCGTCGAGGGGCATGGTGCGCTCAAAGACGATGAGGGCGCCCACCTTCTGGCGACCCATGTTCATGCAGGCCATCACCACAGGCAAGATGTCTTGCTTGACGCTGCTTTTCTTCTTCTCGCGCGTCTTCTTCGACGTAAACAGCTCGGCCAGACGGCGCATACGCTGATGGGCACCGAGGTTGTAGAGCACCTTGCGGATATCCTCCTGAAACAGTACGATGAGGGCGATGACGCCTACGGAGACCAGCTTGTCGAGAATGGTGCCTAAGAGGCGCATCTCTATCACCTGCGACACAAAAATCCACACCACGACAAACACCAGAATGCCTATAAACACGTTCAGTGAGCGTGAGTCGCGCATCAGCCGGTAGATGTAGTACAGCATCAGGGCTACTAGCAGGATGTCTATGATGTCTTTGAGTCCGAAAGCGAAAAACACTGAGTTATTTGACTATTTGACTATTTGACTATTTGACTATTTTACTATTCTTCAATCCTCAATCCTCAATCTTCAATCCTCAATCCTCAATTCTCAATCTTCAATCCTCAATCCTCAATTCTCAATTCTCAATTCTTCAACCCTTTAACCCTTTATTTTTTATTTTTTTAATTTTTATGAGTTCGACGGCCTCGGCGACGTCGTGGACGCGGAGGATGGAGGCGCCTTTCTGCAGGGCAATGGTGTTGAGGGCCGTGGTGCCGTTGAGGGCGTGGTCGGGGGTAGTACCTAACAGTTTGTAAATCATCGACTTGCGCGACAGTCCTACCAACAGCGGCAGCTCCATCACCTGCAGGCACTCCAGCTGACGAAGCAGCTCGTAGTTCTGCTCCAACGTCTTGCCAAAGCCGAAGCCAGGGTCGAGGATAATGTCTTTCTGCCCTAAGTCGCGCAGCTGCTGCACACGCTCGGCAAAGTCCAGCAGCACGTCGCGCAGGGTGGACGCCGACGACATATATATATATGGTACACGCAAGCGGCTCACTATGCGAAACATTTCGGGTGTTGGGTGTTGGGTGTTGGGTGATGGGTGTTGGGTGTTGGGTGTTGGGTGTTGGGTGATGGGTGTTGGGTGATGGGTGATGGGTGTTGGGTGTTGGGTGGCAGTCTGCCCCACGTCGTTGACGATGTCGGCACCGTACTCCTCTACAGCCATGCGGGCCACGTCGGGGCGAAAAGTATCTACGCTGATGATGGCGTCGGGCTGCTCGCGTCTGACGATGGGCAGTGCCAGCCTCAGGCGCGCCATCTCCTCGGCCTGCGAAGCAGGCTCGGCGCCGGGGCGGGTGCTGCAGGCGCCCACGTCGATCATCGTTGCTCCCTGACTGACAATCTCGTTGGCACGGGCGGCAATCTGCTCTTCCGTCTGCCGGCGGCTGTCGGCATAGAACGAGTCGGGCGTCACGTTGAGGATGCCCATCACCTGCGGTTCACAGAGTTCTGCCAGTCGGCCTTTGACGTTTAGAGTGTAGTACATAATTGTAGGTTGCAAAATTACGAAAATAAACTGTAAAAATCGACAGTTTTCAAAAGATTAACCTTTGCAATGATAAAAAACACATAGGTGACACCTCTTACACCTGGCACTTAACTCGCTGGAAATCAGTAGCCATTACAAATTATAATTATGCAGCTTGGGGAAACAATTAGAAAGAATTAAAATAATTACGGCCAAGAATCAGAAACAATAATTATTTTTTCTAATTGTTGGAATCAATTTTTTCTAATTCTTTCTAATTGTTTTCAGATAAAACCATCTGTTTGTTTTCACCATTGGTGTCACCTCAGGTGTCACCTCAGGTGCTACCTCGGCCTTATAAAAGGCTATTGATTTCCAATGGGTTAAGTGCCAGGTGTAAGAGGTGTCACCTATGGTGTTTTTCTTAGGGATTCATTGCAGCCGGAAGCTCACTGGCAGCGTGTACTTCACGCGCACCGGTTGGCCTTTCTGTCGGCCGGGCGTCCACTTCAGCATGGCGTTGACAACGCGCAGGGCCTCGGCGTCTAGCTCGTCGCTCACTCTCTGCACCACCCTGGCGTCGCTAACGGTGCCGTCTTCCTCGATGATAAACTGCACCACGACCCGACCCTGGGTGCCGGTTTTCATAGCGGCCTCAGGATAGTGGACGTTCATGGAGATGTATTTCATCAGCTCCGGCAGCCCGCCGGGGTATTCCGGCATCTGTTCCACCACGTCGAAGGCTTCCTCTTTGGCAGTGTCGGCTTCCTTCTCAAGTCTATTGGCTACCACGGTGACGTTGGCGAGTTCCTTACCGCTGTTCTTCGTTGACTCCATGGTTTTGATGAACAGGATGCCGTTCGACGTGTCGGCATTGAAGTGATTGGCATACTCCTTCAGCAGGTCTTCGTTCTTGATGACAGACACGTTGTCAATTTCCTTCGGGTCGAGAGCCTTCAACTGCTGCAAAGTGGCCACCTTGCCGTCGATGACGATCAGCGGCTCCGGGCCATTCGGCTCGCCGATGTAAATCAGCTTCGGAGCCTCCTTCGCCACTTGTTTTTCAGCAGCCTCGGACTTCGCTTCCGTTGCGGCTGGCTCTTCTTCCTTCACCTCGATGGTCGTGGCATTCATCTTCAGCTGAGCGGCCTTACGGCCTTTCTTTACTACTTTTTTCTGCGGCTGTGCCGGGGTGTCGCTGTAGACGTAGTCGTTTACGGTCTCGGCGTTCAACACTAAGGTGGTGCCCACGATGGGCAGCATGACGAGCAGCTTGAACCAGCTCGCACGGGTTGTTTTCTTATTGTTAAGCATCATGTTTATGCGGTTTTTAAGGGTACTGTGAGTAATGCCGTTGGCCACGGAGTACCCGCACGCGGCGACGGCTTTTTGGATAAGCAGATACTGATACTGACGCATATTGATGCCTTGAGAGAGCACCGCCGCGTCGGCCTCGTACTCGTGGATGGCGCGCAGGTCCTGGCGCAGCATCCACATAGCCGGGTTGAACCATTGCAGGGCGGTGAGCGTGTCAACGAGGAGCAGATCGAGCGTGTGGCGCTGACGGATGTGTCCCCGTTCATGGGCGAGGATGGCAACCATCCCCTGTCCCTCCAAAGGAGGGGTGCCATAGTCACTACGTGAGAGAACGATATAACGGTAGAAGCTAAAGGGCGACACGTCGCGGTCGGTGACGCAGACGACGACGCCGTCGGCCTCGCGATGCTGCTCGCTGTGGCTGATAAGCCGCCAGACCTTCACGATGCCCACGAGGGTGTGACCTAACGTGACCAACGCTCCCGCTACAAACACGGCGAAGATGGCGGTCTGCCACAGCGGCGTTTCCGTCTCTGCAATGCTCACGGCACCGAGGTCGGCGGTCACCAGGGCGGTCGGTGCCTGGCTCAGCACCACCGTCTTGTGAACCGTCACCACGCACAGCGGCAACAGAAACGAGGCCATTGCCGTCAGGAGCAGCACCGCGCGGTTGACGCGGTGAAACGTCTCGCGGCTCAGCAGCAGGCGGTAGAACATATAGAATGCTGCCACCAGCACAGCCACCTTCAGGTCGTATTGCAGAAACTCTACCATGTTCATTGTCGTTTACAGTTTGCTGTTTTCTATCTGGGCTATCAGCTCTTTCAGTTCGTCCACGGAGATCTTTTCCTCCTTCACAAACGAGGAGACGGCACTCAGGTAGGAGTCTTCGAAGTAGTCGCGTATGATGCCTCCGAGGCTCGAGCGCCCATATTCCCGTTCGCTGATGGTGGGAAAATACTGGAAGGACGTGCCAAACTGCTTGTGGCCCAGAAAGCCCTTCTTCTCCAGGATGCGCACCGTGGTCGACACGGTGTTGAAGTGGGGCTTCGGCTCGTCGTAGTACTCTAAGAGTTCCTTGACGAACATCGGGCCGTGCTGCCAGAGCAGGTCCATGATTTCCTTTTCTTTCGCGGTCAGTCGTTTCATTTTCTTAGGTTTTCTGTTTTCAGTCTTCACTCATTTGCGTCAGCATCTGTATCCGACCGCAAAGTAACTAAAACTTTTAGTTCTATACAACTAAAAGCCTTAGTTTTTATGAATCGTTAAGGTTTCCAGGGCTGTTTTCTTAGTTGTTCACACAATGGTCACGGCTTTTGACGATACATCTTCACTCAGCCAAATAATTTTCGATGTTTTTGCACGCATACTTGAAATAATCCTTACCTTTGTAGGCGAATTGCATTTATAATCAGCCATAGAAATCATGAAGAAACAGTTTTGGATTACCGTGAGGCAGTTTATGCTCTATCTCTGCCTGAGTCAGGGCTTGATGGTCATCGGTATGATACCAATTGTTATTAGCGCCATCCAAAAAGGAATGGACAAGGAAGCCATGATGGAATATGCTTCCAGTTCAAACACAGTGAAAGGTCTGATGGTCTTGGAATCTCTGCTGACCATCGCTGTGTTCTTAGGCAGACGTTATGTGAAGCTGTCTGCGGGTCGCATTGACCGCAGTAAACTGTGGACGATGGTAGGTATGGCTGCGCTGATAGCTTTCGGATGGATGTTTACCGAAATGTCCATCCTGTAGCTGGTAGAGGCCGACAAGTTGTTCCCTGACGAAGCTGAAGAACTGGAACAGAACAGTAAGATGTGGACAGGGCTTGGGGCCATCGTCTTCGCCTTCTGCCACGGCACACTGCTGCAACTGTTTGGCACTACGGTGTTCGGCATCATCACGGGTTGGCTCTACTGGCGCACCAAGAGCCTCCTGCCGGGCATGATTGTCCACATGGTCAACAATTCTACTGCCGTGGCACTCATGCTGGCTTTTCCCTATGAAGAACCCGGCAAGAAACTGTGGCTGTTGCTCCTTGCCCTCTGCCTGCCTCTGTTGCTAATCGGCCTTAACTGGTTTAGGTGTGGCCGCTATCTCCCGTCACGCGCTGATTAGCTCTCGGCTACTTCATCCACAGCCGCTCATAGTCCAGTCCATGCGCCCTGACAATCTGTTTTAAGGAGAGCAAGCCCATTTAAGATAAATTAAAAGAATAAGGAACTAAATCATACGATTCTCAGAATTTTGTTGTATCTTTGTCGCGGAATTCTAAAAGACAAGATTATGGCAAAGTACTTAGACCCGAAGGCCGACCTGACTTTCAAGAAGATATTCGGCGAGCACAAGAACCTCGTTATCAGTCTGCTTAACGCCCTCTTGCCCCTGAAGGACGACGAGCGGGTGGAAAGCATCGAATACTGGCCTGCAGAAAAGATTCCCGACAGGACGGAGGCCGAGAAATACAGCATTGTCGACGTGTGCTGCAAGGACAACTATAAGCGAGAGTTCATTGTCGAGATGCAGATTTCGTGGACGGAATCCTTCAAAAAACGCGTGCTGCTCAATGCTTCTAAAGCATACGTGGCACAGACGGAAAAAGGAATGAACTATGCCAGCCTCCAGCCCGTCTATGCTTTGAATTTTGTCAATGCGATATTTCTGGAGAATGTAGATGAATATTACCACTACTATCACCTTGTTCACGACAAATACACGGACAGGGTGATTGATGGCCTTCATCTGGTCTTTGTGGAGCTGCCAAAGTTTAAGCCGCAGAACTTCAGCGATAGAAAGATGCAGGTGCTATGGCTTCGCTTCCTGACGGAAATCGATGAGAAAACCAAGGAGGTTCCAACAGAGCTGCTGGAAAATGCCGAGGTGAACCAAGCACTTGAAATAGTAGAAATAGCAGCTTTCAGCGACGAGGAAATGCGGACCTACGACAAATTCTGGGACAGGGTCAGCACCCAACGGACCTTCGAGGAGGAGATAAAGCAGAAAGCTGAGGAGGAAGCCCAAAGAAAGGCGGAGGAAAAAGTGAAGGAAGCCCAAAAGAAAGCGGAAGTAATGATAAAAGAGGCTGAGGTAAAAGCAGAAGAGGCTAATGCAAAAGCAGAAGAGGCTAATGCAAAAGTCGAAGAGGCTAATGCAAAAGCAGAAGAGGCTAATGCAAAAGCAGAAGAAGCTAATGCAAAAGCAGAAGAGGCTAATGCAAAAGCAGAAGAGGCCGAGGCGAAAACCAAAGAGGCCGAGGCGAAAGTAGAAGAGGCCGAAAAACAAAAGATTGACACTGCCCGCAAGATGAAAACCGATGGTATGACAGCTGAACTGATTGCAAAATACACAGGTCTGACAATTGAGGAAATCGAAGGCCTTTGAAGCATGAGAGTTCTTGGTGAATTCTTGGATTTTGGAATCCAGCGAATACGAGACATTATTGAATAATTGTCTTACCTTTGCTGCCTGATACAGCATGACATGGAAGAGAGCAAGAAACCGCAGGAGAGGATTATCAAGGAATACGTGCGCTACCTGAAGCTGGAGCGCAATATGTCGGCAAACACGCTGGAGGCCTACCAGCGCGACGTGGAGAAATTGCTCGTGTTTCTTGCCCGTGAACAGAAGCACCTGTTAGACGTGGAGCTGAGCGACCTGCAGACCTTTGCCGCCGGGCTCCACGACATCGGCATTGGGCCGCGGTCGCAATGCCGCATCCTGAGCGGCGTGCGTTCACTGTTCCACTTCCTTCAGCTCGATGGCTACCGCGACGATGACCCCACGGAGCTCTTGGAGTCGCCAGTGCTGGGCGAACATCTGCCCGAGGTACTGTCGACGGCTGAGGTAGACCAGCTGGAGGCGTCGATAGACCTGTCAAAATGGGAGGGGCACCGCAACCGCGCCATCATCGAGGTGCTGTTCTCCTGCGGCCTGCGCGTCACGGAACTGGTGACACTACAGCTGTCGAACCTCTATCTCAAAGAGGGCTTTGTGCGCATTATGGGCAAGGGTTCTAAGGAGCGCCTCGTGCCTATCTCGAAGCGGGCCATCCAGGAGCTCGACTACTGGTTTGACGACCGCCGGCAGATGAACATCAAGCCCGGCGAAGAGGACTACGTGTTTCTGAACCGCCGCGGCGCTCACCTCACGCGAGTCATGATACTCATCATGATCAAGCGACAGGCCGAGACGGCGGGCATCACGAAAACCATCTCACCACACACCCTGCGCCACAGCTTCGCCACGGCACTGCTTGAGGGCGGCGCCGACCTGCGTGCCATACAGGCCATGCTGGGCCACGAGTCGATAGGCACCACCGAGATCTACACCCACATTGACACTACCACCCTGCGCAAAGAGATACTGGAGCACCATCCGAGGAACATGATGCAAAAAGGGGGGCAGGTAACTTTTTAACGGTTACTAAACTATTTATGTTCATCTATTTACTATAGTATTTGCATTTGTCGTCACTATCGCCACTTCTGTGTATCTGGCTGATTGCCTGCATGTTAGAGTAGTGACGACGAAGTAACGGTTGACACACCCGTTGTCGCAAACATAAACCACTGGTAGTCAGACTGTTACGCAAAAGTGACGACAGTGGCGGTAAATGTGCATTCATGTAGATTGCATATAATGATAGCATGTAGACTGCATGTAAAATCAGCAAAACAGCACATGGAATAAAAATTCCACGCGCCGTTTTTGGGCAAACACGCGCCGTTTTTAGTGAGTGCTACAATGGTTCCACCATTCTTTCTAATTGTTTTCCAAAAATTCACAGCAGCCCAGAAAATGATTCGTTGAATAGACCAAAGCAAGGTTCGCATAGTAAAAAAGATTAAAAAATAGCAACCTTTTTGGCTTTCAAGCCGTTATATTCACAAAAAAGGTGTAACTTTGCACCCTATTTGTAAACTTATACAAGAAATATGAAGCTAAAACACCTTTGTGCCGCTCTGCTGCTGTCAGCTGCCGGCACGCTGGCAGTGCATGCTCAGATGCAGATGCCGCCTATCCCCATCGATCCCGATGTACGCATCGGCAAGTTAGACAACGGACTGACCTACTACCTGCGCCACAACAACTGGCCCGAGCAGCGAGCCGAGTTCTACATTGCCCAGAAAGTAGGCTCACTGCAGGAAGACGACAGCCAGCGCGGCCTGGCACACTTCCTGGAGCACATGGCCTTCAACGGCACGAAGCATTTCGCCGGCAACGACCTGCTACGCTGGTGCGAAAGCATCGGCGTGAAATTTGGCGCCGACCTGAACGCCTACACGTCGATAGACCAGACGGTGTACAACATCTCGAACGTGCCGACGACACGCGAGTCGATAGTCGACTCCTGTCTGATGATTCTCTGGGACTGGGCCGACGGCTTGCTCCTAGAGCAGGAGGAAATAGAGAAGGAGCGCGGCGTGATACACGAGGAGTGGCGACTGAGGACGTCGGCACAGATGCGCATGCTTGAGCGCGACCTGCCGAAGCTCTACCCCGGCTCAAAGTACGGCCACCGCATGCCTATAGGCCTGATGGAGATTATCGACAACTTTGAGCGACCCTTCCTGCAGCAGTACTACGAGAAGTGGTACCGCCCCGACAACCAGGGTATCATCATCGTAGGCGACATTAATGTAGACCAGGTGGAGCAGAAAATCAAAACGATGTTCTCGCAGATTGCCGCCCCCGGCGCCAATGCCGCCAAGGTGGAGCTGGAGCCCGTGCCCGACAATGCTGAGCCTATCGTCATCATCGACAAGGACAAGGAGCAGAAGATTGACATGGTGCAGGTGATGTTCAAGCACGACGCCACCCCCGACTCCGCCAAGTTCACCGTTGACTACCTGATAAACAACTACATCAAGAATGTAGCCCTGGGAATGGTCAACGGTCGCTTGGGCGAGATTGCCCAGCGGCCCGACTGCCCCTTCCTGCAGGGTCAGGTTGACGATGGCAGCTACCTCTTTGCCAAGACGAAGGACGCGCTGACGCTGGTGGTAGTGCCCAAGGAGGGCCAGATGAACGAGGCGCTGAAGACCGTGTTCAACGAGGTGCGCCGCGCCGCTGAGTTCGGGTTCACAGAGACAGAGTACGGCCGCTCGAAGGCTAACACGCTGAGCGCCCTGGACAAAGCTTACTCTAACAAGGACAAGCGCTACAACGCGCAGTTTGTCAACCAATACGTGCAGCACTTCCTGGCTAACGAGCCTATTCCCAGTATCGACGACGACTACCAGCTGATGAAGCAGGTGGTGCCCGCCATACCCCTGGAGGCTATTAACGAGGCCATCAAGCAGCTCATGCCCAAGAGCGACAGCAACATGGTGGTGCTGAACTTCAACCAGGAGAAAGAGGGTGCCACCTACCCCACTGAGGCAGGACTCTTAGGCGCTATCAGCGATGCTCGCACCGTGCAGCTGGAGGCCTGGGTAGACAACGTGAAGAACGAACCCCTGATGACCACACTGCCACAGAAAGGCAGCATCAAGAAAGAGGTGAAGGTGAATAAGTTCATCACCACCACGGGCGACGGCACGGAGAGCGGCTACTCAGAGCTGACACTGTCAAACGGCGTGAAGGTAGTGCTGAAGCACACCGACCTGAAGAAAGACCAGGTGACGCTGACTGCCGAAGGCTGGGGCGGCTCGTCGCTCTACACCTTAGCCGACCGCGCCAACGCCGCACTCTTCGGCGACATTGTGGAGGCCAGCGGACTGGGCAACTTCTCGCACACCGAGCTTATCAAGGCCCTGGCGGGCAAGATTGCCGGCGCCAGCCTGTCGATGAGCACCCAGCGCACCGTCGTCAGCGGCTCGTCAACGCCTGGCGACGTGGAGACGATGATGCAGCTCGTCTACCTCTATATGACCGCTAACATCAAGAAAGACCAGGAGTCGGTAGACCAGCTGCTGCGCTCGGCAGAGGTGCAGCTGAAGAACCGCCTGCTCAACCCTGAGGCCGTCTTCGGCGACTCGCTCAACGCCACCATGAGCCGCCACAATCCGTGGTTCAAGTCGTTAGAGGTGGCCGACCTGAAGCAGGTCAACTACGACCGCATACTACAGATGGCCAAGGAGCGCACACAGAATGCCGCAGCCTTCACATTCACCATCATCGGCAACTACAACGACTCCACCATACGCCCGCTCATAGAGCAGTATATCGCCTCGCTGCCCGCCGAGAAGAAGGTTGTGAAGGGCAAGGACATCTCTACCGACTACACGGGCAAGGTGGTAAACGACTTCAAGCACAAGGCTGAGACGCCGAAGTCGATTGCCGTGCTGCACTGGTACACGAAGAAGGTGCCCTATACGCTGGAGAACGTCATCCGCTCGCAGATAGCCGGCCAGGTGCTGGAGATGGTCTATCTGAAAGAGATTCGCGAGGAGGCCAGCGCCGCCTACAACGTCAGCGCACAGGCCGGTGTCAGCCGCGACGACTTCGGCGACGAGGCCAGCATCTACGCCTACTGCCCCATGAAGCCCGAGAAGGCCGACACCGCCGTCTACATCATGCGCCGCGCCGTAAAGGATATGGCCGCCGGCAAGTGCGACGCCGACATGCTGCAGAAGGTGAAGGAATACATGCTCAAGGCTCACGGCGACCAGCTGAAGCAGAACGGCTACTGGGCCGGACGCATCGGCGCATGGCGCAAGTGGGGCCTCGACTTCCACACCGACTACGAGAAGACCGTGCAGGCAGTGACGCCCCAGAGCGTCTGCCAGTTCGTGGCCGACGTTCTCAAGTCGGGCAACGAGGCTGAGGTGGTGATGCTGCCCGCAGAATAAATAAGTAACTGATCAAAAATAACTGCACATATAATTAATGAGTAATTCGTGTTTAATTCATGGAAATTCATGTTAAAATAGAATTATCACAAATTAAACACGAATTATTCAAAAATTTATATAAACTATTCATGTTCATCCACTTAAATAATAGATTATGAGTTATTTCTTTTCATCAGAATCAGTGAGCGAGGGCCATCCCGACAAGGTGGCCGACCAGATAAGCGATGCCATACTTGACCAGTTCCTGGCTTACGACGACAAGGCCCGCGTGGCCTGCGAGTCGTTTGTCACCACGGGTCAGGTGGTGCTCATGGGCGAGGTGAGCAGCAACGTCTACATCGACCTGCAGACCATTGCCCGCAACACCATCAACCGCATAGGCTACACCAAGGCCGAATACCAGTTTGACGGCAACTCCTGCGGCATTCTCAGTGCCATCCATGAGCAGAGCCAGGATATTAACCGCGGCGTCGACCGCGATGACGAAGACTCTCAAGGTGCCGGCGACCAGGGCATGATGTTTGGCTATGCCACCAACGAGACGGAGAGCTACATGCCCGTATCGTTAGACATAGCCCACCTCATCATGCGCACGCTGGCCGACATCCGCAAGGAGGGTCGCGAAATGACCTACCTCAGGCCCGATGCCAAGAGCCAGGTGACGGTGCAGTATAGCGACGAGGGTATTCCCGAGCGCATCGACACCATCGTCGTCAGCACCCAGCACGACGAGTTCCTCGTGGCGCCCAACACCACGTTTGGCCTGGAGAACGATGCTGCCATGCTCGCCAAAATCAAGGACGACATCATCAACATCCTCATCCCTCGCGTCAAGCAGCAGATAAATTCACAGAAGGTCCTCGACCTCTTCGGCCTCGACATCAAGTACTACGTCAACCCCACGGGCAAGTTCGTCATCGGCGGCCCCCACGGCGACACCGGACTGACGGGGCGCAAGATTATCGTCGACACCTACGGCGGCAAGGGTGCCCACGGCGGCGGCGCCTTCTCGGGCAAGGACTCCAGCAAGGTTGACCGCTCTGCCGCCTACGCTGCCCGCCATATTGCCAAGAACCTGGTGGCCGCCGGCGTCAGCGACGAGATTCTGGTACAGGTGGCCTATGCCATCGGTGTGGCCGAGCCTATGAACATCTACGTCAACACCTACGGCCGCTCGCATGTCAGCATGAGCGACGGCGAGATTGCCCGCAAGATTTCTGAACTCTTCGACCTGCGCCCCAAGGCTATCGAGCGCACGCTGAAGCTGCGCCAGCCTATGTATGTGGAGACCGCCGCCTACGGCCACATGGGCCGCAAGAACGAGGTGGTACGCAAGGTGTTCACCAGCCACTACCACGAGACCAAGGAAATCGACGTAGAGCTGTTTACATGGGAGAAGCTCGACCGCGTTGACGACATCAAAAAGGCTTTTGGGCTATAACAGCAGCCTGTTTAGCAAATGCTTCTACAACAAGACTCAATAAGCAGCCAACAGGTGATGACGACTCTGAGCGCCGACACCACCGTTCACCGTCCGGCACGTCCGCAGACACCCTATCAGGTGCTGCGGATGCTGCCACGCGACGCCACACCCGCCCAGCAGGACTCCGCCATACAGGCGTGGTTCCAGCCGGGCGAAATCCATTACAGCAGCCAGCCCGACACGCTCCACCTCCCTGGCCACGGCGTGGCCCGCGACCCCAAGGACGTGACGCTGCCAACCTATTATAAGGAGACATTCTTTGCCAAAGACAGCCTGTTGCACCCCGAACTCACCGGCGGCCGCTACGGCATGGCCGGCGACCCCATACCCTATACCGTGCGCAATGACAACGCCATCACTGGCATACTGCTCTTCTGCTTTGTGCTGACGCTCGTCAGCTTTGCCCACTCCAGCCAGTATATACTGCGGCAGCTAAAAGATTTTTTCTATATACCCCACACAGATAAATCCAATCAAGAAGACCCGAGCAACAGGTTCCAGGTGTTTCTCAACATCCAGACCTGCCTGCTGTTGGGTATTACCTGCTACTTCTACATTACTCATTATGTAGCGGCAACCTTCATCCTCGACACGCCTTACGAACTGATAGCTATCTTCTCAGGAGTATTCCTGGCGTATTTCGCTGGCAAAAACATCATCTACAGAATGGTCAACAGCGTCTTCTTTGATGGTAAAAAAAACAGACACTGGGTTTGGACTCTCACCTTCATTACCGCCCTTGAAGGAGTAGCTCTCTTCCCCATCGTTATGCTGCAGGTTTACTTCGACCTGCCCATGCAGAATGTAGTATATTATTCCATTTTCGTGCTCATTCTTACCAAAATATTAATATTTTACAAGTGCTGGCTTATCTTTTTCAGGCAAATTAGTGTGATTCTACAAATAATTTTGTACCTTTGCGCCCTTGAAGTCATACCATTACTGTCGCTTGGCGGCGTTTTGGTAGTGATAACCGACCATTTAAAAGTAAATTTTTAGGACACAAAAAGAAATGATTAAGAAAATCTTAGTATCGCAACCAAAGCCCGCAAGCGATAAGTCGCCTTACTACGACATTGCCAGCAAGTTTGACGTTGAATTGGTTTTTCGACCATTTATTAAGGTAGAGGGAATCTCATCTAAGGAATACAGGGCTCAAAAGGTCAGCATTCTCGACTATACAGCTATCGTCTTCACATCGCGCCACGCTATTGATCATTTCTTTACACTTGCCAAAGAACTGCGTGTCAATATTCCTGAAGACATGAAATATTTCTGTGTGACGGAGACCATTGCCCTCTACATCCAGAAATACGTGCAGTATCGTAAGCGCAAGGTGTTCTTCGGCTCCACGGGCCGCATCGACGACCTCATCCCGACGATGGTGAAGCACAAGACAGAGAAATACCTCGTGCCGATGAGCGACGTGCATAACGACTCGCTCACCCAGCTGCTCGACTCCAAGAAGCTGACCCATAAGGAAGTGGTGATGTATCGCACGGTGAGCAATGACTTTACGCCGGAAGAAGTCAAGACCTTCGACTACGACATGCTCATTTTCTTCAGCCCGTCGGGCATTGAGGCCCTCACCAAGAACTTCCCCAACTTTGAGCAGGGCGACATTGCCATAGCCACCTTCGGCCCCGCCACAGCCAAAGCGGCCAAGGATGCCGGGCTGCGCCTCGACATTGAAGCGCCTACAGAGAAGTACCCCTCTATGACGGGAGCCCTGCAACATTATCTGTTTGAGGTTCAAGACTAACCAGCATCATTCATGGTAATTATATTATAACACGAATTTTCACGAATTAAACACGAATTTCTCATAAATTTTATTTTTGAATAATTCGTGTTTAATTCATGATAATTCATGTTTAAAACTAAAAATTCTTTATCGTTTAATATTCTTCAAGCTAATAATAAACATTGAGGAATGAGAGCTGACTTCTCATTTGTCATTTCTCACTTATCATTTATCACTCATAACTTATCACTCATAACTCATCACTCATCATTTAAATGACCACATTCCCTAAGCGAGAGCACATTGTCAGCACACGGCTGATAGACTTGCTGTTTGGCAGCGGCAGCAAAGCCTTGGTGGCCTACCCGCTGCGGGCAGCTTACAGAGTCGTGCCCCGCCAGCAGACCGGCGTAGCCGCACAGATGCTCATCAGCGTGCCCAAAAAGCGCTTCAAGCATGCCGTCGACCGCAACCGCGTGAAGCGCCAAGTTCGCGAAGCTTACCGCCATCAGAAAGAACCATTGGTGGCTGCCGTTCCCGCCGACCAGTGCCTGCTCATAGGCTTTGTATGGATTGCCGATGAGCACACACCATCCACGATTGTCAACAGCCGCGTGGAAAAACTCCTGAAGCGCATCGGAGAAAGGTTGAAAGCTGAGGGTTGATAGACTGAGAGGTTGAGAAGTTGAGAGGTTATGAAATTATTACGCCAATTATTTTCCTGGCTTCTGGTATTGCCCATCCGTTTCTATCAGACGTGTATTTCGCCATACACGCCGCCCTCCTGCCGCTTTACGCCTACCTGTAGCGAATACGCGCGCCAGGCCATCATCAAGCACGGCCCTATTAAAGGCCTCTACCTAGCCATCCGTCGCCTGCTACGCTGCCATCCCTGGGGCGGCTCAGGCTACGACCCCGTACCATAGATTTTGCATACTATCACTCAGGCTTCGGACAAAATCCGAAGCCTTTTTTGGCATTTGTCCGAAATCGACAAGTGTGTCGCTTACACTTTAGCGGAAAC
>Ga0310691_10003957_pt1 | contig 17090 bp, 15 predicted proteins | sample 176DNAGHGlowgp2_FD_203887 | JGI IMG/M metagenome (GOLD analysis project Ga0310691, IMG submission 203887) | Sheep rumen microbial communities from Palmerston North, Manawatu-Wanganui, New Zealand - 1766 DNA GHGlow gp2 (v2) (version 2) | ecosystem: Host-associated > Mammals > Digestive system >...
CGGGTACAGGCAAGACGGCGGCATTCGGCATTCCCGTGCTGCAACGCATTGACCCCGAAAGGCGAGAGACACAGGCTCTGATTCTCTCGCCCACGCGTGAGCTGTGCTTGCAGATTGCCGATGACTTGAAGGATTTTTCGAAGTATATGCCCAGTATCCACGTGGAAGCGGTATATGGCGGAGCCAGCATTGCCCAGCAAATCAGGGCCCTGAAGCATGGGGCACACATCATCGTAGCAACGCCCGGCCGACTCATCGACTTGATGAACCGTGGGGTGGCTCAGCTGGACCAGGCCTACAACGTGGTGCTGGACGAGGCCGACGAGATGCTGAACATGGGCTTCTCGGAGAGTATTGATGCCATTCTGGAGCGCATACCCGACGACCGTAACACGCTGCTCTTCTCGGCTACGATGAGCCGCGACATTGAGCGCATAGCCAAGGGCTACCTGCACGACCACAAGGAGATAGTGGTTGGAAGCCGTAACGAGGGGGCAGAGAACGTGAACCATATCTACTATATGGTGAACGCCAAGGACAAGTATCTGGCCTTGAAGCGTATTGTGGATTACTATCCGAGAATCTTTGCCATCATCTTCTGCCGCACCAAGCTGGAGACGCAGGAGATAGCCGACAAACTCATCAAGGATGGCTACAATGCCGAGTCGCTGCATGGCGACCTGTCGCAGCAACAGCGCGACCTGACCATGCAGAAGTTCCGTCAGCACACGGTGCAGCTGCTGGTGGCTACCGACGTGGCAGCACGCGGACTGGACGTTGACGACCTGACGCACGTCATCAACTTCGGACTGCCTGACGACATTGAGAACTACACCCACCGCTCAGGCCGTACGGGTCGTGCCGGCAAGAAAGGCACCAGCATCAGCATTGTCCACAGCCGCGAGAAACACAAGATACGCAATATCGAAAAGGAGATTGGCAAGGAGTTTGTTGAGGGAAAGATTCCCACGGCACAGGAAATCTGCCAGAAACAGCTCTACAAGGTGATGGACCAGATAGTGAAGGTGGATGTGAACGACGATGAAATTGCACCTTTTATGCAGGACATCAACCGCTACTTTGAGTTTGTGGAGAAGGAAGACCTCATCAAGAAAATCGTCTCGCTGGAGTTTGGAAAATTTCTGGCCTACTATGCTGATGCACCCGAGATTCTGCCGGTTTCATCGAAGAAGGAGCGTAGTAATAGACAGCAAGGAACGAAAGGCGGTGAACGTCGCACACAGTCGAAGGTTGAGGCAGGCTTTCGTCGTCTGTTTATTAACTTGGGAAAAACCGACGGTTTCTATCCAGGTGAGTTGATGCAGTTCTTAAATAAGCATGTAGGTGGTCGTGTCGAAGTGGGGCACATAGACCTCCTTCAGAAGTTTGCTTACTTTGATGTCCCCGAAGAAGATGCCAAGCGCGTGATGAAATCGCTGAACGGCCAGCGCTACAAGCGTCGTGAGGTGCGCTGCAATGATGCTGATGATACACAAAAAACCAAAGAAACAGGCAAGAAAGGTACAGCAAACCATGCAGCACAGCAGAAAAGCCCCAAAAATCAACCAAAAAAGAAGAAAGATGACTGGATTCAGTTCCTAAACCCTAAATCAATGAAGTTGAAAGGCGAAATTCCCGATTTCACCGAAGAGGGGTGGGCACGTAGGAAACCCAGGAAAAAGTAGATAACAACGTGTAATTGTTTTATTGACCGATTGTTTTTGTAAAATTGAACGGTCTTTTTTATGATTAACGTATTGTTTCCCAAAAAATACGTTTATCTTTGCATCGTACTTTTGAGGAAAGTGTGTTATATATCCGTTTGCAGTGTGTCGTGAGACATGCTGCAAACACTTTTTATGGGGTTGTCATTTCAGCGCGGTATTGCCCTGGGCTTTTGCCCGTAATCTTGGTAAATGCTCTGCGAAAGGTGGAGATGGAGTTGAAGCCGCTTTCCGTAGCAATATAGTCGATGGTGTATTCCGGGTGTTGCTGCAACATGGGGATGGCCATCTGCTCAATGCGTAGCTGGTTGATATAGTCGTAGAAGGTCTGTTGCTTGACACGGGTGAAGTAGTCGCTCAGGTAAGTGCGGTTGGTCTGTACACTCCGTGCAATGTCGGCCAGTGTCAGGTCCTTGTTCAGGTAGAGTTGCTGATTCTCTACCATTGCTTCCATTTTTCCGGCAAAGGCGTATTCTTTTGGTGTGGTCAGTTGTGGTGTGACGTCAGGCTGTTCCGGTTCCTCTATCTTGATGGGTTTCTGCTGAAGGCAGTGGTCAAGCACGATTTGGTACATGACGATGAGCGAGATATAATAGATGATATCGACCTGGAAGGTGGGGTTGAAAGTGGCGATTACCCAGATGATTTGTCCGCTGATGCTGATCATCATCACGTAGTTCAGCCACTTGATGTCAATGTTGTCAATGTTGGAATAGTTCTCGCGGATATAGCGGACATAGCGTATTGCCTTGCCCCATGTATAGATACAGGCGTAAATACCATAGGCAATGATAAAGGTAATGTAAATGTACATCATGGTTCTGCTGGGCCAGATGACGTAAACTGTAAACAGGGCAAGGACAGGAATACTGGTGATGACAATTCTCCTCCTTGTTGCCCAGCCGGGAGTCACAAGTTCGAAGAGGAAAATAACCAGCGTGATGGCCTTTAGTCCGTCAATGACAATGAGAAGGTCAAGTATTTCCTGCTGCCGGAAACCCGGAAGCGTGGAAAAGATACCCTTCAGTGCCAGGATTGTGCGGAACACGAAGATGTAGCCGATGACGGTTTGTAGTCTGGTGCGCTGAGGCGCGCGGAAAATCTGAAATGCATATAAACCGAAGAATGCGGTGGTGATGCCGACGAAGAGTGCTGTGATGTGGTCAATGTACATAAAAAAGGTAGCTTAGTAATTTTAAGCGTGGCAAAGGTAATAAAAAAAACGGAGAAAACGGCCAAAAAAGTGAAGTTTTTACTTTGGCCGCAAAAAAAATACTGTTCAAAAAACAAATACCAAAAAGTTTTTTGTACCTTTGCACGCGCTTTACTATAAATATAATAAAAACCGAAACTATATGAATCATCGTTGCCTATTAATAGCCGCATTGGCTACTTTAACCGTAAGTACACAAGCGAAGGTAAGGTTGCCACATATTATATGTGACAACATGGTTATCCAGCAGCAGACGGAAGTCCGTCTTTGGGGATGGGCCAAGCCGGGCAAAGAGGTACAAGTGACTACCTCATGGAATCAGCAAACCGTAAAGGGCAAGGTTGACAAGGCCGGACGGTGGCTCGTCAAGGTCAGTTCGCCCGCCGCTTCCTATACCCCTTACCGTATTACGTTTGACGACGGTGACGGTGCGGTGACCGTCCAGAACGTGCTGGCAGGCGAGGTATGGGTATGTGCCGGGCAGTCGAATATGGAAATGCCGTTAAAGGGTTTCGGCCAGTGCCCGGTAGAAAATTTCAACCATCATGTGCTTGAGGCGCAGAACCCGAAAGGGGTGCGTAGCGTAAAGATTCCCAGCATTATGCGTATGACCCCGCAGGAGGATGCTGATTGCGCATGGCGTGAATGTACACCGCAGAATGTGGTTGACTTTTCGGCAACGGGCTATTTCTTTGCTCGGTTAGTCAACAAGACGCTGAACATTCCCGTCGGTCTCATTGAGGCCAACAAGGGCGGCTCGCGTGTGGAGAGCTGGCTGACCAAGGAAAATCTGGAGAAATACACCAACGAGCCTACAGACACTATGGGAATAGTCAATTTTAAGAAGGAATGGGACTATCACCGTGCCCTTGTATGGGGAAACGGCACGTTTAACCCTATTCTGAACTATACCATAAAGGGTATTCTGTTCTATCAGGGCTGCTCTAATGTAGGTGACCCCGGCAATCAGTACTCTGAGCGTTTGAAATTGCTTGTAGAACAATGGCGCCAGCAGTTCGGACAAGGCGATATTCCGTTCTATTTCGTACAGATTGCACCTTATGAAAGTGGTAACATCATGGGTACGTGGAACGCTCTGTTGCAGGAGCAGCAGTTCCGCGCCTCGCAGATAATTCCTAACAGTGGCATTGTTTGTACCAACGATTGTGTCTATCCCTATGAACTTACACAGATTCACCCCACGCAGAAGCAGAAGGTGGGTGAGCGTCTGGCCTTCTTAGCATTGAACAAGACCTACGGCATGCAGTCGGTTATTTGTCAAAGTCCTTCGTACAAGGAGATGACTGTCAAGAATGACACCATTTTCCTCCATTTCAACGATGAGTTTGGCGGTTTGAACCGTTTTGAGGATATCAACGGCTTTGAGGTTGCCGGTGCTGACCGTGTGTTTCATCCGGCAAAGGCCCAGCATTACTGGAAGCCTGGTGGTGGAAAGTGGGACGAGGCGCTGATGGTGGTGTCGCCTGAAGTGAAGGAACCCGTAGCTGTGCGCTATTGTTTCCGCAATTTTCTGTTAGGTAATCTCGGTAACATGGGTGGCCTGCCCTTGTTCCCCTTTAGAACGGATAACTGGGAATGACGCATCCATTGGAAATATTTGCTTACTGCCCCGTGTGTGGCAGTAAGCATTTTGTGGTTCATAACTTCAAGAGTAAGAAGTGCGAGGATTGCGGGTTCACGTATTATGCGAACCCTTGTTCAGCTACGGCAGCTTTTATCCTTAACGAAAAGAACGAGTTACTGGTTGTCCGTCGGGCCAAGGAACCTGCCAAGGGTACGCTCGACCTTCCAGGTGGCTTTTGTGATATGGGAGAGACTGTTGAAGAGGGCATGAAGCGTGAAATCAAAGAAGAAACGGGGCTTGATGTGGATGTGGTAAAGTATCTTTTTTCTTCTCCCAACGTCTATCAATACAGCGGCTTAGGCGTACATACACTTGACATGGACTATTTGGTTCGTGTGCCGGCTGGTGTGGAGGTCCATGCTGCCGACGACGCTGCCGAATGTTTCTGGATACCTGTTGACCAGATTAACCCTGCCGATTTCGGGCTGACCAGTATTCGAAATGCTGTCATTCGCTTCCTGAAAGAACAGCCTGTTAAAAACTTACAAGACCGACGATATTGTTAATAAAATTAAAAATCTCTTATATATATAAGGTGTAACCAAAACTTTTCTCTACTTTTGCAGCCCGAAATAATTTGAACGAGTAAGATGCAGAAAAATTTGGTTATTGTAGAGTCGCCTGCCAAGGCAAAAACCATTGAGCGTTTTCTGGGTAGCGATTTCAAGGTGATGTCGAGTTATGGACACATTCGTGATTTGAAGAAACACGAGATGAGTATAGATACTGACACTTTGGAACCAGAATATGAGATTCCTTCGGAAAAGGTAAAGTTGGTCAAAGACTTGAAGTCACAGGCCAAGAAAGCCTCTAAGGTGTGGCTGGCAAGTGATGAAGACCGTGAAGGGGAAGCTATCAGTTGGCATCTTTGTGAGGTGCTGGGACTGGATGAGAAGAATACCAATCGTATAGTATTCCATGAGATTACCAAACCAGCCATTCTGGAAGCTATTGAACACCCACGCCACTTGGATATGAACCTGGTCAATGCTCAGCAGGCACGCCGCGTGTTAGACCGTCTGGTAGGTTTCAAAATTTCGCCCGTGTTGTGGCGAAAGGTAAAGCCGTCATTGTCTGCCGGACGTGTACAGAGCGTGGCAGTAAGACTAATTGTGGAGCGTGAACGCGAGATACATGCCTTTATGAGCGAACCGTTCTATAGCGTAAATGCCATATTTGCCGTTACGAATGCTGACGGTTCGCAGACCGAAGTGAAGGCACTGCTGGACAAGCGTCTGAAGACGCACGAAGAGGTGGAACAGTTCCTGGAGTCTTGCAAGGAGGCCACGTTTACTGTTAATAGTGTCAGTAAAAAACCACTGAAACGTACACCGGCTCCTCCCTTTACAACTTCTACGTTACAGCAGGAAGCGGCTCGCAAATTAGGTTTTACTGTAAGCCAGACCATGATGGTGGCGCAACGTCTTTACGAAAATGGTCGCATTACCTACATGCGTACCGACTCTGTCAACTTGTCAAAGCTTTGCCTGAATGCCAGTAAAGAGGAAATTACCCAGCTTTACGGAAAGGAATACTGCAACCCCCGTCAGTATCATACAAGCTCAAAGGGTGCACAGGAGGCACACGAGGCCATTCGTCCTACCTACATGGACCAGTCGGAGATAGAGGGAACCCTTCAGGAGCGCAGGCTGTATGACCTTATCTGGAAACGTACCTTGGCCAGCCAGATGGCTGATGCTGAACTGGAAAAAACGACGGTGGAGATAGGTATCAACACTCAACACCCAACACCCAACAAATTCATCACTCAAGGTGAAGTGATGAAGTTCGATGGTTTTCTGAAGGTATATAGGGAGTCACAGGACGAGGAGTCGCAGGATGAGGAAGAGAACGGCCATCTGCTACCACCGCTGAAGAACGGCGACGAACTGACACGGCGTGAGATAACGGCTACTGAGCGCTTCAGCCAAGGCCCTCTGCGCTATACAGAAGCCTCACTCGTACATAAGATGGAAGAATTGGGCATCGGTCGCCCTTCTACTTATGCCCCTACCATTTCAACTATTCAGCAGCGTGAGTACGTGCAGAAAGGTGACAAAAAGGGAACGGAGCGCACCTATACCATTGATACCCTCAAGGGTAAGCAGATTACGCAGAAGGTCCGTAAGGAAATGGCAGGTTCGGAAAAAGGAAAACTGCTTCCTACTGACGTGGGCATCGTGGTCAATGATTTCCTGATGGAGTACTTCCCACGCATCATGGACTATAATTTTACCGCCAAGGTAGAGCAAGACTTCGACAAAATTGCCGAGGGTAAGGAAAAATGGAACCTGATGATGGCTGATTTTTATAAGGACTTTGAAAGCACAGTTGAGAAAACCATGAATGCTCGTCAGGGTCACAAGGCAGGAGAGCGCACACTGGGAACAAACCCCAAGGATGGTCGCCTCGTGCTCGTAAAGATAGGTCGTTTTGGCCCCGTGGTACAGATTGGTACGGTGGAAGACAAGGAGAAACCCGTGTTTGCCCACGTACCCAAGGACAAGAGTATAGAGACCATTACACTGGATGAAGCTCTTGACCTGTTTAGGCTGCCTCGCGAAGTGGGAGAGTATGAAGGAAAGCCCGTAGTCATAGGTGCCGGTCGTTTTGGACCCTACGTGCTGCATGAGCAGAAATACACCTCGTTGCCCAAGGATGCAGACCCACTGACCATCACACTGGAAGAGGCAATAGAGCTGATTAACAAGAAGCGTAGTGAGGAGCAGCAGCGTCACATTAAGACATTTGATGAAGACGCGAAGTTGGAAGTGATGACAGGCCGTTACGGCCCTTATATTGCATACGACGGCAAGAACTACCGTTTACCTAAGAACCTGCACGAACGAGCCAAGGAACTCACTTATCAGGAGTGTATGGACATCATTGCGAAACAGAAGAACAAGTCGTAAAACAGAAATCCAGTCATTCGCAAATATTAAGTATGATGCGTCGAATCATCCTCATTGGCTATATGGGTTCTGGCAAGACCACCGTAGGTCGTGCTTTGGCAAAGGCTTTGGGCTTGCAGTTCTACGATCTTGACTGGTACATAGAAAGTCGTCGGCGTAAGACCGTGGCGCAAATCTTTGCAGAGCGGGGTGAGGAAGGCTTCCGTGAGATAGAGCGTAATATGCTTCACGAGGTGGCTGAGTTTGAGAACATTGTACTAAGCTGTGGCGGTGGTACACCTTGTTTCTTTGACAACATAGACTATCTGAACCAGCAGGGCGATGTCATCTGGCTGAAGGCCAGTCCTGAAGTACTCTATAAGCACTTGTTGATGGGTAAGACCGAGCGCCCGCTGTTAAAGGGCAAATCGTCTGAGGAGCTCGTCTCCTTTATCCGCGAACAGCTGGAGCACCGTGAACCCTACTATTCCAAGGCAACCCATGTGCTCGACGTCAGTCTGATGGATACATACGAGAAAATTAACATATCAGTAAACCAAGCGAAAGAACTTCTTAAAATCCCCTGAGTCAGGGGGCTCATGTAAGCAAAATGAAGAAATGGACGATTGAGGACTCCAAGGAGCTCTACAACATCAATGGCTGGGGTACCAACTATTTCGGCATCAACGAGCAGGGAAACGTTTATGTGACACCCTGCAAGGACGGTACGCAGATTGACCTTCACGAAGTAATGAACGAATTATCGCTACGCGATGTACAGTCGCCGGTACTGCTTCGTTTTCCCGACATTCTTGACAATCGTATTGAAAAGACTTGGAGCTGCTTCAAAAAAGCGGCCGATGAGTATGCCTACAAGGCTGAGAACTACGTGGTGTTCCCCATCAAAGTCAACCAGATGCAGCCGGTGGTGGAGGAGATTATCTCTCATGGCCGGAAGTTCAATCTGGGAATTGAGGCAGGCTCAAAACCCGAGTTGCATGCAGTCATTGCCGTTCAGTGCCAGAGTGACTCTATTATCATCTGTAACGGCTACAAGGATCAGTCGTACATTGAATTGGCATTGTTGGCACAGAAGATGGGCAAACGCATCTTCATTGTTGTGGAAAAGCTGAACGAGCTTGAAATCATTGCTCGCGAAGCCAAGAAGCTCGGCGTGCGCCCCAACATAGGCATTCGTATCAAACTGGCCTCCAGCGGTGCCGGAAAATGGGAAGAGAGTGGTGGCGATGCCTCAAAGTTCGGTTTGACAAGTGCTGAGCTGTTAGAAGCCCTTGAACTGCTGGACAAGAAGGATATGCGCGATTGTCTCAGGCTTATCCACTTCCATATTGGTTCGCAAATCACCAAGATTCGTCGCATACAGACCGCCTTGCGCGAGGCTTCACAGTTCTATGTTCAACTTCACAAGATGGGTTATAACGTCGATTTTGTCGATTGTGGCGGTGGCTTGGGTGTTGATTACGACGGCACACGTTCTCCCTCCAGCGAGAGTTCTGTCAACTATTCTATCCAAGAGTATGTCAACGACTGTATTTACACCTTTGTAGATGCGGCAAACAAGAATGGACTTCCTCACCCTAATCTCATTACCGAGAGTGGGCGTTCTCTGGCAGCCCACCACTCGGTGTTGGTCATTGACGTGCTGGAAACGGCTTCGCTTCCCGAAATGCCCGAGGAGTTTGAGCCCGACGAAAACTCTCATCAGTTAGTAAAAGACCTATACGAGATATGGGATAACCTCTCGCCCCGAAACGTGCTGGAAGACTGGCACGATGCTGAGCAGATTCGAGAGGAGGTGCTCGACCTCTTTGCTCATGGCATCGTTGACCTCAAGACCCGTGCCGAGATAGAGGCTATGTACTGGAGTGTGTGCCACGAGATTCATGCTCTTGCGAAGAATCTGAAACATGTACCTGAGGAGTTGATGAACATCGACAAACTGTTGGCCGACAAGTATTTCTGTAACTTCTCTCTGTTCCAGAGTCTGCCCGACTCGTGGGCCATTGACCAGATATTCCCCATCATGCCTATTCAGAGGCTTCATGAGCGTCCTACGCGCAATGCCACTATTCAGGATATTACCTGCGATTCTGACGGCAAGATAGCCAATTTCGCCACCAATCGGCATAACTCCCACTCCCTGCCTGTCCATACGCTACGGAAGAACGAGAGTTATTATCTGGGCGTGTTCCTGGTCGGTGCGTATCAGGAAATATTGGGCGACATGCACAATCTATTTGGCGACACGACAGCCGTTCACATTTCTGTGAAAGACGGTCATTACCATATTGACCAGGTGTTCGATGGCGAGACCGTCGAAGAAGTACTGGAGTACGTGCAGTACGAGCCCAAAAAGCTGGTACGTCAGTTGGAAATCTGGGTGTCCAAGAGTGTCAAACAGGGCAAAATCACGCTCGAAGAAGGAAAGGAGTTTCTCAGCAACTATCGCAGCGGACTCTATGGTTACACTTATTTAGAGTAATGCCGCAGGGCAGCAGACAACAAAGTAAAATATACAAGAAACGGAATGAGGGAACAACTGACAATTGTAAAGGTAGGAGGAGCTGTGGTCGAGGACGAACTGCAGCTCTCTCAGTTATTAAAGGATTTCAGTGCCATTGAAGGGCGGAAACTGTTGGTGCATGGTGGCGGTCGCCGTGCCACGAAGATGGCAGAACGCCTGGGTGTCGAGACACACATGGTAGGCGGTCGTCGCATTACCGACGAGCAAATGCTCGAAGTAGTGACGATGGTTTATGGCGGTCTGGTCAACAAGCAGGTGGTGGCCCGTCTTCAGGCAATAGGCGTCAATGCCATTGGTCTGACAGGAGCAGACGGTGATGTCATCCGTTCACACAAGCGTCCACTGAAGGATGGTATTGACTATGGTTTCGTAGGTGACGTTGACAAGGCAGATGGTGAACAGCTCAGCAGACTGATTGAGGCGGGCATTACGCCGGTCGTTGCACCGCTGACCCACGACGGCATGGGGCACATTCTGAACACCAATGCAGATACCATGGCTTCAGAGACGGCTAAGGCATTGGCAGGACGATATGACGTAACACTGATTTTTTCGTTTGAAAAGAAGGGTGTACTGCTCAATGCTGACGACGATGAGAGCGTGATACCTGTCATTACCCATGCAGACTATGAACGTTACAAGGCAGACGGCACCATCAGTGGTGGCATGCTGCCCAAGATAGAGAACGCCCTGGCTGCAGTTGATGCCGGCGTCAGTCGCGTCATCATCACTCTGGCTACAGCCATTGACGGGATGCACGGAACGGTGATTGAAAAATAATTAAATAAAAAAAGAACTTTTTTGTAACTATTCCTTCTTTGAATCGTCATTTAAATAGGAGAGGATGAAAAATATCAGTTTCCGTAACGACATATTGCCGCTGAAGAACGAGCTCTTCCGGTTGGCACTTCGCATAACGCTCAATCGTGAGGAGGCGGAGGATGTGGTACAGGAGACAATGATAAAAGTCTGGAACCGGCGTGACGACTGGGGACGGTTAGACTCTATAGAAGCCTTCTGCCTGACGGTGTGCAGGAATCTTGCAGTTGACAAGACACGGCAGCATGAACGCCAGAACCTGACACTTGATGCTGCTGACCATGAGACCGCTGACGTGAGCTATGCCTCCAACCCAGAAGAGCAGACCGTACAGCGAGACCGAATAGAGCTTGTCAGACGTCTCATCAACAGCCTGCCGGAAAAACAGCGAAGCATCATGCAACTCCGCGACATTGAGGGGAAAAGCTACAAGGAAATAGCCGCAGCCCTCAGCATTAGCGAGGAACAGGTGAAGGTTAACATCTTCCGGGCTCGCCAAGTTATTAAACAACGATACATAGGAATACAAGAATATGGACTATAGGTACATCGAACAACTCTTAGACCGCTACTTTGCAGCAGAAACTTCCTTGGAGGAAGAGAGCATTCTGCAGTCGTTCTTCAGCCAGAAGGAGATACCTTCCGGCATGGAGAAATATCGCGACTTGTTCGTCTTCCGGCAGGAAGAGCAGCAGACTGTATTGGGCGAGGACTTTGATAACCGTATTCTGAAAATGGTAGAAGGCCAGCCGCAGACCATCGTCAAGGCTCGTCAAATTAGTCTGAGCCAGCGCCTTATGCCGCTGTTTAAGGCAGCAGCTGTAGTAGCTGTCTTCTTGTCTTTGGGACAGGCTGCCCAGTTCTCCTTGGGCGAGGATCGTGCTGAAGATGAGATTAATTATGCCAACTATAAAGACACTTATGAAGACCCCTCAGTAGCTTACGACAAGGTGGAGAGTGCATTGCAACTCGTCGGCGAAAGCTTCAATGCCAAGCCGTCAGACGTGATACTGAAGGATTCAACCATCATAGAATGAAACGCGTTCTTTGCTTATTGATTTTATTCATGACCGTTATGGGTGTCATGGCACAGCGGGGACAAGACTTCGCCTCGCGTTTCATGCAGCAGTGCAGTGCCGACACCGTGGAGTGTATTACCATCAGTCCAAAGATGATGGAACAGCTGGTAGCCATGGGCGGTAAAAACCGCAACGACACACTCCTGCAGGCCATAGCCAAACTGCGCAGTGCCCGGATTCTTCAGGCCAAGCAGAACGGTGCCCATTACTATGAGCGTGCTGAGGCCCTGCTGAAAAAGAATGCACGGCGATTTAAGCATCTCAAGGACTTCCGTACGGAACGGCTTGAAGGGGTTTTTTACAGTCGCGAGCAGCGTAGCGGTCGGAAGGTGGAGATGGTTATGCTGGGCAAGGCTCACGAGAAAAACGGTTTCGTGCTCATCAATCTGACAGGCGACATTGACGAAGAGTTTATTGAAATGCTGATGCAGATGTTTGGACAGCACGCTTCCAACACTTGAAAAAAAGATAATTTCTATGCTTTCTCTATATTAATCATGTTTAGTAAAACACAAAAGAAACTGTGAAGTTTCAATTCTCTCAAATTTTTCATAACATACTAACGTAGAAGTAAGGCCGCTTTCGAAACGTCGGAAGCGGCCTCTTCGTTTTTTATGGGTTGACTCTTATGAGAGAAGTACAGGGTTCTCACTCAGCCTTCCTTAGCCGTAGATACAGCTGGAATAGGGCCGGGAAAATGAGACAGCAGGAGAACCCGAGCGCCATATAGACGGCACGCTGATCGCCGCCGAAGATATCAACGAGTTTGGCATCATTGGCGGTTGGTATGAGGTTGGTAATCACATAGGCGGCCGAGTTGTTAACCCAGTGGAAAACAATGCCGGGAATAATGCTGCCTGTACGATAGTACATCCAACCGATAACAAGGCCAATGAGCGTGGCGTGCACGAATTGCTGCACGTTGCCGTGAACGGCCCCGAAGATGAAGGCCGAGACGACAATGGCCCCACACGTCCAGAGACCTGCTCCCTGTTCCTTGTCCTTTCCCAGATTGAGCAGCACACGCAGAATGGCTCCGCGGAAGACGGCCTCCTCAGCCAGTGGCACCAGTATGCCTACTGACAGGTAACCCCAGCGATTACGCATCATATCGGTTAGCAGAATCTCCATTTCTTCCGGCATCTCGTAGGGTATTTTTTCTCCTAACCATGTGGAGGGAATAATGGTTCCGAGCGCGAGGATGGCCACCCATGCCATCGCCGTCCACGGACGACTGCGCAGATATGCTCCGTTTGCCGGCGTCCAGTGCAGCAGCAAGAAGAGCGCCAGTGTCAACACGCTACTGGCAATGGAAATGATGACGAAGCTGGTGGCACTGGGTGTCATGGCACCATTCGCAGCTTGTTCTGCCAGTTCGCTCAGTTGGCTACCACTTTTAAAATACTGTATGCCGACGACGATAAAGGTCACGAACATCTGGATGACCAGAAATGCAATCACGTAGAGTATTGTTTCAATGATGGTTTTTACGTATTTCATGCTTTGATGTCTTGGTTCAGTCGTTCTTCTGCATTTTGAGCATCCTGCCGTAGCTGCTCAACCAGTTCTTCAGGAGTGTCGAAGCGTTGTTCGTCGCGCAGCCGGTGAATGAAGCTGACAGTCATGCTTTGTCCGTAGAGTTTGCCCTCATGGTGCAGGATGTGTGTTTCCAGGGTGGTTTGTTGGCCGTTGAAGGTCGGGCGGTGTCCAATGTTGGTCATGGCATGTTTCTGCTCCAACGAGCTCTCCAGTCTGACCTTTACTGCATATACACCGTTTGCGGGAATCAGTTTACACGGGTCGTCAGGCTGTAGGTTGGCAGTAGGGAAGCCAATTTCTGTGCCAATATGCTGACCGCTGACCACCGTTCCCGTGACGGTATAGGGATGCCCCAGACAGTCGTTGGCCTCTTCTATGCGTCCTTCAGTAAGCAGCCGGCGAATGAGTGAGGAATTGGTAATCTGTCTGTCTTCATGATTCTTCTTCAGTAAATGGTCGTTGCTGCCGGGTTGCGCTGGGGTGGGGGGCAGGCTCTTCACTTCTATTCCCAGCTCCTTTCCGTAGCGTAGGTAGTCATCAAACCCCGTCTGCTGCCCCGGCGTGCGGTGCCCGAAATGGTTGTCGTAGCCTGTCAGCAGCGTTTTCACTCCAATTTGTTTCTTTAAAACCTGTTGCATGAAGTCGTAGGCTGGCAGGTGGGCCATTTCCTTGGTAAACGTCAGTACGACGCACTGGTCGATGCCGGTCAGTGAGAGCAGCAGGAGCTTTTCGTCAAGCGTACTGAGCAGCTGGGGCTGCCAGTCAGGCTGCAGAACTTGCCGGGGGTGTCGGTCGAAGGTTACCACGCACGCTGGCAGCCGGCATTGCTTTGCTTCCTGCTTCAGACGGTCAATGACAAAGCGATGTCCCTGGTGTACGCCATCGAACATTCCGATGGTGGCAACACATGGTGTGGGCTCCAAAAACGGCTCTTTTAGGTATATAATCTTCATTTGTGCGGCAAAATTACAAAAAAAATATAATTTATAATTCATAATTCATAAATATTTACTACCTTTGCATCCGCAAAACCGGACTTGTAGCTCAGTTGGTTAGAGCAACAGACTCATAATCTGGAGGTCCCAGGTTCAAGCCCTGGCTGGTCCACACTGAAAAATCAAGCACTTACGAGCTTCTCGCAAGTGCTTTTTCTTTTTAGGTGACCTTCAGGTGACCTTTAAGAGCCAAAAGTGAGACACATACACATTCTGAAATCAATTGTTATCTCAAGAGTATTCTTGAATGGTTTTCTGATGGTTGAGCCATTTAATTTCTACCCTTTTATTAGATCGAGCCAATAGCATGATTCTATTTCATGCTGAGTCTCTTTTCCTTCCTTCTTTATCATTAAGAATTGCTTACCTTCCTCATAAAAGGAATCCCCAAACTCAAATTCAATGTTCCCATTTTTGAAAACATAATCCATCATATTGGCAGAGCCACCTATATCAACATAACCGTTCATAACAGTCTGGGGCTTCCCTTTTAGAGCTGTTCCTTGGGGATAAATTGACAGTCGAAACTCCTCGTCACCTCTCACTTTGAATGCTTGTAGTTGAGGATATTGTAGCGCGACTCCATCTTTATGTAGGTTTTTCTCCTTCATTGTCTTTCTCGCACGAATATCTACACGAACAATAGAGCCGTCTGCTTTATTCTTATAGCAACAGAACGGGAACCAACCATCGCCCCGGAGGGATTTATGCAGACTTCTCATCTCCTTCTTCACCAACTGGTCATATAAAGCCTGTTCTTGTTCAGAATAGTAATTGATAGCATAGAGAGAATCATACACCCACAAGGCATTGTCTTCTCCATAACTATAACCTCTCCAGCCATAGCTATGCCAATCCGATGCCTTTGTAGACTTCATCCTATCCCTGAACTTCTGATCGAAAACCAGATTAAACCTTTTAACCATGTCAGAGGAACTGGTTATATTGCGAAGAGGGTATCTCCTTTCTATAGGGTATTTGGCTAATGAAGCTAATGTTTTGGCATCGCCATCTGCAATGCTCTTCATAACAGTTCCTATATGTTCAGTACTTCCAGAAACATTAGGATCTCCATCATACGAAGACTCCGATTTTTCCAAGCTATCTTTATCTTCTTGAATAGTAATGCTGTTGTTGGTGGCATTCTCACTAAGTGCCTTACGATTGCCACATGAGGCAATAACAATGCAAATAGCTCCAATCAATACTATACTTCTCATCCTATTTTGGTATTAATCGTGTAATTTCTAAAACCTTTATATCCATTGTCTATTTTGCTAACCCTATCATTCCGTTAACGACTTCCTCAAGCTGTTCTTTATATATTAAGCCATTAACGTATTCATTCGGTATAGAGCTAAAGCCGTACTTTGCTCCTAAGATTGCACATGCAACGGCAGCATTGGTGTCTGCATCTCCTCCTGCTCTGACAACAGAAAGGAGTCCATCTTCAAATGACTTGGCATTCCAATATGCCCAGAGACCTGCTGCCAACGTTTCAGTCGCAGATAGTTCTCTATGCTTGGTATCTGCTGAATAAACAAGAAATTCTTCTTGACATGTACTGCCACGTCGTCAGAATCAGTAACTCCATAAAACACAGAAACAACACCATACGCATTAATATCGTTTGCCACTTGACGAACTCTTGCAAACTCGTCAATATCGAACTTGTTAAAGCTATAGCACCAAGGCCATATCAGATTAACAAAATCACAGTCGTTGGCTGTTTCCATCAGAAATATCACTCCCTGATACTCAAACTGGATGCGTCCCTCTTCATTATATTTTGGTTCGCTACCAATATTCTCAATCGTGTTTATGGCCAGTTGCCTTGTGCTTATTGTTTCCTCCATAACCTTTTCTTTTGCTTGATCGATGTTTGATGTTTTTGTATCCATTGGACAATATCCATTGTTATCATCCTCATGGTAGTAGCGATAGATGTTGTATATCACCACAAATACCAATATTCCTATAATATGCCATTCCATAATCAGTATATCCTCTTAAACTCATCACCAATCTGTTGCCAGAAGATACGCGAGAAGGAGTGGCCATTGACACTCATGATTCTGCTTACTTTGAATGTCCTATCTTCACCTATGTCTGTTCTACGAGCCACAATATACCCGCCACCATAGTATTGAGAATAGCCTATGTCGGTAATCTCACAGGCGAAGACATGCCCGCTTCGTGTGCAGTACTCAATCTCTATCGTCTGCTCTGACATGATGGCTCTGTCTATTACTTCCTCTATACTCATATTAGTATGGTGCGGGCTCGTTTATAGGAGGTGGGAGCGTAATCGGTGCATCACCAAACGTATCTATCCCTACAGGCTGATTATTATCACCATTTAGTTTGTCGCCTCTTATCTCACCACCTCCTGCCAAAGGAAAATCTCCCAGAGAATTGTCTTCCGGATTTTCAAAACGGGTAAACTCGCCTTTAAAGTCTAACAGGACAATATCAGTAGCGCCTTTTCTGTGTTTCGCGATAATGATTTCGGCCTTGCCACGATAATCAATAGTACCATCTGAAGACTCATACAGATGATAGTATTCCGGACGATGAACAAAAATCACCATATCCGCATCCTGCTCTATAGCTCCCGATTCCCTAAGGTCTGATAGCATC